>JGI12048J13642_10201980_pt1 | contig 10330 bp, 5 predicted proteins | sample ElkSlonscriptome_16_FD_13642 | JGI IMG/M metagenome (IMG submission 13642)
CTTTGCTGGACTGCGGGATACCTACCAAGTTGCGGGCAAGCAAAAAGCACGCGATCTTCTGGTCGGTTTCGGTGATTGGTGTGTGCGATTGACGTCTGGACTGAGTGACGCCCAGATGCAGCGAATGATCGGTACTGAATATGGCGGTATGAACGAGGTACTCGCTGATATCTACGCGATCACCGGTGACAAAACGTACTTGCAGGTTGCGAAGCGTTTCAATCATCGCGAGCTATTCGACCCACTGATTCGACACGAAGACCGTTTGACCGGAAAGCACGCGAACACACAAATCCCTAAGATCATTGGGATGGAGCGGATCGCAGCACTCACAGACGACAGCCGTTCTCACTCTGGGGCAAAGTTTTTTTGGCAAACCGTGACACAGAATCGCTGCGTTGCCTTTGGTGGCAATAGTGTTGCGGAACACTTCAACGAGCCTAACGATTTTTCAGGGATGCTGAAACATCGCGAGGGCCCCGAAACGTGCAATACCTACAATATGCTGCGGCTAACGGAACAGCTTTTCACAGCAGAGCCAAACGCCGCGTATGCCGATGCCTATGAACGCAATCTGTTCAATCATATTTTGTCGGCAATCCACCCGACCATTCCAGGCTATGTGTATTTCACACCGATTCGACCGCAGCATTACCGTGTCTATTCTCAGCCCGATCAGAGCTTCTGGTGCTGCGTCGGAACGGGCATGGAGAATCCCGGGAAATACGGACAGTTTATTTATGCTCGGGACAATAAAGACATTTATGTCAACCTGTTCATCGCATCGGAGTTGACAGTTTCCGACGCAATGCGACTGCGCCAGGAAACGCGATTCCCTGACGAGCCTCGGACGCAGATCACGCTAGAGTTAAAACAACCGTCGACTTTCTCGCTCTATCTACGCCATCCCACATGGGTCGCCACCGATCAGTTTGCGGTCAAGGTGAATGGCGAGCCGGTTCAAGTTCACAGCACACCCTCCTCGTACGTGAAGGTGCAGCGTCAATGGAATAATGGTGACGTCGTGGAAGTGGAGTTGCCGATGCAGACGACAGCCGAGCGGTTGCCGGATGGTTCCGACTGGGCTGCGATTATGCGAGGTCCGATCTTGTTGGCTTGCCCGACGGGTTCAAACGACATGACCGGTCTTCGTGCCGACGACGCGAGGATGGGACACATCGCCCATGGTCCGCTTGTGCCGCTCGAACGTATTCCTTCGTTGTTGACGTCTGCCGAAGAACTGCCGAAACATATCGTCGCCGACCCGACCGCGGGGCCATTCTCTTTTCGACTGGTCGATGTCGTCGAACCGAATCGAGGCAACGGGCTTCCACTGATCCCATTTTTTCGTTTGCATGATTCCCGCTATCAGATTTATTGGCAATTGACGACGCTTGAACAATTTGCGGCAGAAAAGGAACGGCTTGCGGCAGAAGATCAAAAACGCGCCATCCGTGAAGCAGCGACCCTTGACAGTGTTGCTGTGGGCGAACAACAACCGGAAGTAGAGCACGACTTTGTTGGCTCGGAATCGGAGACCGGGTTGCATCAAGGACAACGTTGGCGTCATGGTGCTTGGTTCCAATACACGCTTGACTCACGTGGTGAGAAAAACGTCGATGTCGAGGTGACCTATTGGGGCGGAGACGCCGGACGCAAGTTCGATATTTTTGCGAACGAAACTATAATCGGCTCCGAAACATTGCAAGCGGCGCGTCCCGGCGAATTCTTCCAAAAGCGTTATCCGATTCCAACGTCTGCGTTGGCCATTTCATCGGACGGACGAGTGACCATTAAGTTTGCTGCGACACAGTGGGTCGCGGGCGGTGTTTACGATTTGCGGCTCGTGAAACGTAGCGGTACGACGACAAGCGAATCCACTGGCTCGAAAGACAGCATCGAGAAGAAACCAGCTCTTTGGAACAATGCATTGACACCACCGATGGGATGGAACAGCTGGGACATCTTTGGAACCACCCTCAACGAGGATCAAGCACGAGCGCAAGCGGATGCGATGGCGAAACATCTGCTTCCGCATGGCTGGAAGTATTTTACTGTAGACATTCAGTGGTACGAGCCTGAAGCAAAGGGACACGTCTATCAAGCGGGCGCTCCGTTGGCGATGGATGCTTTTAGCCGACTCCTCCCCGCAGTAAAAAAATTCCCTTCGGCTGCGGACGGGGCGGGTTTCAAACCGCTTGCCGACTATGTTCACTCCCGACAGTTGAAGTTTGGAATTCATCTGATGCGCGGGATTCCTCGACAGGCGGTCAAGCAAAACACACCTATCGTTGACACCAAGGCTCGGGCTGCGGATATCGCCAATACGGATTCCGTTTGCCCTTGGAACCCCGATATGTACGGCGTCGACATGAGCAAACCGGGGGCACAAGCGTACTACGATTCACTCTTCAAATTGTATGCTTCCTGGGGTGTCGACTTCGTCAAAGTGGACGACATTTCACGTCCGTATGACAAGAGCCAAATGGCTGAGATCGAGGCAATTCGCAAGGCCATCGACAACTGCGGACGTCCCATGGTGTTGAGTTTATCGCCTGGCGATACGCCGATTGAGCGGGGTGAGCACGTGATGAAGCATGCGAACATGTGGCGAATCTCCGATGATTTCTGGGATCGTTGGCCACCTCTTTACGAAATGTTCGGACGTCTGGAGAAATGGACACCGTTCCAAGCCAAGGGGGCGTGGCCGGATGCGGACATGTTGCCGTTTGGCATCATCGAAATGGGGCGTCCTACCAACTTCACCAAGGACGAACAACGACTCTGTATGAGTTTGTGGTGCATTGCCCGATCACCGCTGATCTTTGGCGGCGACATGACGAAACTCGATGAGTTCACGTTGAACTTGCTTACCAACCCCGAGGTACTTGCCGTCAACCAGAAGAGTACGAACAACCGCCAACAATCACGAGAGGGTGATCTGATCGTGTGGACGGCAGATATACCGGACAGTCGCGATCATTATGTTGCGATGTTCAACGCACAGAATCCAGGCGACTTGTTTGACTTTTCGCGGGCCGCCTATCGCAGTCCGATCCTTCGAGGTGAATCGGGCCATGAAGTCGTCGAGATAGCCGTACCGATTGAAGACGCCAAGCGATTGGTGTTGGCGGTTGGCGATGGAGGGGACGGAAATTTCTATGATCATGCAGCATGGATCAATCCAACGCTTACTGGCCCGAAAGGAACGCTGAAGTTGTCCGAACTGGATTGGCAAATCGCTCGGGCTGGATGGAGAGAAGTTCGGCGCAACCGAACGGTCGATGATCGACCGATCCAATTGGATGGAAAAACGGTAGAAGGTATCGGCACGCACAGTGTCTCGCTGATTCAGTACGAACTTCCGAAAGGCTACGACACCTTCACCGCGCGAGGTGTGATGACCCAAGGCTGTGAAGGCAAGGGCTCCATCGAGTTTCTTGTACTCGTTGATCCGAAAGAACGCGATGCGTCTTCCAAGAGTCTGGTTTCGGTTACCTTCGCGGAACTAGGCGATTTCGGCCGTGCTAAGGTACGTGACCTCTGGCAGCAAGAAGACCTTGGTGAGTTCACTGACAAATTCAGCCAGGAATTTCCTCCTCATGCCGCCGGACTGTATCGCGTGACGCCGATCGATGATCCTACACCACGTTGATCATTACTGAACTGAAGCGCTGCTTAACTGAACCGATGAACCGACGAGGATTGCTACCGTTGTTGCACTATTTACACATAACGCTGCGAATGACTGCTTATGTTCAGCTCGCCTGTGTCATTTTGACGTTTGCGATTGTCGACCACTGTGTTGCTGCTGACGATTCGTTTCTAGTGACGATACACGTCGACGCCAGCAAGAGCGTTGGTCCATTGAAACCAATTTGGCGGTTTTTTGGAGCGGATGAACCGAATTATGCCACGATGAAGGACGGTCAGAAGCTACTGGCTGAATTTGGGGCATTGCGGCCCAAGGAAGTTTATTTTCGTACTCACAACCTGCTGACGTCTGGCGACGGGACTCCTGCGTTGAAGTGGGGTTCGACCGACGTATACAGTGAAGATAAAAACGGCAATCCGATTTACAATTGGAAAATCGTCGACGGCATTTTCGATTCGCTCCTGCAACGCGGCGTGCGACCCTACGCTCAAATTGGATTCATGCCGCAAGCGCTTTCGACGAAGCCAGAACCCTACCGACACGAGTGGCGGCCTGGATTGCCATACGATGACGTCTTCACCGGTTGGAGCTACCCACCGAAGGACTACGATAAGTGGAGCGAACTCGTCTATCAATGGGTGAAACATTGTGTCGATCGCTATGGCAAAGAAGAAGTCGAGTCGTGGTACTGGCAAACTTGGAATGAAGCCAACATTGGCGGGACAAACCGTCCGGGCTATTTCACCGGAAGCGACGAAGAGTTTCATAAGCTGCACGACTACGCGATCGAGGGTGTTCGTCGCGCGTTGCCGAATGCTCGCGTGGGTGGCCCCGATTCCGCAGGCAGTGGCGGAGATTGGACACGCAAATTCCTCGAACACTGTTTGCGCGGAACGAACGATGCCACGGGCGAAACCGGAACCCCGTTGGATTTTGTGTCGTTCCACGCCAAGGGATCACCGCAATACCTCGAGGGCCATATCCGTATGGGCATCGCCGATCAACTGCGAACCATTGACGACGGATTCCGCATCGTCGCGTCATTCCCCGAACTAAAATCGACTCCGATTGTCATTGGCGAGTCCGATCCGGAAGGCTGCGCGGCATGTCAGGGTTCGAAGTTCTCGTACCGCAATGGAACGATGTATTCCAGCTACACGGCGGCCAGCTTCGCGCGAAAACATGATTTGGCCGATCGGCACGGCGTGAATTTGGAAGGCGCATTGTCGTGGTCGTTTACGTTCGAGGACCAGCCCTACTTTGCCGGATTCAGGCAACTCGCCAGCAACGGAATTTCGCTGCCGGTGTTTAACGTCATTCGCATGTTCAGCCGCATGGGGCCGGACCGCATTGCTGCAGAAAGTGATCACGCCTTATCGCTCGATGAAATCATGAGACGCGGGGTCCGCGAAAACGCCGATGTCGGAGCGTTGGCCAGTATCGATCAAGCGGCGAAACGCCTCACCATCATGATCTGGCATTACCATGACGATGATGTGGTCGGATCCAGTGCCGTTACCCATCTCGACGTCGTCGGACTTCCGGATAGCATTTCAACCGCGCAACTCACTCATCACCGCGTCGATGCCACTCACAGTAACGCCTACGCCACATGGCTGAAGATGGGGTCTCCCGTCGCGCCCAACAGCCGCCAGTATCGACAACTGCAACAGTCCTCCGAGCTGGCGTTGCTGACCGACTCAGCGGTTTCCACGGCTGTTCATCAGGGTTCGGCAACCCTCAAGTTTACTCTGCCGCGACAGGGCGTCTCATTGGTGACGCTACAATGGTAGGTATGCGTCCGCAGAACAAAATGTGTTACAGGCTTCCAATCGGTGCTTCACCTCTCCCAGGCAAATTCCAAATCATGCGAAATATTACAGGCTCCATACTGATCGTTGTCTTTTTTGCACTTTCGTCCCACGCTGCGGACGAGTCGCCACAGTGGACCAATCCAATTCTTCGGCAGCGTGCCGACCCGCACGTCACTTTACATAGCGACGGCTGGTACTACTTCACCGCCACCGTGCCAGAATATGATCGCATCGAATTACGCCGAGCCAGGACGCTTGGTGGGCTGACCACTGCCGAGCCCAAAGTCATTTGGCGAAAACACGCCCTTGGTCCCATGAGTCATCACATCTGGGCGCCGGAAATCCATTTCATCGACGGCAAGTGGTATGTCTATTTTGCAGCGGGACGCGCCGAGGCCATCTGGGACATTCGCCAGTACGTGCTTGAGTGTGATGCCGCCAATCCGCTCGAGGGGACTTGGGTCGAAAAGGGTCAAATCAAGATGAATTGGGAGTCGTTCACTTTGGATGCAACCACGTTCGAACATCAAGGCGTACGATACATGGCATGGGCACAGAGCGTCCCAGAGGAATCTGGCACGCGGATCTTCATGGCAAAGATGGACACGCCCTGGTCGATTTCCGGTACTCAAGTGGCCATCACCAAACCCGACCTTCCATGGGAACGTATTGGACACAATGTGAACGAAGCGCCCGCGTTTATTCACAGAAACGGACGACTGTTCATGACCTATTCGGCTAGTGCCACCGATTCAAACTATTGTCTGGGAATGCTCACTGCCGACGAGGACGCTGACTTGCTCGATCCGAAATCGTGGCGAAAGTCGCCGCAACCGGTACTAAAGAGTCACCGGGAGACGAGCCAGTATGGTCCTGGTCACAACTGTTTCACCACCACGCCGGATGGCAAGACCGATATCTTGGTCTATCACGCGCGCAACTACGAGCACATCGTCGGCGATCCGTTGGGTAATCCCGACCGCGCCACCAGCGCCCAAGTGCTGCGTTGGAACGACGATGGAACACCGGATTTTGGGGTTCCCGTTGCCGATGATCGCGGCCGCATTCATAGCACCGGCGGCAATCCGATCATCAAGAGTCATTTCACTGCGGACCCCGCAGCTTTGGTCCACGATGGCCGCGTTTTTCTCTACACCGGGCACGACGTTGCCCCCGACAACAAGTCCAGCTATCGCATGGTTGACTGGCTATGTTTCTCGTCTGCGAACATGGTGGACTGGGAGGAACACGGCTCGCCGCTAAGCATCAATGATTTCGCCTGGGCGAAAGCCGATGCCTGGGCCAGCCAGGTGATTGAACGTGACGGCAGTTTTTTTTGGTATGTATCGGTTGAGCACTCCAAGGGTGGCAAAGCGATCGGGGTCGCCGTATCCGACAGCCCGACCGGACCATTCAAGGATGCACGCGGCTCGGCAATCGTTGTCAACGACATGACCAAGGCCACCGGCATTTCGTGGGATGATATCGATCCGACCGTATGGATTGACGACGACGGCCAAGCCTACTTGTTCTGGGGTAATCAAAAATGCTACTGGGCAAAACTGAAACGAAACATGATCGAACTCGATGGCGACATCCGCGTGATTCCCGACGACCAAGTCAAAGGTTTCACCGAAGCACCGTGGATTCACCATCGTGATGGAACCTATTATCTCAGCTATGCGACAGGCTTTCCGGAAAAGCTTTCTTACTCAACCGCTGACCAGATCACCGGACCGTGGACACCGCGTGGACTGCTCGCCGAAGGCGCGCAGAACAGCAACACGATCCATCAGGCCATTATCACGTTCAAGGGAAAGGACTATCTCTTTTATCACAGCGGCATGATGCAGGAACCGAATGTCGGAGGCAGCTACCGCCGCTCGGTCTGTATCGACCGGCTTTACTACAACGATGACGGCACCATGAAACGCATCGTTCAAACCACCGAGGGCGTCGCCGACGCGAATTGAACACCTTCAGGTTTTGAAGGGACGCGATGGTTTCTGTCCGATTGCCTTCTCGTTCGATGATCACGAGATTGATGCTACTCTCCTAGATCGATCGTCGGCCATCCATCTTGCCACTGAATTTCGCGGATGCGGAGCTTCGACCTGCCTCGATCCTTGAGGTCGTATGCGTGGAAAACGAGATAATCGGTACCCTCGAACGTGTAGGCGGCGGGGTGGCCGGTGGCAGCCCAATTCTTGCCATCGCCAACGGCGACAAGCGAACCGCCGCCACGGACGAGACGCTTGCCGTCTTTATCGAGGTACGGCCCGCGGATGTCTTGCGAGCGACCCACGATGATTTTGTAGGTGCTGTCGACTCCGCGGCAACATCGATCCCAGGAAGCGAAGAGATACCACGTCCCCTCTTTTCGAAACAGGAAAGGTGCTTCGATGGCACCGTTTTGCATGCTCCGGTTCTGTTCCAACTGCTCGGTTGAATAGAGCGAGTCGTAGTCGAGTTCTGGATTTGCCGCGTCGCCCGCGTCGCGTTCATCTACTGCGAAATCGCGTTGGCGTGAAGCGATCGTATGCCACTCCTGGTCCGCTCCAGTCGCGATGCTGGTCAAATCGGGGCTGAGTCTCACCAGCTTGATGCCCATCCAAAACGAACCAAACGTCATCCAAGGGACACCCTTTTCGTCAACGGTCACGTTCGGATCGATGGCGTTCCACATGTCCCGCCCCGGGACGGATTGGACGACCAAACCATGATCCTGCCACGCGTAGTCGGGGTTGTCGGCGTCGAGCGTCGTGTTGGTCGCAACACCAATGGCCGAGGTGTTCCGGCCGAAGGCGGATACGGAGTAGTAAAGGTAGTAGGTGCCGTTGTGATGGAAGACGTCGGGTGCCCAGATATCGCCACCAAAGGCAGGAACGACCTTCATTACCCATTCCGGCGTCTCCTTGAAAACCGCCGGTTCGTCTTTCCAGGACATCAGATCCTTTGAGGACTTCACCCGAATCCCCCTGCCCGTATAGAAGAGATAGTAGGTATCCCCATCCTTCCCGATCACTGGATCATGAGCGTCAACGTTACGGTCCTGCGCATCGGCTCGCAGGCAAGGAAGGAGCAATAAGAGAAAGACGAGAGCGATGGCAAAGCGGAGAAGTTTCGCACAGGACATGGGATACAATCGCGAATTTGAGGTGAGATAGGTCGAGGATAGTAAGTCTACTATCTTACCACATCGACTCCCTAAGTTGAAGAAGTCGCTCCCTACTTTGAGACTGCAGCCACCCACAAGAATACGACCACGCAGTTGATTCGAATCGTACTCGGAAAAGGTGGATCCGCAATACGGTTTAACGGAATCTCGGTTCGCGCGAAGCCCTGTTCGACCTTGTCAGCGATTATGCCGAGGGGAAGGCATCGTGACAGAGTATGAGGTGGCTCCGTATCAACTGACATGATACGCTGTCTCTAGGAAAGACACCAAGGAACTGTCCTAGCGAAGGAGCACGAGTTTGATGAAACGAGAGATCGATCAGAGAGCGGCAATCATGATTGTCATCGAACACTTTGGCGACATTGCACCAGGCACGAAGTGTTCGGCAGTGTTCTTCGATAGCGAGAGGATTCGCCGGGAAAAAGAGTTCTACGCGAAGCTATACAGCGAGAACGGCGTGCATGATCGGGAGATCCTACGAGCGATGGTCGACGCGAATGTGCCGGACGATCCTTACTGGTTGGTCTCCCTGAAATCGGGCGATGGTGCCACGGCAGAGGTCACTTGTTTGCACCGAGTCGATGACCGGACAGGAAAGATCATCCCCGAACCAGCGTGATCGTCATTGACGCAAGCATCGCACCGCATACGGTCGATGGACGCTGTTCCACCGTCTGGGATCGGAGAAACTCGGTAAAGCTGGTTTCATCGACATGGCGGTACGAGAGCTTGTAGCCGAACAAATCCGCGTGGTCGGCGGTTCCGACGATGCTGACCATGCCCGTCACTGATTCCGTGTCCGAAGGACTCGTAATGACCGCGGTCGGAATATCTTCGGTGCCCGCACCACTCCAGCCTTCGGGGAAGTCATAGTCAAACGTGATCGTTTTTTGGGTGATGTTCCCATTGGTATCAATCGCCGTGGCCGTCGCGTTGATCGTTTGGAAAGTCCAGTCCTCGAACGTGAAGGTGGCCGTGCCGGCCGCGTCGAGCGGAATGTCCTGGCCGTTGGCGGTCAATGTCAGCGAAGCCACGGCCACGTTGTCGATGGCCTTGACGAATACACGGAAAGGCCCCTGCCATGGCAAAATATTGCGGTTGCCATCACCCAAATTCTCAATCAAGCTGAGTTTGGGTGGAACCAGGTCCTCAACCACTTCCAGCGCAAAGCTCTGCGTGGCTTGGCCGCCGCGCGGATCGTGGACTTCGACGATGAAGTCGTACGAACCAATAAGGGCAACTTCTGTTTGCCAACGAATGCGGCCGAAGGAGTCGATGGTGGCACCAGCCGGGGCTTGGGTTAACTCAAACGTGAGTTGATCGAAGTCGGCGTCGCGGGCGAGCACATCGTACATAAGGACGGCACCGGCGGCGACAACGACCGGCGGCGTGCTGTTAATGACCGGTGCCGTGTTCTGTGCCAATACGTCCAACTCAAACGACTCAACGGCACTAGCGCCTCCGGCATCGGTGGCAATGAGAGTAACGACATGTTTGCCAGCTTGATCGGTCGCGGGAGTCCAGCTGACCACGCCCGTGATCGCCTCGACCGTCATGCCAGTCGGGCCGCGCCCCAGGCTGTATAGAATCGCGGTGTACTCGGGATCGGTGGCCGATAGGGTGTAGCTATACTCAGTTCCAACCGAACCAAAACATGGTGCATTGCCGGTAATCTGCGGCGGC
>JGI12048J13642_10667357_pt1 | contig 10330 bp, 7 predicted proteins | sample ElkSlonscriptome_16_FD_13642 | JGI IMG/M metagenome (IMG submission 13642)
TGGGGCGCATATCGCGTCCAACACGCTGAGCTTGACCCTTGACGGTGGTGTGTTGCAAGAGGCCGTGATGACCCCTTCGCTCTTAATCGGCTCTCGAAAATACTTAACGGAACTCGACGTCGCTTTCCTGCGAGACATCAATTACCTGACCGTAACGGCGATACCAGAGCCCTCGAGTTTCCTCGCCATCTTGGTTCTCTCGGCTGGCACATTGGTGACTCGTCGCAGCCGCTCAATGCGATAGCCCCCCTAACGTAGATAGCCATACGCAAAAACGGTTCTTTTTCAGTTCGATTGCAGACATTCTTTGAATGTTGCGCTAGAATAGCTCTCGTGAGCACGATGCTGCAATTTTTCATTGAACACTGATCGATCAATAACCTATGCTGTTAAAACTGTTTATTTTGACCTTTTTGGCTGGTTTCCCCGTTCGCGTCTCGACGACTGATGGCGAGTGGATCGAAGGTGACTTCCAGGGCGTCGGCGAATCAGAGTTGTTACTGGAGTCAGAAGGAGCGGAGAAATCGTTTGCCTTTTCCGAGCTGACTGCACTCGAACCATTGGAAGAACCGACTGGCTTTGCCCCGCGGCCAACGGTCACGTTGGCGGGCGGTAGCGTGATTAGAGCCGAAGGCATTTCATTAGCATCCGATCGGTTGACGATCAAACCTCGCCGACAAGAGAAAATCGATCTTGCGATCGATCAAGTTCGAGCTATCCGTTTCCAAGCTGCCAACCAGAATGTTGATCCGGCATGGTTTGGTAAATTCGCGGCCGAGCGGCGAGGCGATACGCTGGCGATACGCCGCGAGGGGGACCAGCTTGACTTTGTCGATGGATTGGTCGTTTCCATGACGGACGATGTGGTCAAATTCGATATTGATGGAGACATCATCGATGCACCGATCGGGCGTTTAGAAGGGATTTTGTTTGGCGGTAGTCGATCGATCGCGAATGCATCGGACATTCAAATTGTCGACGTCTACCATTCGCGTTGGTCCGTGTCGCGGTTGGAGCCGAGCGAGCTTGGCGAACCGCTACGATTGGTTTTAGGCAGTTCGATCGAACATCGATTGCCGCTCGAGCACATTGAATCGATCCGCTGGTCAGGCGGTCTGTCGCTACTTGCGCAAATGGAGCCTGCGGAGAAATCGTTTACTCCCGCCATCCAAACCAATTTAGGCTCCTCAATGTTGGATCCTTGGTTCGGCCCCAAAGCGGATGCCGATCAAGATTTAATTTTGTTCGGTAAATCGTCAGTCGACTATCGAGTGGAGGATGGTTTTAAAATTTTTGCATCGGTGGTGCGGCGTGATCGTCAAATTACTAAGGCAACCAAGTCGATCGTCCGAATCCGGCTCGATGGAAAGGTGATTTGGGAAAAATCGATCGTTGGCGATGAAGCGTTTGGATTTGAACTGCCGATCGATGGCGGCAACCGTTTGACAATCGAAACCGAATCCGCCGACGACGGAGAAATTGGTGACACGCTTCGAATGCTACGTCCGAGGTTAATGCGATAGGCAATGGTTACTATGAAAAGTATGTTCTCGATCGTCGCGATGCTTGCTTCCTTTTGCTGCCCTACCATTTTGGCCGCAAACGATGGTCCATTGACGTTAAACTCCAGGATCGCGGAAGCGGAACAGCAGCGGATTGACGCGATCGCTCGGGCGATGCCTTCCACGGTAAGCGTCTTCGTTCCTGGCGGCGGAGGCGGCGGTAGCGGTGTGTTGATCTCGCCCGATGGGTTTGCTCTGACCAATTTTCACGTCACTTCTCCCGCAGGTTCGTTTATGCGCTGCGGACTAAGCGATGGCAATATCTATGACGCGGTCATCGTGGGCGTCGATCCTGTCGGCGATCTTGCGATGATTAAATTGCTGGGGAGAGACGATTTTCCCTACGCGACGATGGCCGATAGCCGGTTGGCATCCGCAGGCGATTGGGTGATGGTAATCGGTAATCCGTTCTTATTAGCTTCTAACTTGCAGCCGACCGTGACATGGGGGATTTTGAGCGGCGTTGGACGTTACCAATATCCGTCGGGAACCCTCCTTGAGTACGCGGATTGTTTACAAACCGATGCATCGGTGAACCCCGGAAACTCGGGTGGCCCGATCTACAATGCCGACGGTGAGTTGCTTGGGATCGTAGGGCGATGTTCGTTCGAGAAACGTGGCCGCGTCAATGTCGGTGTCGGCTACGCGATCAGTATTAACCAAGCCAAGAATTTCATCGGTTACCTTCATAGCGGACGAATTGTCGATCATGCCACGCTCGGTGCGACGGTCGCGACCGATCCCGACGGAGGTGTCCGGGTGTCGAATATCTTAGAATCGAGTGATGCCTACCGTCGTGGTTTGACTTATTCGGCTGAGATATTGGAAGTCGATGGACGGGTGGTTCATACCGCCAACGAATTGCAAAACGTGTTGGCAACCATGCCAGCCGGATGGCGAGTGAAGTTGACGTATCGTAACCAAGGTGAAACCGTTCGTACGCTCGTTCGATTGCAAGGTGTTCATCGCCAAGACGAACTGCTCACCAAAATGGCTGGCGCAATGCCTCCGCCACCGCCCATCGAAAAACCGAATCAAGAAGACTCCGAAGAAGGGCGAAGTGATGAACCCGAGGATGAAGACAAGTCGAATCCGAAACCGGCTCAACGGGGTGACTCGTCGACGAAAATCCCCGATTCGGTTGCTGCGATGTTTGAAGCAAAACGTGGTTTTGCAAACTACGCCTTCAATGAGATTCACCAACAGCGATTCATCACCCATTTGCGGAAACAATTTCCTGCGTCCATTGACTCGTCCATTGACTCCAATTCGGATAAACCGGATGCCGATGATACGCGTCGGAGCACGTGGGAACTTCGCGGAAAAACAGACGATGGTCGTGATGTGGCGATCTCGGTGGGATCAAGCAAGTTGGCGATGGCCGTCGGCGATGTTGCCGTCGAGCCAAAGACGACGGCCGATTTGTATGATAACGTCGACGACCAAACCTTTGCCGGTATCTTACCAGCACTTGCTGCTTGGCAACGAATGCTTGTTGACGGTCCGAAGAAGTTTGGTGAAACGATCTATCGGGGCACGATGCCGCTCGGGGGCGAGCGACCGCTTCGAGATTGTGTCGTGGCGAACGACGGGGAACTTGAAGTCCGCTTCTTGTCGCATCCAACGAGTGAGCTTGTCGAAGCCATCGAAGTTTTCGCCGACCGCGATGAAGATCCAGCGGAACTTTGGATCACTCGATCTGATGACGATCCCAATGCAATCCCGACCACACTCGAATTGCGTTACGGGCTAAAGACGGTTCTGAGGATGGAAGTCGAATCGTGGGATAACAACGAAACGGCCAATGACGAGGCGAATGACGATAAGGAGTCTGGGAATGAATAGGCTGACTTACTTGGCTCGCTCAATCGCTGTGATTTTTCTTGCCATGTCGATCGTTGCCAACCATGCTCAAGCACAACCGTCACTACAACAGGCGAGCAAAGAAGCACAAACTCGCGTTGTAAAGGTCTACGGGGCGGGCGGAATCGCTGGCTTAGAAGCCTACCAAAGTGGCTTTCTGATTTCTCCCGAAGGCCACATTGCGACCGCTTGGAGCTACGTCCTCGACGTCGAACCCACAATCGTTTTGAATGATGGGCGACGCTTTGATTCAACGATCGTCGGTTTCGAACCTGCACTCGATTTGGCAGTCCTCAAAATCGATGCATCGGGGTTGCCCTTCTTTCGCATCGATGACGAAATCGAAGTCAATTGGGGTGATCCAGTGTTAGCCGTTAGCAATCTGTTTAACATTGCAGCCGGACAAGAACCGGCCAGTGTGATGCAGGGCAGTATCGCTTCGGTCTCGACGCTTGATGCCCGACGTGGAACCTTCAAAACGCCTTACCGGGGCACGGTATACATTCTCGACTTGGTTGCCAATAATCCCGGTGCCGCTGGAGGAGCGTTGGTCAATATCAACGGCCAATTGATCGGTATGCTTGGCAAAGAATTACGGGATCGAACGACGGGCGTTTGGCTCAATTATGCTTTGCCAGCATCCGCCCTTCGGAAAACGCTTGGCGACATTATCGCAGGACGAGTGACCGAGGGCATTGATCCAGAGGAACCCTTGCTAGCGCGGGACAAGTCGCATTCTCTAGCTACCATCGGTTTGGTCTTGATTCCTGATATCTTGGAGTCAACGCCCGCTTACGTTGATGACGTTACCGAGAATAGTCTGGCGGCAAAAGCTCGATTGCAACCCGATGATCTGATTCTGTTAATCAACGGTCGTCGTGTTGATGGACAACGGTCGATTCGTCGATTGTTGCGGACGATCGACAAGCGTGATCCGGTGGAACTGACGATCCAACGCGCTTCCGAAATAATTCCTGTTGTGATCAACCCCTAGTTCGGATCCATGATTACCTGAATCGCAAGTTTTGAAGATTGGCCCGGCAGTTTGAACGACCGAAACGACCAAGAACACAATTGGCTGGGCCTTTGGCCCTGAAATGGGCCCGGAAAACCGTTAACGAACCAACTTCAAAGGCGTCAGTGAGGGATCGCCAGCGGATCCGTCGCTTTCACTGCGGGTTACAATAATACAGTATAAGCTCCTCCTTCTAATACGATCGTCATGATGTCTTATTCCCTTCGCAACCAGTCTTTTCCGCTAGCGTGGATCGCTTTGCTGGTCTCGCCGTTTGTCTTTGCTTACGCTCACGCGCAGGATACTGAGTATCGCCAATTGATGGCCGAAGCGGTACGCAATGCGGCAAATGAAGTCTTGCCATCGATTGTCATGGTGGAAGTGATAGGCGGTACGGGAGGTGCAAATGGTGACGTCGAGCAAGACGCACCGACGAGCGGTGTCATCGTCGATTCGGAGGGCTATGTGATGGCTTCAGAAATCGTCGTTCGGCGTCCGTCGGCTAGTTTACTCGTCATGCTACCCGATCAAAGTCGTCATGCAGCCACGGTGATTGCGCAAGACTTCCATCGTCATTTGGTATTACTCAAGATTGAACCCAAGTCCGAGTTGACTCCCATCGATTTTCCTGAATCGACGAACTTGGAAATCGGTCAAACCACAGTGGCCGTTGGACGCTACGGAACCGATGCCGCACCGCTTGTCAGCCGTGGCATTCTCAGTGGCCGAGATCGACTCGACGGTGTTGCTTTACAGTTCGATGCTCGGATTTCACCATCATTCTATGGTGGGCTGCTAGTCGATTTGTACGGCAGTCCGCTTGGCATTTCCATTCCAGCGGTCGCCGATGGCGGTGCAGAGGACGCGACGAGCTGGTACGATTCGGGGATCGCTTTCGCCGTTCCTCTATCGATCATCCAAAAGAATCTGCCGCGAATGAAAGCGGGAGAAGACGTCAAAAAGGGATTGGTGGGGTATGTGCCTAACAGCAAAGATCCGTATGAAAACGATACAAAAGTAGCGGCAATTCGAGTCCGCTCGCCAGCCGAATCATCCGGATTGAAAGCGGGTGATGTGATTGAGTCGATTGAAGGAGTGAAGGTCCGCCGCCAACAACAAATCCGTCAAGTGCTCGGCCGATTTGACGCGGGTGACGAGATCGAAATGGAAATCCGCCGTGATGGCGAATCGCAGACCGTGCGAATCACCTTGACAGCGTCAATCCCACCGCTTGCACCACAGCGGTTGGGCGTGATGGTTACCGATATCGCGAGCGATGGAACGGGTGATGCTGAGGAAGCAGGGACGAAGGTCGTCATCGAACAAGTCATTCCGGAAAGTCCCAGTGATGGGAAATTAGAAGTCGGTGATGTGGTGGCAAAATTGGGTGAAGTATCCATTGCCGACGTTGACTTTCTTCGTAGACAACTGATTGCGTCGGAGGAAGGGAAGGAGATTGCGTTGACAATTGAGCGTGCCGGTCAATCAAAAACGCTTAGCATGGTGCCCCAAACCATTGATGCGTCGACCATACCGAAGTTACCATCCGATCTGACCGTAGCGGCTGCGGAATGGAAAATTGAAGGATTAAGCTTGCCTGATTCAGCGAACGAGGCAGCCGTTTTGATTCCTGGCGATGACGAGAAGCGAGAATCATTGGGATTGCTAATTTTGCTACTGGATCCAGGCGATGATGCACCTGAAAAAGTTTTAGACACTTGGAAGGAAGCTGCTGAGCAAATGGGAGTCGTGGTTTGTGCGGTGATGCCCGAATCGAGCGAGCGATGGCAACCGAAAGAAATTGAAACGATGGCGAAGTTTGTTGCTTCGATTCAGAAAACTCAATCGATTGATCCTCAATCGGTTGCCATCGCCTCGCCTGCTGCCGTCGCTGGTGGGGAAGCCGCTGCAGCCGATTCGATGGCGATCGCAGTAGCACTTTCCTCTAGCCGAACTTTTTATGGGGTTGCGGTCGCAGCAGAGACGCGTCCACCGGCAGTTCGGCTTCGCGAGAATGATGCGGAAGCGTCACTGCAGATTTTGTTGCCGATCGATCCAAACGACGAATTGCCTACATGGGCACCCACGCTTCAGAAAACGGGTTTTCCTGTCGTCCGCGGTGGCAAGGTAACCAGAGCAGACTTGTTAACCTGGGTGCGGGGACTCAAAGCAATATGACCAAACGACGATCCAAGAAGCGGCCTGTGGAATCCAAGCCAACTTCGAGTCCGAAACCCGACCCCAATTCGGTATCCGATTCGCAGCCTGAGTCTAATCATGCTGACCCGTCTGCCACGCCGGATCCTGCTCCCAAAGTAGAGTCGGCTCCTAAAGTGGATGTTGCCCACTCGGTGACCGAACGTTTGAACCGGCTGCCGTCGCTATCGCGAATTTTGTCGGTCGTCATGCTGTTGCTTGGCATTGTCGCGGTTGGGGCACTGTTTTACCGAGTCATGGCGGGCTTTTTCGTGCCGCTATTCCTCTCTGCCTTGTTGGTGGTCATCTTTCACCCCGTTTACGATTGGATCGATACCCGAATTGGGAATCGCCGGCGGACGGCGGCTGTGGCGACGACGTTCTTAATCTTGGCCTTGGTACTAATGCCAATCATCGTCGTTTTATCGGTTGCCACCAGTCAGTTCACGTCGATGGTAAGTCAAATGAATTTCACGGACATTGAAACCGCCCTCGACCGAGCCCGAGAGCAGGTTGGTATCTCATTGCCCCATGCCGAGAAATTCAGACGACTCGATCAATTGACCGATGCGATCAACGCGTCAACGCTGAACGAGGAGCAACGAGTCAAGCTCGCCCCGGAAACGCCAGTGAGCGATTTCTTACAAATGTTATCTTCTTTCGAACAACGCTCAAATAATCGAGAGTTAGTTCAAGAAGAATTGAGCGAAGCCGAAGAGTTAATCGTTTTTTTGCAGGAAGAAGTTGACGGTCCGGTGACGGCGAATGCCGCAGCATCCATTGCGATCGAACGTCTCGAGGAACTTCGCCGCGCGCTCACACCCACCAAGCGGGAACCAACGAGTTTAACGTTATCGGAATTGAGCGACGATGAAGCGGAGGTGGAGGAAGCGGTCGACCAATTGACGGCCGAAGAGCAGTTTCATCAAAAGAGTGTGATCGCATCGGCAGCAATTCGTTCGTGGATGAAGACGCTGCTGGGAGGCACGTTTCGAAGCCAAGTCAAATTAGTGGCAAATCCGAGTGCCGAAGATTTTAAGAAACTGTTGGCCGGTGCCAGGGAAACGTTGCAGCCTCGCTTTGTCAGTCTGACCAGTGCGACGGGAAGCTATTTTCTGCAAATCTTGATTGGAATGGTTGTCTTAGTCATTTCGGTCTACTTCTTTTTGGTCGACGGTCCCGCCATGATCCGAACCTTGATGCGGCTAAGTCCACTCGATGATAATTATGAGCGGCAATTGTTGCTGGAGTTTGACCGAACCAGTCGTGCGGTGGTGCTGGCGAGTGCGCTGAGTGCATTGATCCAAGGCATATTGGCAGGACTCGGATTTTGGGTGCTTGGATTTGAATCCGTGGTCTTGATGTTCTTAGCGACCGCATTGATGGCGCTGGTCCCCTTTTTGGGTGCGGCCTCGGTTTGGGTTCCCGCGACATTGTGGTTGGGATTGGTTGAGCAACAGTGGACCGCCGCGGGCGTCTTAGCCATCTACGGCGTGGTTGTCATTTCATCGATCGACAACGTGATTAAGGTTTACGTTTTGCAAGGCCGTTCCCAACTTCATCCGCTGTTCGCATTGTTGAGCGTGTTGGGTGGTGTCAAAGTGTTCGGCCCCATCGGCATTCTCGTCGGACCGATGGTCGTGGTGTTCTTGCAAACGCTATTAGAAATCCTCAATCATGAATTACAACAGCGAGAGGAAGCGGGAACGCCGCAGACTTAGCGGCAGCCCGACCTAGTGCTCTCGAAACAGTTCCAGGAATGCCTGATGCACCTCCGGGTGTGTGGTCGCTAAATTCTCTTTTTCAGCAGGATCATTGTTGATATGATAGAGTTCCACAGGGGCATCGGCGCCATATTGAACGGCTTTCCAAGGTCCACGCCGTGCGGCTTTGAAAACTTCGCCGACAATCCCGGAATTCGGATCACCGGCCTGTTTGCCAAATTCCCAGTATAGTGTTCGTTCGGGGATCGTACCAGGATTGTCCTGCAAACGTGGTGCGATCGATACGCCATTTGTTTTTACACGCGGCACCGTGTTCAATGAAACGTCAGCGATGTCAGCAAGGGTTGGTAGTACATCCGCGAATGCCCACGGTGTGTCATCCACGCGAGCTTTCGAGATCGCGGCTGGCCAATGGACGATCATCGGCACGTGAATCCCACCATCGTACACATCCCGTTTCATTCCTCGATACGGCTTGGACGCTTTGAAAAATTCGGGGTCGCCGCCTCCTTCATCGTGTGGCCCATTATCAGAGGTGAAAACAATCATCGTGTTGTCGGCGATTCCTTTGGCCTTGAGTGTTTTGACAATTTGTCCGACGTAATCGTCGAGCGCCGTCACCATCCCAGCGAGCGTCGCATGCGGATTCGCGACCGGTTCGGGGTAGTACCAAGCGTATTTGTCACTGGGGATGCCGGTCGACATTCCGGTGTAAGGTTTTGCTGCGAATGTCTCTTCGTACGGATCGCTATACTTTTTAGGAACTGCTAACTCGGCGTGTGGAGATGAATAAGCTAAGAAAACAAAAAACGGATGGTCGTGGTCTTGCTCGATGTACTCGATAGCACGCTGGGTAAACATTTCTTGGGCGTACTTGCCCTTCTTGCCACCCTCGTTCTCAGGAATGCGAATTTTGCGTCCATCTTCCCATAAAATGGATGGGTATTGGCGATGCCCTTCTAAAATCGAATACATGCCGAACCATGTATCAAATCCCATGGCCAGCGGGTCGGTGACGCCCATTTGCGAACCGATGGAGTACTTACCGAATAATGCGGTATCGTAACGAGCATGTTTGAGGACATGCGGAATCGTGACATCGATCTCTTTGAGTTGAACGGTGTTTGAGTTGTTGTCCATCAACCGGCCATCTCGCCCGGTAAACAGAGAGACGCGAGATGGCGAGCATACTGTGTTCCCAGCATAAGCCTGGGTGAAGCGGATTCCCTCGCTCGCCAATGCGTCAATGTTAGGTGTTTTGATCGGCGTGTCACCGTAGGCACCAATTTGGTTGAATCCAAGATCGTCGGCCAAGATGAAGACGATGTTCGGATGCTCGTTGGATTCGGCTTGGATGGGGGGCAAACAAAGGATGTTTACAAAAAGAACGATGCCAGCGGTGACGGCGAGCGTTTTCGGTCGAGTGGTTGACGTGGCAAGGTAATGGATCATGTTAGTCTCTGTCGAAATCAGATGTTGCCAAAAAATGTAAGCCAAAAAATGAAAAACCGATCGCAGACTTGACCAATTCAACAGAGAGAGTTTGCTGTTGAGTATTCGCCGCAACACAATCCGACGGAATCGTGATCTGAAAATCCCTCATAGAGGCATCGTTGGCGGTAAAGAGCACGCAAATGTCGGTAGCCATTCCGGCGATATATTATCAAAAGTTGTGTTCTTGAAGAAATGAAAAAGGTGGCGCATCCTGTTGGAATCTAAACCCTCCAACGGCCCGAAGTGGGCAAAGCAATACGCCATGCATCAACTTAAATCAGAATGAACCGCTTTACCAGTAGACGAACCGCTCAATCCGGAAGTGATTTCTTTCCGAGCGCAGTTCGACGAAAGCGTTCTATCTACCCATAGTCGATTCGCTGGGATGTTCGTTGCGAAACCCTACGGCGTTTTTTTGGGGGCGACGTCCAGACTCAAACGATTGGAGAAAGTCCGAGAGCATCATTCGCTTGTCA
>JGI12048J13642_10458044_pt1 | contig 10328 bp, 4 predicted proteins | sample ElkSlonscriptome_16_FD_13642 | JGI IMG/M metagenome (IMG submission 13642)
CCCGCTCCTCCAGCTCCGGATGGGCCCGCTCCAGCTCCTGGCGGAGGCTCCGCGCCGACTCCCGAGCCTCCAGGCGCCGCCGGATCCGCGCCACCCCCCGGTCGCCGTCGCCGTCGCCCTGCTCCCGGAGAAGCTCCTCGAGCTCCTTCAGCCGACGTGCGGAACGGTCCCGTTCCTCCCGCACCCCCATCGCCTCGTCCCGGATCCGCTCCAGCTCACGGCCACCGGACTCGGCGGCGTCCCGGAGCCGTTCGGCACGGTGCAGCTCCCGCTCCAGCAGGCGGGCCAGCGCCTCGGCCCCCAGCCCCGGGTCGTGCTGGAGGAGGCCGGCGAGCTCCGTGGCCTCCCGGTCGGCCGCCGCCAGGCCCTCCTCGAGCTCCCGCCCCCGCCGGGCCCGCTCCTCCCGGTCCTGGAGGAGCTCCTGGATCCGCTCCAGCGCTCCGGCCACCTCCACCGGGGCCTCCCGCAGCCGCGCCCCCTCCACCGGCACGTCCCGCACGAGCTCCTCCAGTTCGCTCCGGCCCTCGGCGACCCGCGCCTCCAAGCGTTCCATCTCCAGGGCCCGCTCCTCCGTCGGGTCCGGGAGGGGGTCGGGGGAGGTGGTGGCTGCCCGCAGGTCGGCCCACAGCTTCAGGACCACCCCGCCGGCCACCAGGGCCAGAAGCGCCGGGAGGGCGGCAACCCAGCTCGACTGGAGTCCCGCCATGCCCAGGCCCACGCCACCCGCCAGAAGGGCCGCCAGACCCGTTCCCAGGAGGGCCCGCCCACCGCCGGGTCCCCCTTCGACAGCGGGCGCGCCACCGTCGGTGGCGTCGGGGGTCGCGGGAGCGGACGCGGAGGCACGCTCCCGGGCCTCGGACAGGCGGTCCCGGGCCGCCTCGAAGGCTCGTCCGGCCTGCCGCAGCTCCCCGGCGGGCAGGGCCAGGAGCGGCCCACGAGGTGCGTCCCGCCATGGGACCGCCAGGATGGGCTCCGCCACCGAGTCCAGACGCCGCTCCCGGTCGCGCAGGTGCTGTCGGAGGGCGTCCAGACGGGCCCGGTCCGAGGCCCACCCGGCGGCGCGGGCCGTGAAGCGGGCGACGGCGTCCCGTCGCTCCAGGAGGCGGCGATGGACGTCGCCCAGCGCCTCCAGGGCGGCGCGGGGCTCCTCGGTGCGCGCCTCCAGCTCGGTGAGGCGGTTCCGGTGGCCCTCCACGGTGGCGAGGAGTCGGTCACGCTCCGTGCCGGGATCGGCGGGGAGGGCGTCCAGCTCCTCCACCGATCCCGCCGCCTCCTCGAGCTCGGCGATGCGGGCCAGCCGTCGGCGGATGGGGGCCAGGACCTCCACCCGCTCCACCTGGAGGCGGATCTCCTCCCGTTCCCTCCGCGCCTCCTCCAGCTCCTCGGCGGCCTCGTCCCGTCGCCGCACCAGTTCCCGGAGATCCCGGTCGCGCTCCATCGCGTCCCGTCGCCGTCCCCGGAGCTCCCGCAGCTCCTCCCGGAGCTCCCGGACCGTCTGATTCCCCCGCCGGCTGGGACGCCAGAGGGCGCCGGCCTCCTCTTCCAGCTCGGCGGCCACCTCGCGAGCCGGGACCAGATCCGAACCCATGGAGCCCAGGAGACGGTCCTCCACTCGCCCCCAGGTGTCCTCGTCCAACGCCGCCAGCTCCTCCAGGGTCAGGGCGAAGACCTGTCCGTAGACGCTGCGGGGCACGTGCGTCGTCCAGGGGAGCGACCGGTTCCGGAGGTCCTCCTCTTCGCCCTCCGGGAGGGTGAGGGTGCCTGCGGGGGAGGACAGGAGGCGGCGGCGGACCTCCATGCAGCGGCCGTCGGCCAGGCGGATGCGGGCCGAACCTTCGGCGTCTCCCCCGCTCCACGGAGCGTAGGGATTCCGGTCACGTGACGCCGGGTAGAACCCGTAGAGGAGGGTGCCGAGGAAGTCGAAAAAGGTGGACTTGCCCGCCTCGTTGGGGCCGTGGACGGCCACCAGGCCCGGGAGTGGGTCCGGGCCGGTGTCCAGCTCCCGGAGCGCCCCGTAGGCATCGATGCGGAGGCGGTGGAACCTCACGACTCGTCCGCCCCGAGGAAGCGGGCGGCGAGCTCCCCTTCCATGCCCTCCAGGAGCCGACGGACGTAGCGCCCCACCGCCTCGGGATCCGGGTCTGGGAGGCCGGCGAGTTCGGCGGGGTCCAGGCTCGAGAGGGTGGCCTCGCCCCGACGCACGGCCTCCAGTGCCCGGAGCGAGGCCCCCAGGACGTCCACACGCTCCCGGTGTTCTTCCACCTGAACCACCGGATGGACGCGGTCGGTGACCACCGTCACCTCCAGCGCGTCCAGGTCGCCGGTGAGCTCCCGGGCCAGGACCGCCCGGTCCTCCTCCCGTCGGAGCTCGCGCCAGAGGGGACACGGCCCCTCGAGGCGGACCCGGACCATTCGCCCCCGCGATGCCCGACCTGGAGCCTCCCGGTCTCCACCGACGGATACCTCCCGTCTCGAGGGAGGGTCGCCCGGGGTGTCCCCCTCTTCCCGCCGTCCCTTCCAGGCGGCCCGGATGCGGAAGAGGAGGGCGTCCAGGGAGTCGGCCTCCGCCAGGTCGCCGAGGCGGAGCGTCTCCCAGCGCACCGCGGCCAGGGGGACGAAGCGGAGCGCCGGGGCGGAGCGGTCGGAGAGATCCACCAGGGTGGCGCCTCTGGGGCCGGTTTCGGCGTGGGTCTTCCCCTGGAGGCTCCCGGCGTAGACCACCGGTGGATCCCGGCTCAGGATCTGTCGGGTGTGGATGTGCCCCAGCGCCCAGTAGTCGAAGCCGGCCCGCTCCAGCCGCCCCAACTCCGAGGGGGCGTAGGCGTGATGGGCTTCGGCCCCCGGGGAGGCGCGGACCTGGGTGTGCAGGACCGCCACCTCGGGGACCGAGCCGTCGGGTCGGGGGAGAAGCCGGGAGAGGTCCTCTCGTTCCCGCCGGGTTCGATGGCCGATGGCGCTCACCCGGCCCACCGTCCTACCCTCCCGATCCTGCACCTCCACCCGGATGGGCACCTCGTCCCCGGCCACATGCACGCCCGCAGGCCAGGAGAGGGCGCGGGGCCCCGCCTCGGGGCCTCCGGGGTCGTGGTTGCCGGTGGCGTAGACCACCGTCACGCCCTCCTGGACGAGCCGTCGGGTCTGCTCCAGGAGGAACCGCTCCGTCTGGAAGGAGAGCCGATCCCCATCGAAGAGGTCGCCGGCGATGAGAACGGCGTGCACGCGCTCCCTCAGGGCCAGCTCCACCGCCCGCCGGAAGCTCTCCCGGGAGGCCTCCCTCAGGCGCCTCCGCACCGACTCGGAGCGGCCGGCGAAGGAGGTGTCCAGGTGTACGTCGGCAACGTGGAGGAAGCGCATAGGCGAAGGTAGCCCGCTCCCGGGGCATTTCAATCACGCTTCGGGCCGCCCACCTTGCGGCTATGACGTCCCAGGTGCCCACCTCGTCGGAGGACCGACCGGACGCCTGCCCCTTCTGCGGGGCGGGCCTGTCCGGGAAGCCCAACCGGTGCCGGCGCTGTGGCACCATTCTCGGCGAGGCGCGGGACGACCTGAAGCGGGAAGGGGCCCGGCGCCGGACGGTGGATCGGACGCGGCGTGCGGCGGCGGACCTGGCGTTCCTGGTGGGGCTCCTCCTGGGCGGGCCCCTCATGACCGTGGGCGGGGAGTTCGAGCTCGGTCTCCTGATCGTCCTGGCCGGGGGCTTCGCCTCGCTGCTGCGGCGCTACGCCGCCGCCTCCACGGGGGGTGCGGGGCTCATCGGGAGCCTCCTGGCCCTGGTGGTGGCCCAGCTCGTGGTGGCGCCTGCCGTCGAGGAGTTCGAGGAGGACGAGGTGGGGGCCGAGGCCCGCGCCGCCTTCCTTCAGGGACTGGACGAACGATCCCCGGACCTCCGGGTCCAGTCCCGGGGCCCGGGAAACCTCACCGCCTGGTTCGAGGGGGGCGAGGCTTCGGGCATGCCCTGCGGGGAGTACCCGCCGGGGGAGCTGCGAGCGCACCTGGCGGATCGGGGGTTCGAGCGGATCGTGGTGCCGGGTGCCCGGACCCAGGCGGGGGTCTGTTCCTTCCCTCCCTGAGAGAAATGTGCTTCAAAGACGGCCGGGAAGCCGTATCTTTGAACGATTCACCCGGTGCGTCCCCCGAACCCCCGGCAGGCCGGACCCGCCCCGGCCCTTCCCCATGAGCGACACCACCGAGACCGCCGTGCGACGGCTCCGTCAGGATTCCCCTACTCTCGACGCCGTCTGTCGGCAGATCGAGCACCATCTGGAGGGGGACGAGGCCGACCTCGCGGTGCAGTTCGCCGAGCTCTTCTTCAGCAAGGCCGCTCCGGATCTCCTCCATGAGCGCAGCACGGACGCCCTCACCCACATGTCATTGGGCGCCTTCGACTTCCTGCGTCGGAGCCGACCCGGCCGGGCCAACGTCGAGGTCCTGAACCCCGATGTGGACAACGAGGGGTGGTACGCCCCGGTGAGCGTGCTGCGCACCAACATCACCGAGCGGCCCTTCGTCGTGGACACCATCCGCGAGTTCCTCCACGCGGAGGACCTGGCCATCGAGCACATCATCTACCCGGTGCTCCACGTGGATCGCGGCGAGGACGGCGAGGCCGTGGGGGTCCGACCCTCTCGGGAGGGGGGCTCCCGGGAGTCGCTGGTGCATTGCGAGGTGGGTCGCATCACGGACGTCGAGAAGCTCGAGGAGCTCCGAACGGGCATCGAGGAGCGCCTCCAGGACGTCATCCGGGCCACCGACGACTTCGACACCATGGTGGATGCGGTGAACGACGTCGTGACGGAGCTGGCCGAGCGGGCTTCGAGCCTGGACGGCCGGTCCAAGGAGCTCACCGAGATCCAGGAGTTCCTGCGCTGGCTCCGGGACGGCGCCTTCGTCTTCCTGGGCTACCGCGGCTACGACATCGTCCCCAGGGCCGATGGCCCGGCCATCGTGGTGGAGACCGGCTCGGGGTTGGGCGTTCTCCGCAACGAGTCCGACTCCTTCTTCGCCGAGCCCGTCTCCCTGGAGGAGCTGGAGGAGGGCTTCCAGGACATCGTCATCCACGGCCCGACGTTGATGGTCTCCAAGACCAATGCCGAATCCACCGTGCACCGTCGGGCGCGCATGGACTACATCGGGGTGAAGAAGCTGGACCCGGACGGCGAGGTGGTGGGGGAGCACCGGTTCCTGGGGCTGTTCACGTCGCGGGCCTACGCGGAGGACGCCGAGGACATCCCCATCCTCCGGGAGAAGCTCCGGCACATCCTGGACGAGTCGGGCCTCCGTCCGGGCTCCCACGACTACAAGGAGATCATCACGATCTTCAACTCCCTGCCGAAGGAGGAGCTCTTCCTCACCTCGGCGGGGGAGATCGGCGAGGACATCCAGACCGTCCTCAACAGCTACCACACCGCCGGGGTGCGGGTGACGCTGCGGATGGATCCGGTGGGACGGGGCCTTTCGGTCATGGTGATCCTCCCCAAGGATCGATTCTCCGGTGAGGTCCGTCAGGCGCTGGAAGGGCGGTTGGTGGAGCTCTTCGAGGCCGAGGTCCTGAACTACCACCTCTCCCTGGGCGGAGGCGACCAGGCCCGGCTCCACTTCTACCTGGCGGGAGCCCAGGAGAAGCTCCGCGGGGTGGAGGCGGAGGTCGTGGAGCAGGAGGTGGCCCGTCTCATCCGGACCTGGGCCGACCGGGTGCGGGCGGGGCTGGAGCGGGTGCGACCCCCGGACGAGGCCCGCCGGCTGGCACGGCGCTACAGCGACGCGGTGAGTGCCGAGTATCAGGCCGCCACCGATCCGGACATCGCGGTGGAGGACATCCTGGAGCTGGAGGGGATGGCCGCCGACGGGCGGGACGTATCCATCCACTTCGTCAACCGGGAGAGCTCGCTGGCGGCGCCAGGCGTGGAGGACGTCACCGAGCTGAAGGTCTATCTCCGGGATCAACGCCTCATCCTGTCGGACTTCATGCCCATCCTGGAGAACACCGGGCTGCGGGTCATCGCGGTGAACCCGTTCACCGTCCGGGGGGAGGGTGTGGGGCGGGCGACCCTGTACGTCTTCGCCGTGCAGGATGGCGGAGGGGACACCCTGGATGTGGAGGGTCGGGGTCAGCTTCTTGCGGACACCATCCTGGCGGTCCGCTCCGGTGACGCGCTGAGCGACGAGCTCAACCGCCTGGTCCTGGGTGCCGGTCTCCACTGGCGCGAGGTGGACGTCCTCCGGGCCTATGCCGGGTACGCCTTCCAGGTGGGCGCGGTGCCCAGCCGTCTGAGCGTTCGCTCGGCGCTGGTGAACTACCCGGGCATCGCCTCGCTCCTCTTCGATCTCTTCATGACGCGGTTCAATCCGCGGACCCACGCCTCGGACGAGGATCGAGCGGCTGCGGAGGCCGACATCCTCACCGCCTTCCGTTCCTCCCTCTCCGGCGTCTCCTCGCTGGCCGACGACCGGGCCCTCCGCCGTCTCGAGGAGCTCATCATCGGGACGCAGCGCACCAACTATTTCCGGCACGGCGGCCGGGTGCCCACCTTCCGATCCGGTGGCGTCCCCTACGTCTCCTTCAAATTCTCCTGCCGGGACCTGGAGTTTCTCCGGGGCACCCGACTCCTCTTCGAGGTGTGGGTGCACTCGGCCCGGATGGAGGGCGTGCATCTCCGGGGCTCGCGGGTGGCCCGGGGTGGGATCCGATGGAGCGACCGGCCCGACGACTTCCGTACCGAGATCCTGGGTCTGGTGAAGACCCAGATGGTGAAGAACGCCGTCATCGTCCCCGGGGGCTCCAAGGGGGGCTTCATCGCCCGCGATCTGCCCGACGATCCGGAGGCGCGCTTCGCCGAGGCCCGGGAACAGTACCAGACGCTGATCCGGGGCCTCCTGGACATCACCGACAACCTCTCGGGCAACGGCACGGTTCCGCCCAAGGGGGTCGTGTGCCACGACGAGCCGGACCCGTATCTGGTGGTGGCGGCGGACAAGGGGACGGCGACCTTCAGCGACCTGGCCAACAGCGTCTCCGCCGAATACCGCTTCTGGCTGGGGGACGCCTTCGCCTCCGGTGGCTCCAACGGCTACGACCACAAGGCGGTGGGGATCACGGCCCGGGGCGCCTGGGAGTGCGTGAAGCGGCACTTCCGGGAGAAGGGGAAGGACATCCAGAACGAGCCCTTCACCGTGGTGGGTATCGGGGACATGAGTGGCGACGTCTTCGGCAACGGCATGCTCCTCTCCGAGCAGATCCGGCTGGTGGCGGCCTTCGACCACCGCCACGTCTTCATCGACCCCGATCCGGATCCCGCCGCCACCTTCGCCGAGCGCGCCCGCCTCTTCGAGATGGGCCGCTCGAGCTGGGAGGACTACGACACCTCCCTTCTGAGCGAGGGCGGCATGGTCGTTCCGCGGGCCAGCAAGGAGGTGACCCTCACCCCCCAGGCCGCCCAGGCGCTGGGCTTCCACGACGAGGCCGAGAGGACGCTGAGCGGAGAAACGCTGGTCCAGGCGGTCCTGCGGGCACCGGTGGAGCTCCTCTGGAACGGCGGCATCGGCACCTACGTGAAGTCGGTCGCCGAGACCCAGACCGACGCCGGCGACCCGGCGAACGACGCGGTCCGGGTGGACGTCCCCGAGCTCCGCTGCGAGGTGGTGGGGGAGGGGGGCAACCTGGGCTTCACCCAGCGTGCGCGCATCGAGTATGCCCTGGGCGGCGGGCGCATCAACACCGACGCCCTGGACAACTCCGGCGGCGTGGACATGTCGGACCACGAGGTGAACCTGAAGATCCTCCTGGCCCCCGGCGTAGTGGTGGGCGACTACTCGGAGGAGGAGCGGAACGATCTCCTGGAAGAGCTCACCGACCCGGTGGCGGACCTGGTCCTGGAGAACAATCGCTCCCAGAGCCTGGCCGTCTCCCTGGACGAGCTCCGGGTCCGGGACAGCGGCGACGACTTCCGGGACCTCATGTTCACCCTGGAGAAGGGTGGCGAGCTGGATCGGGTGGGGGAGGACCTGCCGACCCTGGACGTCCTGGTGGAGCGGAGGGAGCGGGACCAGAGCCTGGTGCGCCCCGAGCTCTGCGTGCTGCTGGCCTACTCCAAGCTGAGCCTCAAGACGCGGCTTCTGCGCGGTTCCCTTCCGGACGACCCGGTGGCCCGACCGTACCTCCTGGAGTACTTCCCGGCCCGGGCCATCCGCGCCGCAGGCAAGGAGACCCTGGAGGCCCACCGTCTGCGCCGGGAGATCGTGGTCGGACAGATCACCAACGATCTGGTCGACCTCATGGGCGCGACCTTCGTGAACCGGGTCATGCGGGATACCGGTCGCCCCGCCGAAGACGTGGTGCGGGCCTGGCTGGTGGCGTCCCGTCTGGCGGACCACCGGGCGCTGGTGGGACAGATGGCCGAACAGCAGAAGATGATCCGCACCAGGGTGGCGTACCGCTGGCTCCTGGGGCTGGCGAGGGTCCTGGAGCGCACCACCCGCTGGGTCCTCCAGAATGTGGACCTGGAGGCTTCGGCGCCGGCGGAGGTGGTCCAGGCGAACCAGCGTGGGCTAGGCAAGCTTCGGGCCCGCTTCACCGAGCTGGTGTCCGGGGAGGACCAGGAGCTCTTCGAGACGCGGGTGCGGGAGATCGAGGCGGTGGGGGCCAGCGAGGAGTTCTCCCGGAATCTCATCAGCCTGCGCTTCCTGGATCAGCTCCTGGACATCGTGGACATCGCCCGGGAGGCCGGGGTGGATGAGGAGGAGGCGGCGCGGGCCTACTACTTCGTCTCCCGGACCTTCGAGGTGCCCTGGCTGCGCCGGGCGGCCTTCGAGGCGGCGGGGGACGACCATTGGGAGCAGCGCTCCGCCCAGCTCCTGGCCGACGACCTGGGCCGAGCCCATCGGCGGTTGGTCATGGCCATCATGGCGCGGCGGGGTGACGGAGAGTCCGTGGAGGCGTCGGCACGGGGCCTCATGGAGGCCGGGCGGCGGGAGGTGGAGCGATACCGCGCGGTCATCGACGAGCTGCGCTCGGCGGAGGACGCGGGACTGGCGGCGGCCTCGGTGGTGGTGCGGGAGCTTGCGGTTCTCTCGAACCGCATGGGGGATCTCCCGAGGGTCTGAGTGGTCCTCCGGGAGAAACCGCCGGACCGGCACGGTCGTGCCGGTCCGGCGTCGAGCTGGACTCAGCCGGTGACCTTCAGGACCTCGTCGACGTAGCTGTCGATGCCAGCCACGACCCGGACCGCCTCGGCCCGCTCTTCGGCGGCGGCCAGCTCCGAGGCCAGCTTCAGGAGTACCTCACGGACCTTGTCGCGCCTCCCGTTGGAGCTGGCGGCCTTCTTCGTGGACCGGGTGCTCTTCCGGGGCTTCTTCTTGGGCTTCGGGGGGCTCATCTTCCGCTTCACCTGGAGCGGATAGCGGGCGTGGAACTGCCGCTTGGTGAGCTCGGCCATGGACTTGTTGATCTTGGTGGCCATCGCCTGGAGCTCGTCCACCGACGCGTCGGGGTTCTTCTTGAGCTCGCGTTCCACCGCGTCCATGACCTTGTCGTCGATCTTCGCCATTCGGGCCTTCCTCAGATGGAATCCCGGCGGGGATTCTATGGTTGGACTTACTGGACTGCACGCCCTAGTTGGTGCAACTGTCCCACATAGTCAAGCCCATTGTCCAGCAATGCTGTCCCTTCCACCGTGGCTACTATGCTGACCGACTCAGAAGGGACCGAAGGAGAGCCCCAGGGTCAGGGACGCCCCCTGCAGCTGGTCCCCGCCGATGCGCGTGAGGTCCTCCACACCGGCCGTCCACCGATAGGAGACGGCACCTCGGAGGTGCAGCGGCCCGGCCATACGGAGCGCGGCATCGGCCGAAGGCTCGGTCACCACGAAGTTGTCGGCGGCGATCTCGGCACCGGAGACCGGGAACCGAACCTTGCTGTTCCCGGCGCCGGCCAGGAGCCCCACCCCCAGTTGGACGGGGCCGCGACGCAGGAGGACCACGTTCCCGACGAGCCCGGCATAGCTCAGCGTCAGGCGGATCCCCCCGCCGGGGTCGCCCGCTCCCACAGCGACCTCGTCCACGAGGGTCCAGGCCTCCGCGCCGAAGGAGGCGGGCTCGGCGAGGTGGAAGCGAAGGCGTCCGCCCAGCATCCATGCGCCCTGCGAACGGACGGAGGTGAGTCGGGTCTCCACGCCCATCGTGACCCCGGCGTCTCGGCTCGGTGCAGCCCCCGGTGCCTGTGCGGAGACCGCCCCCGGTGCGACGGCCGGGACCACGAGCCACCCGAGGAGGGCGAGGAGCTTCGAGGTGCGGAGGAGGAGAGAGGGGCGCATGGGGCGGGTAGGGAGAGGCGG
>JGI12048J13642_10057722_pt1 | contig 10327 bp, 6 predicted proteins | sample ElkSlonscriptome_16_FD_13642 | JGI IMG/M metagenome (IMG submission 13642)
CATACTATGAATCGATTTCTGTTATTACTTCTATTCTCGTGCCTGCTGGCTGGTTGCCAGCCCTCCGGTACATCTACCAGAACCGCCTTCTACCATTGGAAGACGTACGTAGCGCTGGATTCGTCGGAACTGGGGACACTCCACCGATTGGCATCCGAACGCCTGTACGTCAAATACTTCGACCTGGACTGGGACGAGCAACGAAAACAGGCAGTGCCCCTGGCCTCGGTACAGTGGGGGGATTCGCTGCCAACCCATCTGGATATCGTACCGGTTATCTTTATCACTACCCGCGTACTAGATCAAATAGGTGACCATGACCTCCCGGCTGTCGCCAAAAAGATGGCACAACATATCAGGAAGTTACATCCTCCGGGACGTAATTTCACCAATATCCAGTTGGACTGCGACTGGACACCCTCTACTAAAGAACGCTTTTTCAACCTGGTGCGCTTCTTGCGCAAGGCCTTACCGCAATCGGTAATTTGGTCGGCTACTATACGTTTGCACCAGATTCGTGACTTTCGGCAAACGGAAGTCCCCCCGGTCGACCGGGGGATGCTCATGTTTTACAATATGGGAAATCTTCGTTCCTGGGACGAACCCAACGCCATCCTGAACCTGAAAATCGCCCGCGCCTATATGACCGAAGCCGTCGACGCCTATCCCCTGCCGCTCGATGTTGCCTTTCCGCTATACCAGTGGGGAGCCGTCTTCCGGCGGGAAACATTAACCTATCTTATCAATGGCCTGGATGAAAAGGTCCTGACTGATACGTCTCGTTTCCATTCTTTATCGAAAGGACGGTACGAGGTCGCGAAAAATACATACCTTGATTCCTACTATTTGTACAGTGGAGATCGCATTCGACTGGATCGGGCTACCCCTGCTACTGTGCGGCAAGCAGCCAGGGAAGTCGCCGAATGGCTGCCGAAAAAACCCGGACACGTAGCCCTGTACCATCTCGATGAATCCCTTCTAGCATCCTGGACTTATGATGAGCTTTCGCAAATCTGCCGCCCTTTCGATTAGCCTGTTTATCACGCTGACTTCCTTAATGGCCCAATCACGGGTCTGCCTGCCCGATTACCGGTACGGGCCACAAACCTATAGCTTTTTAAGGCCCACCCTGGTCAATCCAACTATTGCTTCCGCTCCCTTTTTACTGCCCTTTCAGGAAATTTACGCAGCTTACGGACGCCAGGACCGCCTGCAGGTACGCACCAACCTGCAAGAATGGCACGAACGGTTCTGCGAAGTTCCCGATATTAATGATATGGGACGGCTGATCTACCAGGCATCCATCCGGGACCTCCAGGCCCTGGAAAGCGCTGTTCTGAATGCACGCCTGCCGGTACCCATCTCATTACAATCCAATAGTTTCGCCAGCTATATTAAACGCCACGAGTGTAAAGAAACCGTGGAATACCTCATGTACGCCAAACGCTGTGAACCCTACGCCGTATTGGACGATCCCTGGGCCGATCGTCAAAAATACGTGCCGGATATGCGCGACCTCATCGATCAGGGGCTACGACAATTTCGCCGAACGGAATCTCACTACTATCGTCTGCGCTACGCCTACCAAATCATACGACTCGCTCATTATGCACGGGAATACCAACGGGTATTAGACCTGCATGAATACCTGATGCCAAAAACGGACAATGACCCAAGCATCATCGAGTACTGGATTATGGGGCATCGGGCGGGCGCTTTGCGAGCGCTGGGCCAGGAAGTGGAAGCCGCCTATTTATTCTCCCGGGTCTTTGAAGAATGTGCGGGTAAACGGGAATCAGCTTTTCAATCCTTTCGGGTACGTAATGATGCGCAGTGGGAGGAACTCCTGGAGCACTGCACCTCCCACGAGGAGCAAGCCACCCTTTACGCCCTTCAGGCCCGCGGCAACAATGCGCGCGTCATTGATGAGATGGAAGCTATATATGCCCTGGACCCCGACAACCATCACCTGGAAGTACTTTTGGTAAAAGCAATGGCCCTCATGGAGGAAGAGTTTCTGGGAACTTCTTTTAATCGTTTCCGACGAGAGAACAAACGCTATCACAATGTTCCTGATCGTCGTGCCGGAAAGGAGTTGATACGGCTGCAAACTTTTGTTCGGCTGGTAGTGCGTAATCAGGAACCGGCCAATCCAATGCTTTGGGAGATCGCTCAGGGATATCTGGCGGTGTTGGCCGGTGACTTCTACGCGGCCACCGAACACTTCGAAGGACTGGAAGCACGCACCCGCGACCCCAAATTGAAAAGTCAGCTAAAGGCAATGAAGCTGGTACTCGAAATCGTTCGCATGGACGAACTCAACGACCGGATAGAGAACCGACTGGCCGAAATCCAATTCGACAACGCCACGTACCGTTCCTATCCTGATTTTCCAGACCTGGTGTACGATAAACTCGTTTCGCTCTACGCCAATAATAACCAAGCCGGCAAGCTATACTTGCTCCGCTACTCTTTCGATGATCTTTGGGTAAACCCCGACATCCCCATCATCGACAGCCTCTTGATCCTCTCTGGCCAAACTAACATCAACCGCATGGAGCGATCCCTGTTGCGGCAGGAGGCTAACCTGAACCTGCGCAACGATCTTTACAATCTAAAGGGTATGCTGCATCTGGCGCGGGGCAATCAGATACCGGCTATCGAGGCACTTAAGCAAATTGACAATGTCGCCAAGAACGACTACGCCCGGATCAACCCCTTTGAAGAGCGATTGATCGACTGCATTAACTGTGCCCGCCAGGATTCTTTCCGACGCTACAACCGGGAGCAACTGATCAGCCGTTTTCAGGAGCTGGAATACGAAGCCCTGGCCGATCAATCAGTGGGAGCCCGTAACTTTTACCTCATCGGTCTGGCCCTCTACAATATGACCTACTTCGGATACGCCTGGGAGGGGATGGACAATTTCCGGTCGGGCATCAGCCTCAAGGTGCGCCCCACCGGATCGGACGCCAACGTGCGTCCACATCCCAAATATCCCGACGGCAACCGGGAAGCCTTAGATTGCCAACCGGCCCTAACGTATTTCGAAACAGCCCTGGGGTTAGCCAAAAACCCCGAACTCGCTGCGAGAGCTGCATTTATGGCTGCTAAATGTGAACAGAATCAGTATTTCGCCTACGGCGGAGAACGTACCTACCAGTATTTCACCCTTTTGCGTGATCAGTACTCCGGTACCAACTTTTACCAGCAAGCAATAGAAGAATGCGCATATCTGGAGTACTTCGTAAATCGGTAACTTCTTTTTAATCAAGTGAATTCCCCTAAATTCGTATATCCGGCTATCTTTAGCCCCGAATTGCCCTAACCACCTATTTTCGAACCCTTAATTGAACCTCATGAGCACTAAAAAACGTCCCACCGTTGCTTATTTTTGCATGGAATACGGTCTGGACACCAGCCTGAAAACCTACGCTGGCGGACTGGGCATTCTGGCTGGTGATTATATCAAAGGAGCCAAGGACCACGATTTCCCCATGGTTGCCATTGGCATCAAATGGAAACAGGGCTATACCGATCAGTACATCGATGAGAACGGTAAACCCTACGACTCTTACCACAATTACGAATACGATTTTCTGGAAGATACCGGCGTTACCGTTACCGTAGATATCCGACGGGTGCCGGTCCAGTGTAAAGTCTGGAAGCTGGAGCAATTTGGCCACGTTCCACTATACCTGCTCGACACTGATATTCCCGGCAATAATGACGCCTGGATCTGCGGCCAACTCTACGGCTGGTTCGGCGAAGAGCGTATTGCTCAGGAAATGGTCCTCGGTGTTGGTGGTGTGCGCGCGCTGCGCGAACTGGGTATCGACATCGATATCTACCACTTCAACGAAGGTCATGCTCTCTTTGCCGGTTTCGAGCTGATGCGCGAACGAATGGAAGATGAAGACATGTCTTTCGAGGAGGCCCTCGAAGCCACCAAAACCGAAGTAGCCTTCACCACCCACACGCCGGTCTTGCAGGGCAATGAGTCCCACCCCATCGAACGCATCATGTACATGGGCGCTAATATGGGCCTCACCGAAGAGCACCTGGAGTCACTGGGCGGCAGCCCCTTCAATATGACCGTCGGGGCTCTGCGACTGTCCAAGATCACCAACGCAGTAGCTCAACTACACGGAGAAACAGCCCAGGATATGTGGGCTCACGTGGATAACCGCTCGGAAATCATCGCCATCACCAACTGCATCCACCTGCCGACCTGGGTAGACAGTGAGATGATCAACCGGGCCCAAAATGGTGGTGACCTCTGGCAAAGACATCAGGAAAATAAGCGCGATACCATCGCCTTTATTAAAGAGCGCACCGGGGCTGAACTTGATCCCGATAAACTGCTGATCGGCTTTTCGCGTCGATTCGCCCCCTACAAGCGGGCTAATCTGATCTTCCAGAAACCGGAGATCATCGAGCCTTTCCTGAAAGACGGACGCATTCAGATCGTGTATTCCGGTAAAGCCCACCCCCTCGACGATACGGGTAAAGGCCTGATCCGCAACGTGGTCGATATGGCCCGCAAATACCCAAACTCCGTAGTATTCGTTGAAAACTACGATATGGATACCGGCAAAGCCCTTACTCGTGGTACCGACGTGTGGCTCAACAACCCACGCCGCCCCAAAGAGGCCAGCGGCACCTCCGGTATGAAAGCCGCCATGAACGGCGTCCTCAACTGTAGCATCCTAGATGGCTGGTGGCCCGAAGCCTGTAACCACGGTAAAAATGGGTGGCAATTCGGCGACGCCTTCGAAAGTACGAAAACCACCGTTCAGGATGCGCATGACCTGGAAGCCCTCTACCAGGTCCTCTTCGAAGAAGTGCTGCCTACCTACTACGAGCAACGCAACAAATGGATCGATATGATGCGCCAAAGTATCCTCGATACCCACGAGCGCTTCGCAGTGAAGCGTATGCTGGAGGAATATTATGAGAGGGTTTATATGGTTTAGAGGGTGTAAGGTTTAAAAGGTTAAGGGTTTAGAAGGCGAGGTTAGTACCCTAAACCATTTTCACCCTTTAAACCCTCTACACCTTTTACACCTTTTAAACCTTTTCTACACCCTCTCTTTAAACATCCGTACCTGCACCCAATTGCCGGTGCGGGTAACGGATTTCCCGTCGATAGTCTGGGTGCGGAAGCGGCGACCAAGCGATTGGAGGTGTACTCGCTCGGGATCTATTCCCTTTTTATCCAGATAGGCTCTTATTTGTTCTAAACGCTGGTCGGTGAGGTCTTCTTCGCGAGCGTCGTTACCGGATTCGTTGCTGTTGGCGAAGAACTCGATATCCTTATCGGGATGCTTTTCCAGGAAAAGGATCAGGCGATCCAGTTCTTCGGTCTGTTCGTCATTGAGTTGGGTTCGACCCCGACCGAAGGTCAACTCCTGAAGATCGGCAATATTCCCATCGAGCAGGCGGCGTTTTACGGTATATCCCAGTGTGGGCACATTGAACGTCAACTGTTCGAAACACACCTCCTGCAAATTATTATATTTTCCGGTAGCGGCCGAGATGCCCCAATAGATCTTATTTCCGCCCCGGAATATATCATTGATCATATCCACCTTCTCGGCAACCAGTTGTTTGCCGTCCAGATAGATCGTCAAAAGCTCGTCGGTAGGTTCCCAATTAATGCGAAAAACGTGCAATTCGCAGTCTTCCACATTGGGAATGAGGACCGGTTCCTTAAGGTTTTGGTAGTGACTCACGTTCCCGTTGACCATGAGGGCCACGTGATCTTCGGCCGGGTCGGCCAGGTGGTAGTTTTGCCAGGTATCGATCTCAATACCCAGGGAAGGTCGCAGGCCGCCAAAGCCCATTCCCTCACCTTTATAGCCGGTAGGTACCTTGCGCGGCAAAAAAATAAAGACCATCCCGTCGGCTCCCTCTTCATCCATGCAACCCAGACGCAAGTTCATCTCCATTTCAAATGGCTCGTTCAGGTCGACAGCCTGACGATACCAAACAGTGCCGGATTCCCAATCGCGAGCAGTCGTTAATCGAAAGCAATTATTCCCCGTACTACGAGTATCTCCCCCACCTTGGAGGTCGTTGGGATCCACTTGCAAATAGGTTTGACCGAAAACAAAGGTGCAGAAAAACACGAAGAGGCACGACAGCTTCAGAATACGCATACGGGGGTCGTTTTTCGAATTCAGAAATGGGTAATAAGCTAACAGGCTTTCGCCAAAAGCGTTCAACCCAAAATGTACTGACATCGAAATAGTTAAATCACCAACCATTTCCGAATCAGTATATACCGACAGTTGGGTTTGGGGACAGTCCCAGCCAATTAACGACGGTAATAAAATACAAAAAAAGGATTTCCCGTGCCCGGGTGGCGGTCGGTACAGAGGCCGTTTTCATCGATAGATTTTCGCAGCAGCGTACATTCGTTCGATGATATCTACCACTTTCAAACCCTCCAGCGCATTGGTCGTTACCTGCTGCCGCCCCTTCAATACATCAACTACATTCTGAATCACGTAGTGATGATTAGCTGCCGACCCCTGGTAAGGACCGTAATCGTTGGGGGGATTAGCAGGTGGCAAGGTGGGCATTTCATAGCCAGGGATATGACAGTACTCCACCTCGTTCATGTACTGTCCGCCAATTTTGACAGTACCCCGTTCACCGAGAATGGTAATGGTACTTTCGAAGTTTTTATCCACGGTAGCAGTGGAGAAACAAAGATTACCCAAGCCTCCTGAATCAGTCAGGCGGAAAAGTACATTACCTGAATCTGCAAAGGGTACCGTGTTCCGGTGGCCTACATTTTCGTGGTCGGCATGCAGAATCTCCACATCGCCAAGCAACCAATACAGGATGTCAATAAAGTGGGCAAACTGCGTGTACAGTACTCCTCCGTCCAATTCAGGATGTCCGTGCCAGGCATGGGAGCCACCAGACGGATCAGCATAATAGCGTTCATCCCGATTCCAAAAACAATTGATCTGTACCATCCGGATAGTCCCCAGTTTGCCGGCGTCGAGTACGGCCTTTAACCAAGCGATGGGGGGAGAATAGCGGTTTTGCATAACACAAAATACCTGACGTGATCGCTGCAGGGCAGTGTGCAAAATGCGCTCACCCTCCGTCCGGTACAGAGCCATGGGCTTTTCGATCACTACGTGCCGGCCGGCTTCCAGCGCCTGGATCGCATGGCGTGCGTGCCATCCGTTCGGAGTGCAGATACAGACCACATCGACCTCCACTTCGGAGGACAATAGTGCTTCCAAACTTTCCAAGTAAGGAACGGACCAATTGTTGGCTCCGACTTCTCCGGCAGGGCGTTCATCCGCCAGGGCAACCAGGGTTGCCTCCGGATGTCTATCGATAATGGTGGCGTGCCTGCGACCAATATGCCCGACTCCCAGCACCGCAAATCGTACGTCGTCCATAGGTTAGGAATCTGGTTCTACATGATTACCATCGACTAACCGGTACACCTGCTGGCTTTCCGGGCAAGTGGCTTTGCCCTCGGCATCAAAATCCAGGCGGTGACCGTACGCGCTCATCCAGCCCACCTGCCGGGCGGGGTTGCCCACCACCAGCGCGTAATCAGGTACATCACGGGTAACTACGGCACCAGCCCCCACGAATGAGTAAGCGCCTAATGTACTGCCACAAACAATGGTTGCATTAGCACCAATTGAAGCCCCCCTGCACACCAAGGTTTTTTCGTACCGTCCCTTGCGGATTACAGCTGATCGTGGATTAGTAATGTTGGTGAATACCATGGATGGACCCAGAAAAACATCGTCCTCGCATACTACACCACTGTAAATGGATACATTGTTCTGAACCTTGACATTATTGCCCAATACCACATCGTTGGCCACGAATACGTTTTGTCCGAGGTTACAGTGCATTCCCAGACGCGCCCCCGGCATAATGTGGCAAAAATGCCAAATGCGGGTACCTTCACCAATTACGGCACCTTCGTCCACCACGGCCGATTCGTGTACAAACATAAGGTAGTGGTTTTAAGACCAGAACGATCGAACGGTATCGGTAATGAATTGCAGCGACTCCTCATCCAACTCAGAATGCATGGGCAGGGAGATTACCTGCTCGCACAACTCATGGGTCACGGGTAAATGAGTAACATCCGTGAAGCCTTTAAAAGCATCCTGCTCATACAGAGGGACCGGGTAATAGATCATGCTTGGAACACTTCGGTCACTTAGGTACCGCTGCAGATCGTCACGACGTCCATCAGTCACCTTAAGCGTGTATTGGTGGAATACGTGGTTGGATTTAGGTTCGCGTTCGGGGGTCACCAAGGCTGCTACTCCACTCAGTGCCTCATCGTAGAAATCGGCAGCGCGGTTGCGGGCAGCGGCATAGTTGTCGAGTTCGCGCAACTTGATATTCAGGACAGCGGCCTGAATGGAATCCAATCGGGAATTCACTCCGACCATGCCGTGATAGTACCGGCGGGTTTGGCCATGATTGGCAACCATGCGGAGCTTTTGCCCGAGTTCGTCATCGTTGGTAGTGATGGCACCACCGTCGCCATAGGCTCCAAGGTTTTTAGAAGGGTAAAAGGAAGTACACCCGATGTGTCCAATAGTTCCCGTTTTCTGGGTATGCCCATCGGCAAAGGTATAATCAGCTCCAATAGCCTGTGCGTTATCCTCAACAACGAACAGATCGCGCTTTTTAGCGANTTCCATGATCGGCTCCAGATCACAGCTCTGCCCAAAGAGATTGACTGGTACAATAGCCTTGGTCTTTGCGGTAATGGCTGCTTCAATGATCTCCGGGGTAACGTTAAATGTTTCGGGATCTACGTCTACCATGACTGGTTTAAGATGCAGTAGCGCAATCACCTCGGCAGTCGATACGTACGTGAAAGCAGGTACGATAACCTCATCACCGGGCTGCAGATCGAGGGCCATCAGGGCAATTTGCAGCGCGTCGGTGCCATTGGCACAGGGAATAACGTGGGCAACCTGATGATAGGCCTCCATAGATGCCTGAAAATCGCGTACCGCCGGACCATTTATGTAGGCACAGGACTCCAACACGTCCAACACAGCCTGATCGATCTCAGGCTTTAATTTCAGGTACTGGGTCTTAAGATCGACCATCTGAATATTGCGTGTCTGCTCCATGGTATTTCTTTTTGCGCAAAGGTAGTAGAATCCAACATTACATTCGTAATACTAACGTAATCCTACCTGGCTAAGTGTTTTTCCGCTACCTCCGCAATCGTTTTTCCTATTGCCAGGGATGCCGTGGCTGCTGGTGAGGGTGCATTGACTACGTTCACAGCTCCCGGCTTTTCCATAATTAAAAAGTCATCCACCAAATTACCCCGTGGATCACAAGCCATCGCCCGCACCCCGGCCCCTCCGCGCACCAGATCATCCGTACCCACCTCGGGGATCAGATGTTGCAAGGCCGTCACAAAGGACCGCTTGCTATAGGAGCGCCTCAGCTCATCAAGACCGAATTTCCATTGCCTGCCCGCCAGTTTTCGGAAACCCGGATGACGGATAGTCTCCCATAGCTCCGACCAATTCACCTGACTTCGATCGTATCCTTCGCGGGCAAAGGCCAGAACAGCACTTGGCCCCGCTTCAATACCACCGTGGATCATGCGGGTATAGTGTACCCCGAGAAAGGGAAAGGCCGGATTGGGGACCGGATAGATCAGGTTATTGACCAGGTATTCTTTCTCCTTGCGTAATTCGTAATATTCACCGCGAAAAGGCAAAATCTGGATGCCTGCCAAATCCTGTCCGGTCATGGTCGCGATCCGGTCGGAATACAGCCCGGCACAATTGATAAGCACCTGGCCGTTGATCTCTTCACCCGCTGCGGACCGAATTACCCATCCACCTTTTGTCTCTTCCACATCGGACACTGCAAATCCAAATCGAATCCGGTGACCTTTAGCGCGGATCAGCCGTGCGTAAGTGCGGGCAACCTCCTTATAATCGATAATCCCCGTCTGTGGCACCCAGATTCCGTCCACAGCCGCTACGTGGGGTTCCCGTTCCCGGACCTCCCCGGCCGAAATTCGCCGAATACCATCCAGGCCGTTCCGGCGACCGTGATCCATTATCTTATCCAACTGTGGCCGCTCCCACTCCCGGGTAGCCACGATCACTTTTCCGCACAGATCGTATGCTATCCCGTGTTCATTACAAAAATCGATGAGCGCCAGATACCCCTCGCGACAATTCGTTGCCCGCAAACTACCCGGCTGGTAATAAATCCCCGAATGGATCACACCACTATTGTGCCCCGTCTGGTGAGCAGCTACTTTCGCTTCCTTTTCCAAAATGGT
>JGI12048J13642_10404506_pt1 | contig 10317 bp, 10 predicted proteins | sample ElkSlonscriptome_16_FD_13642 | JGI IMG/M metagenome (IMG submission 13642)
AAATGATTCGCGAACGATATCGCGGAATCCGACCAGCCCCTGGCTACCCTGCCTGTCCAGATCACAGCGAAAAACAGAAAATCTTCGACCTGATGGATGTGCCCGAACAGATCGGCCTAAATTTGACCGAGTCGTTCGCCATGCATCCAGCTGCGGCGGTCAGCGGCTACTACTTTGCACACCCAAAATCGAAATACTTCGTGGTCGGCAAGCTGGATAAAGATCAGGTCGAGGATTACGCGTCGCGGAAAGAGATCGAAAAAGAACAGGCCGAAAAATACCTGCGCCCCAATCTTGCCGATTGAATTCTAAGGGACCGGATTTTCCGTCTCCCGTCTATCCGTCTTCCCGTCGCACTTCCCCCCTCACCAGATCAAATCATCGGGAACCTGTGGATAATGTGAGCCATCGTCATCTGGCTCTTTCGGGCTGAGATCAGGCACTAGATCAGGCGCTATCGCCTGATAGGCATCAAGCGTTACGAGATCAAGCAGCAGGTAAGATCCTCGAAGGTTAACTACGCCGATTTTCTGATTGTTCAGCTGCTCGCGCTGCTCCGCCGAGCACAAGACGCGCCGAATTCGGCCCATATGCTCAAAATAACGCGGCATGTCCGCGTTTTTGCGATTGAGGGTCTTTCCCTTGACCAGGGTATCCAGTTGATTGTTACGCTTGCGACGCGCTTCCTGAGCTGCAATTCGAGCTTGTTTCTTATCTTCTTTCTCTTGTTTTTCAGCCTGCTCTCGCGCTCGGTAGGCTTGCTCTAAATCGGAAGTCGCGGAACGTTTGTTCGCCGCGTTCTTTGTTTTCTGGTCGCGATGAGGCGTACTACGTTGCCCGCTGGACTTGCCTCTGACAGAGCCGGAATGCGCCGCGCCGGAATGTTTCCGGCGCGGCTTTTTGGCCTGTTTTTCGTCTGCTAGCCCTGATTTGAGCAAAGCATCCTGTAGCGAGCCCATGACAACTTTCCTTAGCTATCGGAGTCAACGACCTCGATCAGTTCCACTTCAAAAATCAGCGTGGAGTTAGGTCCGATAGGCCCAGGTCGGCCCTGCTCACCATATGCCAGATCGGCAGGAATGAAAAATTCGTACTTGGCGCCTTCTTGCATCAACTGCACGCCTTCGGTCCAACCAGCAATGACTTGATTCAGGCCAAAAGTAGCGGGCTCGCCGCGCGCGTAAGAACTGTCGAATTCCGTTCCGTCGAGCAACGTGCCGCGGTAGTGAACTGTGACCTGATCGGTGGCAGCCGGACTGGCACCCTCGCCTTGGGTCATAACCCGATACTGCAGGCCAGATTCAGTTTCCGTGACTTCATCGCGCTCCGCATTCTGAGCCAGAAATGCTTGACCCTCTTCCAGATTGCGCTGGCCGTCTACGTCACGCTGGGCCTCAAGCTCTTGCTGACGTCGCTGCATGAATTTGTCACGCTCAGCCAATGCTTCTTCACGCGTCAACAGCGTCTCTTCGCCATTGAAAGACGCACGCAGGGCTTGAACAACCAGATCAAGGTCAAGGTCAAGACCTTGCTCTGACAAAGAATTTCCGATATCCATGCCGACGGTGTAGCTAAGCCGATCCATATCTGTTTCGAGTTCTTGAGCGAAAACTGGTGCCGATGAAACCGTCGCAACCAACGCGACTGCTAACAAACGGGAGGTAGCCATAAAAAGTCTTCTCCTAATTGAGAATGTATGAATGAATGAATGAATTTAACGCATGCTACGACCATTCCCCCCCGGCAATGGTTCATTTCCAAAGAATATCAGATTGAACTGAGGCTTTCTGAGTGTTGAGTAGCGCATTAATTGGTGCGGAAATAACCTATCAAAGCAAAAAAGGCTTGACTCCGTCTTAGTGTTTTACTAGACTAGTACACCAACACGATCAACACAGGAAAAAGTCATGTTGCCTATCGTCAAACGCAAAGCACTTGAAATACCGCACGGATTGGCCGCAGTTGCCGCCGCCGTTTGCCTGATCCTGGCGTTTGCGACCGATCTGACCGATCGCGATGGCCAGGAAATGCTTCAGACGATGGCCGAGCATGAGCAAATTGATTCGCTTGACCGAAGTGATTCTCACGCGAAAAGCAATTCGAATGAATTTTCTGTTGGGCACGCCGTTTCGACCGCCAATGATCAATCAGCAGCAGCCGACAGCAGCCGAAAGCCCGCTGGAAAAACATCAAGCGGAAACGCAACCAGCAATTTGATCACTTGGTTTGGCCTGCGTCGCTGAGTATCGGCCCATGAGCACTCACTGGGACGATAATCAGCCGATTTATTGGCAGCTTAGAGAAAAAACCGTCGCTGCCATTTTGGACGGCACCCTGTCTGAAGGCGAACCCTTGCCCTCGGTGCGTCAGGTTGCCGTTGATTTCCAGATCAATCCATTGACCGTGTCCAAAGCGTATCAGTCGCTGGTGGATGATGAACTGGTTGACAAACGGCGCGGGGTTGGCATGTTTGTTCGATCTGGCGCACGCGACCAACTACTGGCTAGCGAGCGGGAAAAATTTTTACAAGACGAGTGGCCACGTTTGGCGGCCCGCATTGAGCAACTGGGAATGGATATCGAAGAATTGATCCAGGCCCGAACTACAGAGGATAACTAGACGATCATGACCGCAACGATTCGAGCACGGAATTTAAGCCGGCGTTTCGGGAAAACCCGAGCCTTGGATGGTGTCGACCTGGATATTCCCTCCGGCCGCATCGTCGGACTGATAGGGCCAAATGGTGCAGGCAAAACCACTGCCCTCAAAGCCATTCTTGGTCTCGGTCGCTATGACGGCGAGCTGGAAGTTCTGGGCATGGACCCGTCCAAATCACGCGACCGGCTGATGCGTGACGTTTGTTTTATCGCCGACGTTGCCGTCTTGCCGCGCTGGGCCAGAGTGAAACACATCATTCAATTGACTGAAGAATTGCACCCGCGTTTTTCGCGCGAGCGCTGCATGCATTATCTCAAAAACACCAAGGTTGGTCAGGACGCAAAAGTCAAAAGTCTGTCCAAGGGCATGGTAGTCCAGCTTCATTTAGCGCTGGTCATGGCGATCGACGCCAAACTCCTGGTCCTTGATGAGCCCACGCTGGGTCTGGATATTATATTCCGCAAGCGGTTTTATTCGAACCTGCTCAACGAGTATTTTGATGAAGAACGCACGATCGTGATCACCACCCATCAGGTCGAAGAAGTCGAGCACATCTTGACCGATTTGATTTTCATAAAAGACGGCAAGCTGATCTTGAACAGCAGCATGGACGACATCCACGAACGCTACACCGAAGTCATGGTCAAGTCAGATCAAGCCGAGCATGCAAGAGCTATGGACCCATTGCACGAACGCGTGCTGTTTGGTCGACATATTTTTCTGTTTGACCACGCAAACGCAAGCGAGCTGCGCGAACTGGGTGAAGTGCATAAACCGAGCGTGGCCGACTTGTTCGTGGCCCTGATGAGAGACGACGAAAACGACAGCCTGGGGAGGCCCGCCGCATGAACGCACAATCCGCTAAAACAATGTGGGCGCTTCTGCGTCGGGAGCTTTGGGAAAGCCCGGTCGCATTCAAGTGGACGCCGATCGGAATCGGCATTTTCCTGATTTTCTTGGCCATTGTCAGCCTGGTGATTTATACCCAGTTCGACCAAAGTCTCGCCAGCCTTTTCGACACGATGGCCGCGTTCGCGAATATTGATTCGGAACAACGCAGTTTGATGGTTACTGCCGCGCTGTTTTCAGTCGCGACCCTGTTTTTCCAGATCATGTTGCTGATTATCTTGTTCTATCTGTCCGGCAGCCTGTACGACGACCGTAAAGATCGCTCCATCCTGTTCTGGAAATCACTTCCGGTCTCAGACGGCATGACAGTTGCTTCAAAAATACTGACTGCTTGTCTGTTGATTCCGGCGATGTTCCTGTTTGCGATCATCATGACGCAGCTTACTTTGTTGCTGTTCGCATCCGTGTTGGGTCTGTTTGCCGAGGTTAATCCGTTTACGACCTTCATCCTGCCGGCCAGCCTGCCGCGACTGTGGACCATCATGGCGTTGGGCCTGGTCGTTCAGGCGTTGTGGCTGCTACCGATTTATGCCTGGATCAGCTTCTGTTCCTCGTGGGCGCCGCGTTTACCGATTTTGATTGCCTTCGGCATTCCAGCCGGTATCGCCTTGATTCAGCACAGTTGGTCACTGGCGACCAGTTTCAGCCTGCCCGGCACGAATTTTGGCTGGATGATCCTGCAGCGCCTCGGTGGCGGGGTCTTGCCCAGCAACATCAATGTCGACTTTAACGAAATCAACGATGTCGATTTCAACCAGGACTTGTTCATGAGCTTCGGCAATTTGGGCCAAACAATGATTGATCCGGAAATGGGGATCGGGCTGGTCATCGCCGCCGTATTGCTGCTCGGTGCGGTCTGGTTCCGCCGACGCGCCAGCGACAACTAGGGAGCCCCAGAATCGATCGGGAGGCTCGGGAGACGCAAAAAACAATGCAGGCCTTTAAAATTAAGACGGTTTACGCTACCATCGAGAGGTTAAGCGCTTCACGTTAGGCGCAATCACAAACCTTCAGGGGCGACTTCAATGACGCAGGCCGAATCTACTGCCGTGAGCTTCGATGTTTACGAGCATATCCGCCAATACAACCGCCTGGTCGGCACGGACATCAGCTTTGCTTTCCAGACGATCATGGACGCTTCAGAGTTTGAGGTTGTCGGTTTTGAGGCTCTGGTCCGCGGCATTAAAAACGAGCCGGCCTCGCAGATCATGAGCCGGGTCAGTCAAGGTCAGCGATTCGACTTTGATCAGGCCTGTCGCATTCGGGCGATCGAAGCGGCCGCCGAGTTTGAGATTGACGCCGACCTGCATCTCAACGCCACTGACATCAAAGCGAGCAACGTTGATGTCGTCGTTGAAGTGACTGCGCATCTGGCGCGTCGCCACAAGATTTCGCCTGAGCGAATTGTCTTGGAGCTTAATAACCTTGGCGCCATGGGTAAACCAGACCATCTGAACAGGGTGAGAAATGCACTGCATAACGCTGGTTTTCGCACGCTGGCGGATAATTTCGGTCAGCGAGACGCTGACCTTCGGCCACTGGCAACTTTCAGGCCTCACCTGGTTAAACTTGATCATCGCCTGGTCGAAGGCATTCACAACGACCCGCAGGCTCAGGCCATCACCCTTGGATTGATTGGTTTCTGTTCCGCACTGGATATCGAACTGATTGCCAGCGGCGTCGAATCTGCCGAAGAGTTTCGCTGGCTGCAAAATGCAGGACTTCGCCTGTTTCAGGGCTTCTTTTTCGCCCAGCCTCAAACCAGCGGCGGCGGCCACTAGGCTGCGAAACCTTAACCAAGCAAAATAATCAAAGAGTTAGGGATCCTCTGAACAACTCTGTGCAGAGCGCGTTTCAGTGTGCCAGCACGATTGACGTTGCGAATTCGTGACTTTTGGCCTACTCGCAATCACTCGGCCTGAGTTACATTATCGAAGCCTTGCTTAGTTCCACAGGAGATTCAACTTGCGCTTGTTATTGATACTGCTGCTCGTTTGCGGCTTTAAACCGGCCTTGGCCGACGATCTTCGCCAGTCCGAGCCCAGCAGTCATGCTTTGGTCGGCGTGCGAGTAGTGACTCAACCAGGCACGGTGCTCGACAATGCCACCATTGTCATTCAAGATGGCATCATCGTCGCTGTCGGCAATGATATCGCCGCTCCGCCCAACGCACGCATTCATGATTTCGAGCGCGAGCCGGAGCAGGATCAGATCACCGTTTATCCGGGCTTTATCGAACCCTACCTTGCTATCGAAGCAAGCGGTGGCGACGAACAAGACGAGGAAAGCGCAACCCCTAGCGGCCGTCATCCGCTAATCCAACCCGATCGAACGATCAAAGCCTCCGAATGGCCGTCTGATCGCCTGAGCGCAATGCGCGAAGCAGGATTTACTACAGCATTATTGGCACCTGCTGGAGGCCTGGTTCAGGGCTCTGGATTGGTTGCCAATCTGGGAGACGGCGAGCTGAGCCAGAATCTGGTGTTGTCCGACGTTGGCCAATTCGTCAGTTTAAGCGGGCGACTTCAGGGCCGCGCTTATCCGAATTCACTGATGGGAGCGGTGTCATTGGTGCGACAAACCTTTGACGATGCCCGATGGCAAATGACCGCTCGCGCCGCCTGGAATCGTAATCCAGCGCAGGCTCGTCCGGATTGGCTGGAAGGCCTGGACGCACTGGCTCCTGCCCTGGCCGCTGAGACGAAAACAATTTTTATTGCTTCCGATATGCCGGACAGCTTGCGCGTGCTGGAATTCACCGATGGCCGGGATCTCGATCTGACCTTGCTCGGTCATGGCCATGAGTACAAACGGCTTGACCCTATTGCGGCGCGTGAAATCCCGCACATTCTTCCGCTGAACCTTACAGAAGCGCCTGACGCACGGGATGAAAACGACAGAAATGTCGGATTGGAAGAACTGCGCCATTGGCAGAACGCTCCCAGCAATCCCGCCCGTTTGATCGAGGCCGGAATACCTGTGATGTTCAGTGCGCATGGCCTAAGCACCCCAAAAGATCACTTTAAAGCTCTGATCGCCGCTGTTGAGGCCGGAATGGACGCTGACCAAGCTCTGGCCTCATTGACCACAGAACCGGCCCAGTGGCTGGACATTGCTGACCGCGCCGGTCAGGTTGCCGAGGGTTTTATGGCAAATCTAATTGTCGTCGAAGGCGATCTGATGATTGAAAGCCCAGCCATTACCGCCGTCTGGATTGATGGTAAAGAGCATGTTCTGGCGGCGCTAGAACCGCCGACTGTTGACCCTGCAGGCAGCTGGGCACTTACGCTGGTGCTCGGCAGCATGGGCGATATGGCCGCTGAAATGACGTTAAGCGGGCCCCCGACGGGCATGAGCGGAACGTTCAGCGTAATGGGGAATGATTCTCCGTTCAGCGAGGTCCGCGTCAGCGGTGATGAGGTTATCGCAACCATCGATACATCGCGTTTCGGTCAGAGCGGCACGACCACGATCCGATTGACCATCGACGGCGATCGCGCACGCGGCACCGGGAACGGCCCGTTTGGAGAATTCAGCGTGCGCGGTCAGCGTAGCAGCACGCCTGATGAGGAGATACTGTGATGTTGAAACAGCTGATGAACACTTTCCTTTTTGGCGCCTTGGTCATGAGCAGCGTTTTCAGTCACGCCCAGTGGACACCTGACGTTGAGGCCTGGAACAGCCCCACTCCGCAACAGCCTGAAGCGGTTGTGTTCCGCAACGCCACGGTTTGGACGGCTGATGACGGCGGCATCCTGGAAAATACCGATGTTGTGATTCGCGACGGCAAAATCGACGGCATTGGTAGCGATCTCCGCACGCCCAGCGACGCCATTGAAATTGACGCCAGCGACATGCACATCACCCCGGGCATTATCGACGCGCACTCGCACGCCGCGATCTTAGGAGGCGTGAATGAATCATCGCGAATCAGCACCGCTGACGTCCGGATCAGAGATGTCATCGACCCGGAATCCATCAACATTTATCGCCAACTGGCGGGTGGTGTCACTGCCATCAACCTGCTGCATGGCTCAGCCAATGCGATTGGCGGTCAAATGTCAGTGATCAAGCTGCGCTGGGGTCGTGAACCTGACCAATTGGTTATCGACAGCGCACCTCCTGGCATTAAATTTGCGCTCGGAGAGAATCCTAAACAAAGCAACTGGAGCAACGATAATCCGCGTTACCCGCGCACCAGGCAAGGCGTCAATCAAATCATTTTGGAAAAATTCCAACAGGCGGCTGACTATCAGCGCTCAGTTGAAAGCATGCCGAGCGGACGGGCCGCTCGAAACGTCGTCCCACCCCGACCGAACCACGAACTGGCGGCCATTGCCGAAATTCTAAATGGAAAGCGAGGCATCCACTCGCATGCCTACCGGTCGGATGAAATGTTAGCGCTGATGAATCTGGCTGAAGAGTTCGACGTCACCATCGCCACTTTTCAACACGTCCTTGAAGGCTATAAGATCGCGCCGCGAATGGCTGCGCACGGCGTAGGGGGTTCCACGTTCATCGACTGGTGGGCCTTCAAATACGAAGCGCGTGACGCGATCGGATTCAACCCGGCCCTTATGCATCAGGCCGGCGTGTTGACTGGATTGCATTCTGACAACCCCGAGCTGGCTCGCCGCATGAATCTGGAGGCGGCCAAAGCTGTCCGCTACGGTCAGGTGGACGAGCACGAAGCGCTGAAAATGATCACGCTCAACCCTGCCGCGCAACTCGGTATTGATGACCGCACTGGCAGCTTGGCCGAGGGCAAGGATGCTGACGTTGTGGTCTGGAACGGCCACCCTTTATCCGTTTATTCACGGGTTGAGCAAACCTGGGTTGATGGACGACGTTATTTTGATCGCGCAGCAGACCAACGCATGCGCGAGCAGCTGGCAGCCGAGCGAGCCGAACTGCTGGCTCTGGTACTTGCAGAGGGTGAAGAGTCAGACGATGACGACTCAGGTGATGAGCAATCAGAATCTCCCGCCGAGGAGGAAACGACGCCGGGCTTCCGCAGCTTTGCGGCTCATTTGACCAGCGGCGCGCAACAGCACACTCATCTGCACGGCTTTGCCGCTCACCTAATAGGCTACCGCTCATCGGAACTTTCCCACGATGATTTCTGCCTCTTTCATTTTGAGTAAGGGCGAGATGATGATTTCCATGTTGAAAAAAGCAACCCCGACCACGCTGGCCCTTGCAATTCTCTTGACCAGTGCTACAGCTTCCTGGGCTGACGTGCTGGTATTAACCGGTGCCACCGTCCATCCGGTCAGCAGTGATGCCATCGAAAATGCCACTGTGGTGGTCGAAGACGGCAAGATTTCGGCCATCGGTAGTGACCTTCAGTGGTCGGCTGAAGCTGAAGTCATTGACCTGAGCGGCTTGCATCTCTACCCCGGCTTCGTGCACCCGGCAACCCAGCTGGGATTAAGCGAGATCAGCAGCGTTGCGGGCACCGTTGACACCAGCGAAATGGGTTCAATAAACGCCGCTATACGCGCCGAGGTCGCGATCAACCATGATTCCATGCTGCTGCCAACGACCATTGCTGGCGGCGTATTGACCGCGCATGTCATGCCCAACGGCGGCTTGATTCAGGGCACCTCAGCCGTCGTCAATCTGGACGGCTGGAGTTGGGAGGATATGGTTATTCGCTCACCTGTAGGCATGCACCTCGAATTTCCTACTGCAGCGGTCGACGATGATCAAAACGACGATCTGCAGACAATCGAGAAGGTGCTCGATCTCGCTCGGCACTACCAACGTGCGACGCAAGCGGCAGCTGAAGAAGGAACGACGGCTCCGCCAAGAAACAGTCAGCTGGAAGCACTTGTGCCGCTGATCAATGGAGACCAGACCCTATTCCTGCGCGCCAACCGTTACGACGTCATGGAGAAAGCCCTCGATTGGGCCGACGAACAGGGTTTTGACAACGTCGTTCTGATGGCCAATGCGGACGTGCAATACATCGCCGAACGTCTGGCCGAAGACGACACGCCTGTCATTCTGCGCAATGTCTATGCCATGCCAACCCGGCGCTGGGAACCCTATGATATGGCCTATGTTGCCGCCGCAAAGCTGGCCGAGGCTGGGGTACGCTTTGCCATCGCCGATTCAGGGACCGGCATGGACCTGGCCAATGCTCGCAACCTACCCTTTCATGCGGGCAGCGCGGCGGCGCACGGCCTCGAGAAGAGTGATGCATTGAAAACAGTCACACTCTGGCCGGCAGAAATTCTTGGCGTTGGCGACCAGCTCGGATCAATCGAAGTGGGTAAACGCGCCAGCCTGTTTGCCGCCACGGGTGATGCGCTTGAGCCGATGACCCGAATTGAGCGTGTCTGGATTGACGGTGCAGAATACGACCTTAGCCGTGATTCCGGACGTAGCCTGTACCCGCGTTATCAAGAGCGCAACGCCGAGGTCCAGGCCCGCTGAACGCGCCACTGGTCACCCTACGCGATAAATTCTGATCGTGGCAATCGCTCTGCTTGCACCAGACCGCGACCTATGCGGTCTAGTGAAGGCATTGAACGCGATCGACCCCGAATTAGACCTCCGCCAATGGCCCGACCTCGGCGATTTAAGCCAAATCCAATTTGCCGTCTGCTGGCACCCACCCAAGGGCATTCTGGCCCAGCTACCCGCGCTGAAAGCCGCGACCTCACTGGGTGCCGGCGCGGATGCGCTGCTGTCTGACCCCACGCTACCAAAAGAACTAAACATTGGGCGTCTTTCCGGCCCGCA
>JGI12048J13642_11551025_pt1 | contig 10310 bp, 10 predicted proteins | sample ElkSlonscriptome_16_FD_13642 | JGI IMG/M metagenome (IMG submission 13642)
CCAATCGATCCCAGCCGGAGCGCGACAGGTGCCGTTGCTCTCGATCGCGACCTCGAAACCGCGCTCGTGCAACGCCTCAAGGAGCGTTTCGTCGAGCTGCAGCAAAGGCTCGCCGCCGGTGCAAACGACGTAGGGACGAACACCGGGTGCGGCCCCGCCCGGCCAGGCGGCGCAGATTTGGTCGGCCAGGGCTGCAGCGCTCGGGTAGCGACCACCGCCGACCCCGTCTGTCCCGCGGAAATCGGTATCGCAGAAGGGGCAGACCGCGGCTGGACGATCGGCCTCGCGTCCCGACCAAAGGTTACAGCCGGCGAAACGGCAGAAGACGGCTGCCCGGCCGGTGCGCACCCCCTCGCCCTGGAGCGTGTAGAAGACCTCCTTGACGCTGTAGCTCATGTCGGCAAGGCCGGCCTGAGCGGCCCCCAAGCCAGGCTCACTCCGCAGCCAGGGGTCTCGAAGAGATCGATCCGATCGAGCTCTGGCAGACCGGCGACCGCCTCCTCGCGCAGCCAGAGGACCAGGCTTTCCGGGTCGGCGTCACGCAGGCCGGGGAGCTCGTCCAATCGGTGATGGTCGAGACGCTCGTAGACGGGCCTGAATAGGGCCTTGACGTCCCCGTAGTCGACGGTCCAGCCGAGCAGCGCATCCAGGGGCGCGCTCAGGTGCAGGCGTAGCCGGTAGCTGTGCCCGTGGAGCCGCCGACGCCGGTCACCCACGGGTGCGCGCTGCAACCGGAGCGCGCCCTCGAAGCGCTGCTCTTTCCAAATTCTGTAGTGCTCGCCGTCGTAGTGGCAGCCGGCCGTCGCCGTCTCGTAAACGGTCACCCAGGACAGGACTGCCAGCTGCGGCTTGAGCCGCCGCCAGATCCAACGCGCCAACAGCTCACTGGTCGGATTCTCCAGTCCCGGGAGGTCGTTGAGGCAGGCATGATCGAGCTCGGCCCCCAACGGCGCCCAGAGTTCCCCCAGATGGTCGAAATCGACGCCCATATCCTGCCCAGCGAGATCTTGGTCCGCGTGCAGGATGACCTCGAAGCCGTGCCCGTGCATGCGCCCGCATGGATGGCCTGGCGACACCATCGGCAGGCGGTGCGCCGCCTCGAAGCGGAAACGGCGCCACACGTGGACATGCCCGGCGGCGTCGAGATCGGCGCCCTGCTCCGTCGTGCTCCGAATCCCGACGCTCACAACACCAGGCACCGCCAGACGCTGGCCGATCCAGCGCGCCAGGTTCTCATCGGTCGGGACCGGGAGCTCGGTGTTGAGGTCCTGGTAGTCCAGCGGGGCCACACAATGCCGCAGCGCCTGCACGAGGGCCCCTGCCTCGCTGCCCGGGAAAGGTGCCCAATTCGGCGGCAGCTCGGCGCCGACTCGAGCAGCGAAGCTGTGGCCGTGCAACCGCCGGGCGCGGTGCCCGTCGGGGAGGATCGCAACGCGGCGCGCTGCCTCGAAGGGCGCGGCGGCGAGGTGGATGAGGCGCTCAGCCATGCCGTTCGCCGGCAAAGCGACCGAGAAGCGGATCGGCAAGCCCCGCCTCGGCAAATCCCTTGGCGCGCAGCAGGCAGGCATCGCACCGACCACAGGGCCGGCCCGCGTCACCTGGATCATAGCAGCTGCTGGTCAGCCCGTAGTCGACACCCAAGGCATTGCCCCGCGCGATGATCTCGGCTTTGGTCAGCGCGATCAGCGGAGTGTGGATGTGCAGACGCTGACGCCCCGCGACGCCGGCCGCCGTCGCCAGGTTGGCCATCTGCTCGTAGGCGGCGATGTACTCGGGCCGGCAGTCCGGATAGCCCGAGTAATCGAGCGCATTGACACCGATGAAGATGTCGTTGGACCCGAGGGCCTCGGCCCAGGCCAGCGCGAAGGACAGGAACACCGTATTGCGCGCCGGCACGTAGGTCGCTGGAATGCCTGCACCCATCGCATCCAGGCTGCGGCCCTTAGGCACGGCAAACTCGCCCGTCAGCGCCGAGCCGCCGAAGCGGCGCAGGTCGATGTCCGCGATGACGTGTTCGGCGACACCCATGGCCGCGGCGACACGGGCCGCGGCCGCAAGCTCTACCTCGTGCCGCTGCCCATAGCGAAACGACAGCGCGTAAGGCGTATAGCCCTCGTCCCGGGCGACCGCGAGGACGGTCGTCGAGTCGAGTCCGCCGCTGAGCAGGATCACGGCCTGTTTCGTATTCGGTTTCATTCGTTGTCAATCGTCTGCGGCAGCGGGCGTGGCGCCAGCGCAAACCCTATCATGGCGGTCATCGTGGAAACATTGCCAGCGACCTTCACCTCTGTTTCGAAGGCGGCTGCCATGCGAAGATGATCCGCTTCGCCGACGGCCTATCCGAACCGATCCGGGAGGCGCCCCCAGCGGGCTGAGCAACCATGTCCGACGCATCGGAGATCGTCCTGACCAAACCCGACGATTGGCACCTACACCTGCGCGACGGTGAGGCGATGGCCGACGTCGTCGCCCACAGCGCGGCGCGCTTCGCCCGCGCCGTCGTCATGCCCAACCTGAGACCACCGATCACGACGACAGCACAGGCGATGGCCTATCGGGATCGGATTCTCGACGCCTTACCAGCGGGCGCGGCGTTCGAGCCCCTGATGACCCTCTACCTGACCGATACCACGGCGGCGAGCGAGATCGGCAAGGCCAAGGCGAGCGGACAGATCATCGCGGCCAAGCTCTACCCGGCCGGAGCGACGACCAACTCCGAGAACGGTGTCACGCGCCTCGAGGCCATCTACCCGGTGCTCGCGGCGCTGGAGCGGGCGGGTATGCCGCTGCTCGTCCACGGGGAGGTCACGGATCCGGCCGTCGACATCTTCGATCGCGAGCGGCGGTTCATCGACGAGCGCCTAACGCAGATCCTCCAGGAGTTCCCCGCCCTGCGCATCGTCTTCGAGCACATCACAACGAGCGAGGCGGTCGACTTCGTCCGCCGCGGCCCGGCCCGCCTGGCTGCCACCATCACCGCGCATCACCTGCTCTACAGCCGCAACGCGATGCTGGCCGGCGGCATCCGGCCGCACCTCTACTGCCTCCCGATACTGAAACGGGAGCGACACCGCCAAGCGCTGATCGCGGCAGCGACGAGCGGCGAGCCGCGCTTCTTCCTCGGCACCGACAGCGCGCCGCACTCGGCCTCGGCCAAGGAAAGCAACTGCGGCTGCGCCGGCGTCTACAGTGCGCACGCCGCGGTCGAGCTCTACGCCGAGGTCTTCGACGAGGCCAGGGCCCTTGAGCGGTTGGAAGGCTTCGCCAGTCATTTTGGCGCCGACTTTTACGGCCTGCCGCGGAACACCGACAAAATCCGACTGCTGCGCAAGCCCTGGCGAGTCGAGGGGTCCTTCGCCTTCGGCCCGGACCGAATCGTGCCGCTACGCGCCGGCGAGGAGATCCCCTGGCAACTCGTGTCGGAGTCGTCGCGCGCCGGCGCGGCGCGGATCTAGATTGCCACTGGACGCGCGTCGGCCTCGCCGTTGTCCGCGTCCCAGAACTCCTCCTCGTACTCTTCGTCCGGCGGATCGCCGTCGTAGACCTCGTGGCGACGCCGCTGCAGATAGGCGTCACGGAGAAAGCTATAGGGGTCGAGCGCAGCCTCTTCGAAAACGGCGCCGGCCGTCAACAGGTCGGCACGTTGGTCGATGGCGCGCAATCCGATGGCACCCCAATAGATCTGGTTCTTGCGAATGCTGAAGAAGGGGTCGACGACGACGTCCCCGGCAAAGCCGATGGTGTCGCGAGCGCTGCTCGGGCCCAGGAGCGGCAGGACCACGTAGGGGCCGGGGCTGTAGCCCCAGTAGCCGAGGGTCTGGCCAAAGTCCTCCTTGTAGCTCGGGATGCCCATATTGGTCGCGACGTCGACGAAGCCGAGAAAGCCGACCGTGGAGTTGACCGCAACCCGGCCGACGTCGCTGCCGGCGCGCGCGAGCTTGAACTGCAGCAGATTGTTGACCGCCGAAGTGACGTCCGCAATGTTGTCGAAGAAGTTCGTCACGCCGCGATCGACCGGCTCTGGCGTCACCTTCTGGTAGCCCTTGGCGATGGGCTTCATGAAGGCATTGTCGAAATCGGTGTTGAAACGGTAGACGGCGCGATTCACCGGTTCCCAGGGGTCGCGCGGATCACGCAGTTCCTTCGGTGTCGATGCGCAGCCGGAGGCCAACAGCATCAGCGCGCAGGTGAGGATCAAGGCAACCGTTCGCATGCTTCGTCCTTTCGAGTCTCTGCCGGCGGAGACTATTTGATACTAGCACAAATGGTGCAGCCGCCACCCCACTGCGCATGGATTGGCGTTGGCTGTCCGGAATGCCTATGATCGTCTGATGAGTGACGAGGACGACAAGCCCAGAATCGCACGCCGCTTTCGCGGCTTTCTACCGGTGGTGGTCGACGTGGAGACAGCGGGCTTCGACCCGCAACGCCACGCGCTCCTAGAAGTCGCCGCCGTGACGATCCGGATGGACGAGACCGGGCAGCTATCGCCCGCCGCAACCCTGGCTTGCCATGTCCTGCCTTTCCTCGGCGCCGAGCTCGATCCCAGCGCCCTGGCGTTCAACAAGATCGATCCCGATCACCCGTTCCGCGACGCGATCTCCGAGCGCGATGCCCTCAACCGCGTACTCGTGCCGATTCGGCGCGCCGTGAAGCAGTCGGGCTGCAACCGTGCGATCCTGGTCGGGCACAATGCCGCCTTCGATCTCAGCTTCATCAAGGCGGCGGTCGAGCGTACCGGCTTCAAACGCAGCCCCTTCCATGCGTTCAGTGTCTTCGACACCGTCAGTTTGGCCGGCCTCGTCTTCGGTCAGACGGTGCTTGCAAAGGCGGTGCAGGCTGCCGGGCTCGACTGGGAAGAGGCTCAAGCGCATGGCGCCGTGTACGACGCACAACAGACGGCCCGGCTCTTCTGCGCGATCGTCAATCGCTGGCAGGCACTCGACCCGCATCCGCGATGGGAGAAGGGCGTCGACGCCGGCTCCTAAGCTGACCAGGCGCGACCTCATTGGCCAATGTCGGTTGGCTAACCCTCACTCGAGACGGCCGAGCCTTTCGCCACAGCGCCTTCCATCAATCGCCTGAGCTCGCCACTCGAATGGAGCTCGAGCGTGATGTCGCAACCACCGACGAGCTCCCCGTCGATATAGATCTGGGGAAAGGTCGGCCAGTCGGCATAGCGCGGCAGGCTTTCGAAGATGTCGGGATCCTGAAGAACGTTGACGAAGGCAAAGGGCACCCCGCAATCCTGCAGGGCTTCCGCGGCCCGCATCGAGAAGCCGCATTGGGGCATCTGCGGGGAGCCTTTCATATAGATGACGACCGGGTTGTTCTTCACCTGCTGGTCGATCCGCTCGAGCGCATCCATCCGTCACCTCCGGCTGATTGTTGGCTGTCGATAGCTACTGCATGCTGGTGCAGTTTGCCGGAGAGTCGGGATCCGGCGCGACTTGTTCAAGGTCGGCGGCCTCGTGTCCGGACCGAAGCGGTCAACGGCCGTTTCTATTGAGGATTGCAGAAGTCATTCGAAGACGGCTCGCTGCGACACGCTGCAAGGACGTCCATGTCAGCTCGACGGCGGGATCCCTCCCGCCGACGGTCGCAGCGACCCACCTCCGATTACTTTCGCGGCGATTGTTAGATCATTGCGCCCCAGCCAGATGCCGCTGCAACCAGAGCTCGAGCAGGACCAGGTGCCAAAGCTTGTTCCCAAGTATCCGGGTATGGTGACGATCCGGCGCGGCCAGCAGCTCGTCGATGTAGTCCCGCCGGTAGAGGCCCCGTTCACGGCACGCCTGGGAGCCTAGCAGGTCACGCATCCAGGTGAGGAAGTCGCCGCGTACGTACTTGAGTGCCGGCATCGGAAAGTAACCCTTGGGACGATCGATGACGGCGTCCGGCAAGCGCCCGCGCGCCAGGGCCTTGAGCGGCCACTTACCGCCCTCGCGCAGCTTCAGCGTCGGCGGGCATCGGGCGGCCAGCTCCACCAGTTGGTGGTCCAAGAAGGGGACCCGAGCCTCGAGCCCCCAGGCCATGGTCATGTTGTCGACGCGCTTGACCGGATCGTCGACGATCAGGGTCGTCACATCGAGCCGCAGGACCGCGTCGAGGAACTCGTCGGCCCCGGGCTCGGCCAGCCGTTCGGCGATCATCGCCGTCGTATAGTCCTCACCGCCCAGCCCCGGTGCGACCAACCGCAGGTACTCCGCGTGCTCGCGGTCGAAATAGTGACGGGCGAAGCGCGCCGCCCAGGTCCCCTGGGTCTCGGCCTGCATCCGCGGATACCAGAAGTACCCGGCGAAGACCTCGTCGGCGCCCTGGCCCGACTGAACCACCTTGATCTCCTCGGCGACCCGCTCGCCGAGCAGGTAGAAGGCCACGGCATCTTGGGCGAACATCGGCTCGGCCATCGCGTCGACGGCCTCAGGCAGGCGCTCGAGCACCTGGGCGTTCGGGACCTGGAAGCGGTGGTGGCGCGTGCCGTAGCGGGCCGCCACCTGATCGGAAAACTCGAACTCGCTGCCGGCCTCCTCCGGGGTATCCTCGAAGCCGACCGAGAAGGTGTGCAGGTCCTCGACACCGGCCTCGGCGAGCAGCGCGACCAGCAGGCTCGAATCGAGCCCCCCGGAGAGCAGGACGCCAACCGGCACATCGGCGGCCGCGTTGTGGCTGTGCACGGCCGCTCGCAGAGCGCCCTCGATCGCGGCGAGCCAATCGGACTCGCTGAGCACGCGGTCGGGGCGCGTGGCCGCCAAACGCCAGTAGACCCGTTCCTCTTGGCGGCCGTCGGCGCCGATCCGCATCCAGCGCCCGGGCGCGAGCTTGCGCACACCCTGCAAGATGGTACGCGGCGCCGGCACGACCGCGTGCAAGGTGAAGAGGTGGTGCAGAGCCAGCGTGTCGATCGTCGTGTCGACACCGCCTGCAGCGAGCAGGGCCTGGGTGTTCGAGGCGAAACGCAAGCGGTGAGCGTCTCCCGTCCAGTACAGAGGCTTGATACCGAAACGGTCGCGGACGAGGTAGAGCTGCCGCGCCTGCCGGTCCCAGACGGCGAAGGCAAACATGCCCGCCAGGCGGGCCGGTGCGCCCTCGCCCCAGGCGTGCCAAGCCTTGAGAATCACCTCGCTGTCGCTGTCGGAGAAGAAGCGATAGCCCTTCCCGCCCAGCTCGTCCCGCAGCGCCCGGTAGTTGTAGATCGTCCCGTTGAAGACCAGCACCAGCCCCAGCTCCGAATCCACCATCGGCTGATGGGCGCGCTCCGAGAGGTCGATGATCGACAAGCGCTGGTGGCCGAAGGCAAGGGGGCCATCGCTGTAGCCGCCGCAATGGTCGGGGCCGCGACGCACCAATGGGGCGAGCATGCGCCCGGTGGCGGCCAGATCCGCCGGGGCCCGATCAAAACGCAACTCCCCTGCGATCCCGCACATCGCCGCTACTCCTCTGCCGCCGTCCCGTTCATGCGGCCCCAGCCACCGCCACCGGGCGTCTCGATCCTGAGGCGATCGCCCGGGCGGACGACGAGCGATGCCTTCGGCGGCACAGGCTCGCCATTCAGGCGATTGCACCCGGCGGCGCCCGGAAGACCCCCAGCCGCGCCCCAGGGGCGGTGACGACGACGCTCGCTGAGCAGGGTCGCCTGGGCCGATGCGAGAAACTCGAATTCCCGGACCAGCCCGTCGCCGCCGGGGCGCCGCCCGGCCCCGCCGCTGCCGCGGCGCAGCCCGTAGTGGCGCATGCGGACAGGGTAGCGCGTCTCGAGCACCTCAATCGGCGTGTTCAAGGTATTGGTCATATGGGTCTGCACAGCCGACCAGCCGCCTCCGGTGGCACCGGCGCCCATACCCCCGCCGAGGGTCTCGTAGTAACCCCAGGTTGCACCTGGCTCGGTGCGCCCCATCGCCAGGTTGTTCATCGTGCCCTGACTGGCGGCCGGGATCCGCTCGGGCGCGGCCTGGGCCAAGGCGCCGAGGACCAGATCGACGACCCGGCTGCTCGTCTCGACGTTGCCCGCGGCCACCGCCGCCGGCGGACAGGCGTTGAGCAGGCTGCCGCGGGGGGCAGTGAGGCGAATCGGGCGCAGGGCACCGGCGCACGCGGGCGTCTGCGGCGACATCAGGCAGCGGAAGACGTAGAAGACGGCCGCCGCGGTGACGGCCAGCGGGCAGTTGATGTTGCCCGCAACCTGGGATGCGGTGCCCGCGAAATCGACGGCCACGCCCGCAGCATCGATCTGCACCCGAACGCACAGCGGGATGTCCAAATGGCCTTGGCCGTCGTCGTCCATGCAGTCGGTGAAGGCATAGCCCCCCTGCGGCAGACCCGCGAGCCCCTGGCGCGCGAGGCGCTCGCCATAGGCGTTGAGCTCGACCAGGCCCTCGCGGAAGCGACCAACGCCGAGGTTCCCGATCAGGCTGCGCAACCGCACGACCCCGGCATGGTTGGCACTCACCTGCGCCATGAAGTCCCCGCGGGCGTCCGACGCCTCGCCGATCGCCGCGACCAGCCCCGTCAGCCAAGCCTCGTCGAGCCGCCCTTCGCGGATCAGATGCCGCGGCGGGATGACCTGCCCCTCCTCGTGCAACGAGGACGAGATCGGCATCGAGCCGGGCGCGGCGGCGCCGATATCGGCGTGGTGGGCGCGATTGACGACGAAGGCGACCCGTTTCCCGGCAACGAAGACTGGCGCGATCAGCGTGATATCGGGCAGGTGGGTTCCGCCGAGGAAGGGATCGTTGAGAATGACCATGTCCCCAGGCGACCACTGCTCCCGCGCGACCAGATCGGTCATCGCAAAGGCCATGCTGCCGAGGTGCACCGGGATGTGGGCGGCCTGAGCACAGAGCCCGCCGGCCGCATCGAAAACGGCACAGGAGAAGTCGAGGCGGTCGCGGATATTGGTCGAGAAGGCGGCGTTGCGCAGCACCGCACCCATCTCGTCGCAGACGGCGTCCAGGCGGCTGGCGAACAGGCTGAGCTCGATCGGATTCATCGACTTGATCTATCAGAAATTGCGTCCTGAAAGGATCCCCCGCCGATTGAGGTCGCCGGGTACCGTGCCCATCTTACACCCGCGCTTGAGATTTTTACTGCAGAGGAGATTGATCGAGATGACCCACGAACTGCCTCCCTTGCCCTATGAGAAGAATGCCCTGGAGCCCGTCATCTCCCAGGAGACGCTCGAATATCACTACGGCAAGCACCACCAGACCTACGTCAACAATCTGAACAATCTGATCCCCGGGACCGAGTTCGCGGATATGCCGCTCGAGGACATCGTTCGGAAGTCTTCAGGCGGCGTCTTCAACAACGCCGCCCAAGTCTGGAATCACACCTTCTACTGGCACTGTCTGAGCCCCAACGGGGGCGGTGCACCCGGCGGAGAATTGGCCGCGGCGATCGACAAGGCCTGCGGATCCTTCGACGAATTCAAGAAACAGTTTGCCCAGTCTGCGGCCAGCAACTTCGGCTCCGGTTGGACCTGGCTGGTCAGAAACGACGACGGCAGCGTCGAGATCATGAACACCTCGAACGCCGGCACCCCGATGACGTCGGGCAAGCAGGCGCTGCTGACCGTCGACGTCTGGGAACACGCCTATTACATCGACTACCGCAACGCGCGCCCCAAATACCTCGAAGCAATCTGGAAGCTGATCAACTGGGACTTCGTGACCAGCAAGTACGCCGGCTAACGATCATGGGGCGAGCCGAGCCACCCCGGACGATGAAACGTCGTCTCGCCCCTGATCCTTCCCTCACCCCAGCCCTCGCCCAGAGGGCGAGGGCAAGGACGAGCTTCGCGAATGTCGTTGCACGGGCTGAGGGCAGCAGGGATGGTGCCAAAAAGTCCGAACCTTGACAGCCTCTTACGGGACCACTGGTCGTCGCGTCGCAGCACTGATCCCCTCGATGCGCCAGTAGAACGACGCCCGAGATGAGCACCAGCGATTCCCGCCTCGCGCAGACCCTCATCCTGGCCGACAACGGCTCCTCGCGGCCTGAGTCGACGCGAGCCTTACGCGGCATCGCACGAGCCCTCACCGAGCGGGTCGGGGAGAAGGCGTACCCGGTCTCTCTGCAGCATGCCGACAGGATACCCGCCGCGGAGCTCGACGGTAGCGCCGCCAACACCTTCGAGACTTTCCTGACGCGCCGAATCGACGCGGGCGATCGGCGTTTCCTCGTCGTACCACTGTTTTTCGGGCCCAGCCGCGCACTGACTCACTGGATCCCGGAGAAGGTCGAGGCCTGCCAGCGGGCAACTGGCCGAGCGATCGAGCTCGAGGTCGCCCAGCCGCTTTGCCCGCTACCCC
>JGI12048J13642_10423761_pt1 | contig 10309 bp, 10 predicted proteins | sample ElkSlonscriptome_16_FD_13642 | JGI IMG/M metagenome (IMG submission 13642)
GTTCCCCAAAGCGCCCGTGGTGAGCGAAAAGTTTGAAACGGCTCGAAACTTTGTCAACAAACTTTGGAATGCAGCGCGTTTTGCCTTGATGAATTTTGACGGCTACAAGCCGCAGTCGTTAATCGTCGCCGATTTGCCCTTGGAAGATCGCTGGTTGCTAAGTCGATTGTCGACGGTGACGCGAGACGTGACCGATGCAGTCGAGCATTATCGTTTTGCAGAAGCATCGAGAATCCTATACGATTTCGCTTGGAACGAGTTTTGTAGCTTTTACGTCGAAATCGCCAAACCGCGATTGGCCGACGAGTCACTGCGGGGGGTGACTCAATCGGTGATCGCACACGGGCTCGATACGCTGCTTCGGCTCTTGCACCCGATCATGCCGTTCGTCACCGAATCGATCTGGGGTTTCTTGAACGAAGCGGCTCCAGTGCGTGGACTTGCGACTCCCGCCGAAGCACCCCGTTTTGTGATGACGGCATCTTGGCCCGAAGCGGACGCGTCGCATTATGATGAAACGATCGAACAACAATTCAATGAGTTCCAAGAGGTGGTGGTTGCGATTCGAAAAATCCGAGCAAGCCAAAATATCCCGCCAAAGGAAGTCGTGCCTGTGTCCATTCGATGTAATCGAGCGAGTGAAAAGATGCTCAGCCCGATGCGGAGCTATTTTGTCGGGTTGGCTGGGGCCGAAGTCGTTGAGCTTGGCCAAGAAGTCAAGCCGTTTGAAATCGATGCACCGTTGGCATTACCCAGTTTCGACATGGACGTCCATGTCGACTTGGAAAAGTTCATTGATGTCAAGGCAGAGGTCGCGCGATTGGAAAAGCTAATCGACAATACGCGCAAACAGATCCTCGGCAAGCAGCAAAAACTATCGAACGAAAATTTCGTTTCCCGGGCACCGGAGGAAGTAGTCGCGAAGGAGCGAGAATCGTTGCAGGAGCTAAAATCGCAACTCGAATCGGTACAACGCGACTTGGAACGTCTTAAGAAGAAGGATCTGTAATCCTCGTTCCCAGGCTCCTGCCTGGAAACGAGATGGTAGCAGGCTCCTGCCTCCTGAACGCCGTACTTGGAGCCGGGAGCGTTTAACCCATCGCGTTACGAGGCGGGAGCGTTCAATCATCGCCTTAGGAGGCAGGAGCCTCCAGCCATCGCGTTACGAGGCGGGAGCCTCGTAACGAGTTGCGAGTTGCTTCGCAACGTCAAGGTCCCGCTGCGGCTGCGTCCCTTACACTTTTGATTATAATACCTTCTTTTCCGATCACCTCGATTCGTCGATCCTTGTCTTATGCCAGTTTCTCTCAAATGCCAGTGCGGCAAAAATTTAAACATCCCCGACTCTTTGGCTGGTAAAGCGGTTAAATGTCCAGGCTGCAGCAAAGTGCTCAAGGTACCTGCGGCTAAACCGCAGGCTCCCGCTAGGGCACCGGCTCAAGCACCCGCAACGGCCGCATCCTCATTCGACGACGGCAGTTTGGAAGACCTTTTTAACGAAGAAGGTTTCAATCAAAAAGTCGAAGCGGTTTGTCCGGCTTGCCGTGGCGACATGAAAGCAGGGGCTGTGCTCTGTACAAAGTGCGGCTTCAATAAACAAACGGGGGAACGGCTCGAAGGATTTAAAGTGAAAGGCGTCGACATCAGCCACGGCACGCTGGCACTTCAAAAAGCATCCGAGGATTTGGCAAAATCGCAAGAGATGCAAGACAAGATGCTCAGCAAGGCAGGCATGCCTTGGTGGATGCTCGGACTCGTCTTGGTCTTGCTCGTCGGATCGACCTTGATTGCCGTCATCGCCATCAATGTTGCTCGAAGCGAACAAGGGGGCACCTTCAATCCAATCGCAACGTTCGTTCTGTTGGCGGGTACGACCTGTACCGTGATCGGGTCAGGCGCTAGTTTGATGCTGCTTTTTCGAGCTTTCAAAATAAATGTCGTGACGGGGCTGTTGGTTTGGTTCGTCCCCTTCTATGTGTTCTATTTTGTTTATCAATACCCGCGTGATACATGGAAGTATTTGCTTACCGCCATCGTCATGGGCGGTATCGGCGGAACGCTGATAGCCGTGGCTTTGAGTATGGGCTTAGCGTAAATTCGCTCCGCTCAAAAAGGCAGTGAATTGATTAGCAATTCGTTTGAGAACCTGGTTTTACAGTAGCGGAAGTCGTCAAGACTTTCGATTTGTTGGGTGATACCATGCCGCTACGAAAGTCCTAACGACTTCCGCTACACAAATTCACAGCCCTGGAGAGCAGAACGACAATATGCTACCGGAAATCTTTTAGTAGCCGAGCCACCGCGTAGGCAGGGGCGCACCTTGATAGCGATCGCCCCCAAAGCTGCGGTAGCGAGATGACCTGCGTTTCAGGTGGTGGTGTCAACAAATCGTCACCGTGCCCACTTAACACGATCGTCTTCGTTTTTCCGTCTTGAGTCTCCGCCCACTGGCTGATCGGTTCAGCGATTCTTCCCTTTGCCGATGCAACCACTTGTTCGGCCAATTCCGTCGCCTGTTCTACCGTGACGCTGCGTCGGTCGAGCCCGATCGTGCGGGCGATACGATTGGCTGCGAACAACCTAGTGCGTGGTTTCCCATCTGCACTTTCGCAGTCATCGGGCGATTCCGGCTGTGAGCCCAACAGGATCCGTGCGTCATCGGTCGTCGCAAAGACCTCGTTCATCAGCGGAACCTGTTTGCCTTGCAACCACAACGAATCACAAATTGCACAAACGGGTGTTCGACGGCAACCGACATAGATCAACGATCCTTCGCAAAGCCGGTCGTAATCGGTCATCGCACGTGTGGCGACGTGGCCATCGTCGAGCGGAATCACATCAGTCGTCGTCGATCCAATGTCGACGAGTAAACCGATTGGACAAACCTTCGCTGCGACGTAGCAGGCGAGTGCATGCCAATTCGCAGCAGCCAACCGATCGGAATCGACATCGAGGCGAACTTCTTCTCGGAAAAGATTATCAGTTGCATAGAAATAGCACCGGTCCACGTGGCACTCTTTCGCAGCGTTTCGAGCTTGTTCGACGATATGCTTGACGCCTAGCTGCCGATCGATAAAGCAATCCGCTAGCTCACCTGTCATGACGACGGCGATCGCATCAGGACTTTTAAACTGGGCTATCGATTGACTTAAACGCGAGGCCAAATCGTCAGGATATTTCCAAAGCGGAAATTCGACCGAAAGAGAATTTCGATCGGTATCGGCAAACTTCAAGTTGGCACCGCCAACATCGATCCCCAAGACAGTTTTCATTGGTATGGCAAATTGGTTGTCGTGCTCTAGCACCCGCTAAACCGCGCGGACATCGCCCCGCGCGGAACAATGGCAAACGCGAGGCTGCTTAAATCTCAAAGAGCAAACGGATCGAATCGTCGATCCGGAAACTCTAAACATGCATCCTTCAACGCAGTGATTGCGTCGGGCGACGCCAACCGGTGATCCGAGCCAACGACTCGCAAATGGGAACGGAACAGAGAACTGTTCTCGATCAAGTTCAATGAATCAGAGAACGGGATGACGTCGTCGAAAGGCGAATGCAAGATCAGCGTATTGATAGGCACACGATTCGCATTCCCCCACCTCCGCCATGCCGGACACAAAACAATTCGAGGCACCTCGGGTGGCAATTCCAAGTTCACCGCCAAGGCTCCGCCACGCGACGAACCGACGACCAACTCGGGGCGATGCTTCTCGCACGCGGCTTGAGCGACTTTCAACGCCAAATCGAAATCATCGTCATCGAGTGCAGGTTCGATCACATCATGCCCCGCTTCGATCAAACTCGTTGGCTTGACACCACCGACCACGCTCGTCCAACCGTGCAGATATAGGATCTTTCGGCGGATGGAAACAGGGTGGACTGCATCGGCACGTTCTAAGCGAATCGGTTGAATCGATTCCACATCTTCCATGCGGAGTTCGGCATACAAGTGAGGAAACCGCTGCCCACCGCGTGACACCTCAAAACGTAAATCGTCTCTCAAGGCATCCACATTGACTCGCAGCAACCAAAGCTCCGAAGCATCGCGATAGTGCTTTGCCAACGTCCCAGCGAGTTGATCTTCCGCCGAAAAGTGCAGAAATCCATCCGACAAATCGTGCGGTGAACCACTGAACTTGCCATTGCGAATCGCTCGCTCGAGATCTTCTCGATACAGAATCTTGCAGACGGAGGCTGGCTCCGTGTCGTCTTTATCTCGGCGTTCGAACTTAGACATCACACAGTCTCACGGCTTCAATGAGTCCCTCCATCGCATCACGCGTCGGTATGTACTCTTGACCGACGAACCCGTCGTAGCCGATATCCACGAGAGCCTTCATGCAACCTGGGTAATTGATTTCTTGGGCATCATCGATTTCACAACGACCTGGATTGCCAGCGACGTGCACGTGACCGATCAAGTCAGCGTATTGCTTGATCCGTCGGATGATATCACCGTTCATAACTTGCACATGGTAGATATCGAACAACAACTTCACTCGCGGTGACCCGACTTGCTTGATGATATCGGCCACATAGTCAATGTCGTCGCCTTGGTAGCCGGGATGTCCTTTCATCGGATGCGTGTCTTCGCGGGTATTTAGCATTTCAAGACAAACGGTAACATCGGCTTTTTCGGCATGCGCGGCTAAGGATTTCAAGCCGGTCACACAGTTTCTCGCTCCTTCGTCCAATGAGATTTCGCCGCTCGATGGATCATCGGCATCCCGCCATTTGTAACCATTGAATGCAATTACGTTGGGGAATCCAGCGATTTGGTTGGCATCGATGGCCGCTTTGGTTCGTGTGATGATTTCGTCGTGATAGGCCAGGTTGTTGAGCCCTTTGACGAAAGGAGCGCCCGGCATTCCGTTGTTCGTCATCGCACAGACAACGCCATTCTTGATCAACGTCGGAAAGTCCTCGGGCTCGAGAACTTCGATACTGGTGATACCGAGTTTGTTGGCGACATCACATTGCTGCTGCAAATCCCATTTCTCCCCCGCGACGTTGAATGACCAAAAAGCCATCGATTGTTTGATGCGACCGTTGACGACCGTTTTTGCAGCAACTTCCGACATCGGATTCCTCTTTGTTTTTGGGATGGGAAATAATGGTCCGCACCTTGGTGAACAGGCTGAAAACATCTTATCAGCCGGACCATAGGGCGTCGACTGTATTGATGCGGCCCGGAAGAACATCTAGCGTGTTTGGGCCTGCAAACGAAGAAAGGACTCACGGCGAAATGCCGCAAGTCCTTTTGTCGAAACAAATAGGGCTGACAGGAATCGAACCTGCACTCCAGTAAAGGAACTGGATCCTAAATCCAGCGCGTCTGCCAGTTCCGCCACAGCCCCGTCGTTTGAGTTGTTCTAGGCTTCTTCGGTAACAACCGTGGGCACGACCCAAACCTTCAAGTTGGCATCGACCTCGCCATGCAGGTGTACTTTGACGGTGTAAAGACCGAGTTCCTTTAATGGACCATCGAGGCGGATTTGGTCTTGCGCCAAGGTAAAGCCAGCACCCTTGAGTGCATCGACAATCTCGTGAGCGGTGACGCTGCCGTAAAGATGGCCTTCGTCATTGGCGTTCGCTTCGATCGTAATCGATTGCTTACCGAGTTCGTCAGCCAAGTCGCGGTAGCTCTTGAGACGCTCGAGTTCGATTTCGCGAAGTTTCTCACGATGCTTCTCAACCATGCGAGCATGGTGGTCGGTGGCCAATGTCGCCAAACCTTGCGGCATCAAGTAATTCAACGCGTAACCCGAGCGTACTTCAACGATATCACCCTGTTTGCCTAGGTTTTCAACGTTGTGGATCAGCAGAAGCTGAACGCCACCGTTTGGCCCCTTTGGCAAACGCTTGTAGGGTCGCTTGAACTTTCGGCCGGTTGCTGTTTTTGGTTTCGGCATCAAAATACTCGAGTTTCTGTTCTAAAAATATGAATGATGGTTTGGTTGTCAATTTTATCAATCCGCTTGGAGCGTTCGCTCTAAAACGGAATTTCTGGGTCACCGTAACCGGGCCCGTCGCCAGTCGGTTGAGCTTCCCGCACTCCCGATTGACTGCCGCCCGATTGAACGGCCCCCGATGAACTGGATCCCGATGAACTGGATCCCGAATCGCCGCTTGAATTTGCGTCCGGTTGTCTAGTCTCGCTTGCTGGGGAGGAGCCCGAGGGTTGCGATGCCTTTGGGGCATCGGTTCGAACGGTTCCACCACTCGGGTTACTACCTTTCGGGCTGCCGAGAAATTGTATCTTCTCGCCGACCACTCTCAACTTACTGTGTTTTTGCCCATCGGTTTCCCAGGTGTCGTACTTTAACTTACCTTCGATCAAGACCGAAGAGCCTTTTCCTAAATACTCGCTGGCGACTTCCGCATTCCGTCCCCACAGGGTCACTTCGACAAAGACGGTATCGTCGACCCAGTCGCCTGTTGACGCTGACTTGCGTTTCTCGTTGATCGCTAAGCCGACATCGACGACCGCCATTCCGCCTGGGGTGTATCGAAGCTCAATGTCTCGCGTAATGTTTCCTACCAAAACGACTCGGTTATAGTTTGCCATTGCATCTTCCTATCGTTTTCGATCTGCCTGCCTTGAAACTCTGGTTCGAATTTCAAATTACAGGCGTATTCACGTTATGACCGCGAGGCAACGGCATCATCGTCAGCCGTTTCGCTATCGTCTTCTTCATTGTTCGAATCATCATCGTCGTCACTTGAGCTGGAGGAGGATGGGTTGAACGATTCGCCACGAGCGTTGGCAAGCATTGGCTCAACCAAACGCGGATCAAGCTTGATCGTCAATTCGCGAATGACCGATTCGCAAAGTGTAAAGCCACGCGCCATTGCGACTAACCCGCTACCTTCGGATTCGTGGTAGCACAACCAATAGGTGCCTTTCTGGTGCTTGTCGATCGGGTAGGCCAGTTTCTGTTCCATCCACAGACGGTTGACCAACACCGTGCCACCGTTTTCAGTCACAATCTGCTCGATCTGCTTCGCCACCCCGCCTGGGTCGCGAGCGTAATGGTTGCTATCGAGGATGAACAATGTTTCGTAAGTGTTTTTCGCCACGGTTTCTTCGTCTCTTTACTTGTCTGTTTTCGTAGGGACAGTTGTTCGTTTAGTGGAATACTGAGTAGTGGAATACTGAGTACTTCGCTTATTTCGAGCGTGTTTCAGGACTGGGGGCATTGTATTTTGCCATCGTTGGCATGCACCCCTCCTTGATCCAATCGACCGCAGCATAAGCTGCGCGGGTCGTCTCTGCTTCGATCGCTTCTTCTTCGTTTTTGTTGAATTTTCCGAGCACGTAATCGACGACTTGCCATCCGTCGGGAGGCCTACCGATTCCAACTCGCAACCTTGCAAAGGTTTCCGTTCCCAAATGCCTGGCGATATCCGCCAATCCTTTCTGCCCACCCGAGGAGCCTGATGGCCTCAGCCTCAGTCGCCCGCAGGGCAGGTTTAAATCATCACAAATCACTAAAATCTGTTCGGGTTCGAGTTTGAAAAAGTCCACTGCCTTTCGCACACTCTGACCACTGGCGTTCATGTAGGTGTGAGGGCACAGGACGGCAACTTTTTCGCTGCCGACGACACCCTCTGCCCATTCACCTTCGAAGCGATTCTTCGACGGGTCGGCCGAAATGATCGCTGCGAACTTTGCGGCCACCACGAAGCCGACGTTATGCCGTGTTTGTTCGTACTTGCGGCCCGGGTTGCCGAGCCCAACGATCAACTTCATGGCAACTTCATGGCCTAAGCCTCTTCGCCCTCTTCCTCAGCAGCACCCCTGCCAATCATTTCGGGTTCCGCCATCGATTCGCCCGCATCTTCTGCTGGCTCTTCGGCACGGACTTCTTCCACATGCACGATCGGCGAGTCGCCAGGCGTGACCAACTCGACTCCTTCGGGAAGCTCCAAATCGGAAGCCAAAAGGGTCTCACCCAGCTTCAAATCCGCGACATGAACGGTTAGCGATTCCGGGATTGAACCGGCTGAGCAACGGATGTCGACCTCGTGACGATTTTCAATCAACACGCCGCCTTCGCGAACCCCTGCGGCCTCGCCATGCACGTGGATCGCAACGGTCACGTCGACCTTTTCCGTCAAATTGACTCGCATCAAATCGAGATGCAGTACATCAATCCCCAACGGATCCCACTGCATATCACGAACCATCGCGGTTTCTTTGATTGCACCGGAAAGCTCAACCGTACGCGAATGGTGTCGCAACAGCATCTTTACTTGATCAACGGGGATCGACAATGATTCGGTCTCTTGACCGTGCCCGTATAAAACAGCAGGCACAAGGCCGCTTTGACGCAGTCGCCGAGTGGCTCGCGAGCCCATTTGCTCTCGCTTCTCGACTTGCAAAACGTCTGCCATGGCTGGACTAACCTTCCAGTCAGAATGTGATTCGGTCTAAATATGTATTAAAATGGTGCCTAACATCAGCACGCATTATTTCTGGGTGGCGGATAAGTATGGCGGATTCGTCTTGATACGCAAGCCCAAAGCGACCCAGTTGACAGGCCATTTTTCGATAAATTTTCCGTTGAAGTCGTTTTTATGCCAATGCTTGCCGTTTTGTTTCCTGCACAGAGAAGCTTGCGGAGAATAGAGTAGAGTAATCGTTCTGCTTTATTCACTGTTTCGCAAGACCTGAAAAGCTGCACGGCCTTTTCATCTAAATCCAAGCCAGAAGCTCCGTCATGAACTTATCTCCAGCCCTCCTTTTGCTCGCCGTCATCGGCATCACTACCGCGACTTCGCCGATGGTCCAGGCTGCCGGGGCGGAGATTCAATTGCCGCCAGTCGTGCTTCAAATGATTCGCAATAAGGTCGTCCATGACGACCTGGGGCTCGATGCGAAGCAAATCAAAGAGCTTCAGGCGGTGCTTCCATTGCTCGACGGGCCATGGTTTCGCGCACGTATCCTGCCCGCAGGTCAGCAATATGAAAAGGTCGCTTCGCTGGAGTCCGATTTGCTCACTCGGCTTACCGATATTCTCTCGGACGAGCAATTCGAGCGTTTAATGCAATTGAGACGACAAGCCCTCGGGACTCGAATGGTGCTGCTCGATGAGGTCCAAACAAAGGTGGGGCTGTCTGACGAACAGGTCACCCAGCTCGAAGAGCATTTTGCGGAGCGAAATCGAACGACCAGCGAAACGCAGGCAAAATTAACCAGCAAGGAGATCTCGGCAGAGGAGGCTCAGCAAAGGATCGCAACTGCGCAAGCGGACGAACAGAAAGCGGTTAACGGATTGCTGTCGGCTGATCAGCGATCGCGTTTGAGTCGACTGTTGGGCGAGCCATTTGCATTCAATCGGGTGACACGCCTGTACCCGTTCGCACCCGAACTTTCCGCAAAGCCAAGCGATTGGATCACGGGACAACCGGTCACGCTCGGGGAGCTGCGAGGCAAAGTCGTTGCCGTCCATTTTTATGCGTTTCAGTGCATCAATTGCCAACGAAATCTGCCCCACTACCAAGCTTGGCACGACGACTTTGCTGACCAGGGGCTGGTGGTGATCGGGATTCAAACGCCCGAAACGGCCTCCGAACGTGACCGCGATCTCGTCCGACAAGCGGCAGAACGAGAAAAAATTGGCTATCGCGTTTTGATGGACCGTGATTCCGTAAATTGGAAAACTTGGGCAAACACGATGTGGCCAACTGTTTACCTGATCGACAAAGACGGGTTGCTCGTGCGTTGGTGGCAGGGCGAAATGAACTGGCAGGGCAGCGAAGGTGAAAAGGATATGCGGCAGACGATTGAAGCATTATTGGCAGCCGATTGACAGCCAGCGGCTCGATTGATATGAAGTTGTCGAAAAAGAGACTTGTGAAAAGTCCTTTGACCTTGCAATAATGTCGTAGCGGAAGTCGTGAAGACTTTCGTTTTCCAGCGTGGACGAAACTGTTGACGAGTTCCGCTCCCTCTATAACCAAATCAACTCATAAAAGACGATCCTGATGGCTGGCCGTAGCAAAAAGAAAGCAGATACCGTGTTCTTGGTTTGCGAAGAAACCAACGATTACAACTACACCTTGCAGCGAAAAGCGGGTGGCGAAAAGCTTCGCTTGAAGAAGTACAGCCCGCGCCTTCGCAAGCACACTTGGCACGTCGAAAAGAAAAAATAGGCCGCATAACAGCCAACGGATTTGGTCGTAGCGAAAGTCGTCAGAACTTTCGTTTTCTCGCTTAACGATACAGGAGTCATGGATGCAACGCCGATGGCGGATTGTCCCACACGATGCTGCGCGAGTCGAACAGCTTTCTCGGACAGCCAAG
>JGI12048J13642_10004116_pt1 | contig 10306 bp, 9 predicted proteins | sample ElkSlonscriptome_16_FD_13642 | JGI IMG/M metagenome (IMG submission 13642)
GGACGGCCGTGACGACCGGTAGCGTGAACATGGCAAAAACAAGCAGGATAATCTTGCGATTCATAGCGTTAAATTATTGGTCTGTTTGGAGGTTTGACTGAGTCGGCGCCTGGATCAACGAATTGATCTGCGCTTGGTAGAAGAAATCTTGGGAAAAACAAGAACCCGCAGCGTCAAAACAACCCAGATGATGAAAATTGCGACACTGATCGCTGCCCACTGAAAGGCATAGCCGCGATGGCGTTCTGGCCCCATATTGACTCGCGGCCAAGGCTCGCCGGTAAGATGGGCTGGATGCGTTGGAGCGAGCAGCACAATTCGATCGTCGAGTTGATCGCCGAACACTTTTTTGACTTCTTCGAGATCAAGATAGGTCATCAAGTTCGGCCATTGATCAGCATCCAAAGGCAGCGCATCCCCCAGACGCAAACCAACTCTCGGTGGATTCGCAATCCGTCCGGTGACGGTCATCGTTTCCGACGGCGTTTCGAACTTGGGCCAGGCGCTATCTGTGCGTAGCCAGGGCTGCCAGCCTCGATTGATCAGAAACGACCCTGCTTCACCGGTCGGTGTAAACAAACTGAACACATGGACACCGGGGTGGTTGTTGAAGGTCTGGTTGTCGAGCAAGACGTGACGCGTGGTATCGAAGCGTCCCTGCGCCTGGACTGTACTCAACAGCGGTAGTTCGTCTAGCGATTGATCAGCAAGGTCGATAGTCCCGGTCTGCGCCCATTGGGCCAGGACGGCAGTTTTTTGATCGGCACGATCAAGCTGCCAAACTGCCAGGCGAATCGTCAGGCTCAGAACCAGAATCGCTGCAATATGCGGAGTGATCAGCCAAAAGGCGCGTTTAACGTTCGAGATACTCACTCACCGACTTTATAATGGATTAACGTCAACTTGAGGTCATTTGTTGTGCTCAGCAAAGTCATTATCGTCGGAGTTTTTCTGATAATTTTATTTACGCTGGCTTCCAGCTTTTACTATCTGGTTACAGATCAGGGCGAGGGCGATCGTACCGTGCGCCGCTTGAGCTGGCGAGTCGGCCTGTCGCTGGGGCTGCTAGGCTTGCTTTGGTTGGGGTTTCAATTCGGGTTCATTGAACCGCAGGGTATGAACCCAGTTCGCTACGACAAACCGTTCAGCGATTGAGCTGAGATGTGATCAAGAGTGGGTTGGGAAATCCATTGGTGCGAATAGCGAGACCCAAATCCAACGCATTGAAGCGCCGATTTTTTCAGAGCTGGTCCAAAACGTACTCGGCACTAGACACTCGAAATTCGCCCGGGCCTTCAATGAATATATTCTCAACCATGCCGTCTTGGACGATCAGGGCAAAACGTTGGCAGCGATGACCCATACCGAAAGCAGTGGCGTCCATTTCGAGCCCCAGTGCTCGGCTGAAATCCCCATTGCCGTCAGCCGCCATGATGATTTTGTCGTTCACATGGCCTTGTTTAGCCCAGGCGTCCATGACAAAAACGTCGTTGACTGCCACACAAACCAGACGGTCAACGTCTTTATCAGAAAAAGCTTGCGCATTTTCGACAAAACCGGGCAGGTGCTGAGCTGAGCAGGTTGGCGTAAATGCGCCAGGCACGGCGAAAATTACGCTGGTTCCGTGTCCGCAAAGCTCACGCGAGGTGATCGTTTGCGGCCCGTCATCGCCCATGATGGTGAGTTGGGCCTCTGGCAGAGCCTGGCCTTTTTCAATTTGTTCTGGCGCGTCGGCCGTTTCTGATGACACTGGACTCAGGCCCCCATTGCTTTGTTCATCGCATCGACAAGTGTGGCCTTGTCGACTGGCTTGGTGATGTAGGCTGAAGCACCTTGTCGCATTCCCCAAATCCGATCCGTTTCCTGGTCTTTTGTGGTCACGAAAATCACCGGTATGTGTTCGGTCGACTTGTCCTTGGAGATTTTACGCGTGGCCTGAAAACCGTTGAGACCCGGCATAACCACGTCCATAAGAATCAAGTCTGGAATTTCTGCCAGTGCTTTCTCGACGCCTTCTTTGCCGTTTTCGGCAGTGATCACGTCGTGACCAGCATCTTCCACAATTTTGCTTAACGCATAAAGCTGCGATTCGGAATCATCGACAATCAGAACTCTAGCCATGATGCACCCTTGAATTTTTCCAGTTTCGAGTTAACTAGCAATATGATAACCGATAAGTTCCCAGTCCCGAAGTTGAGTCCTTTGGCCTTGGATACTTGACGAAACCGACGAAAACCTGGAGTTTTAATCCAGCTCAACGACGATCCGGCCGCGACCGTTTCCAGATAATAGCTGCTCGAAGGCTTTTGGTAGACCCTCCAAGGTGATTGAAGGCGCTGCAATTGACTTTAAGTGGTCAGGTTTCCAGTCCGATGCAAGCCGTTTCCAGATTTCAGCGCGCACATCCATCGGGCAACCTGAGGAATTAATGCCTAATAAACCCAGGCCTCGAATAATAAAAGGCATCACCGTGGTCCGAACGCCTATGCCCCCGGCCATGCCGCAGGAGGCGATATTGCCCCAGGGTTTGATGACGCGGGTTAAGCCCGAAAGCATGTCACCGCCCACATTATCCAGCGCGCCGGCAAACTGAGCTGAGGCCATTGGGGATTCCGGCCAATACAATTCGTGTCTGGAAATGCATTGATCTGCGCCGAGTTCGTGCAGCCAATCAAATTCTTCAACCTTGCCGCTGATGGCCGTTACCGTGTAACCCGCTTTCGAGTACATGTCCACGGCCAGCGAACCCACGCCGCCGCTGGCACCGGTAATGCAGATTGGACCCATTTCGGGTTTTTGACCGTTGGCTTCCATGCGATACAGTCCCAGCGCTGCGGTGAAGCCCGCGGTGCCGAGAATCATTGCTTCTTCTTTCGATAGGCCTTTGGGCACCGGCACCAGCCATTCAGAATCGACGCGAGCGTATTCGGCATAGCCACCATCGCGCTTCTCAGACAGACCGCTGCCGGTCATCAACACCTCGTCACCGGCCTTGAATTGCTTCGACTTGCTTTCAACCACGGTACCGGCCAGGTCAATTCCTCCGTTCAAGGGGAACTGGCGCAAGATCTTGCCTTTGCCGGTGCCAGCTAGCGCATCTTTGTAGTTGACGCTGGAGTGACTGACCTTGACGATAACGTCGCCTTCGTTCTGATCATCAATCGACTGCGAGACAATCTCAGCGCGATGGCCATTTTCATCATCATCGATGCGAAAGGCTTGAAACTGGTCTGGAATTTTCGCTTTCATCAGGTCACCTTAGGCATTTCGAATGCTCGATCAAGGAAGTGAGATTGAACCCGTTCTGGTCTAATTGGCCTTGTGGATAGCACGCTTGTCGACAGCCAGCGCCGCTTCATGAACGGCCTCGGACAAGGTGGGATGTGCGTGGACAATACGTGCCAGGTCCTCGCTACAGCCATGAAATTCCATGGCTACTACGCACTCGGCAATCAGTTCGGAGGCGTTGGCACCGAAAATCTGCACGCCAAGCAGCGTGTCGTCTTCCGCGTCGGCGATAATCTTGACGTGTCCGGCGGCATTGCCCATGGCCAGTCCACGCCCGGTCGCGGCGAATGGAAAGGAGCCGACCTTGTAGTCATGGCCCTGTTCTTTCAGTTCCTTCTCGGTTTTACCGACCCAGGCGATTTCCGGGTCGGTGTAAATGACCCATGGAATCGTGTCGTGGTTGATATGGCCATAGCCCGTAACGATATGCTCGACTACGGCAATGCCTTCTTCAGAAGCTTTGTGCGCCAGCATTGCACCGCGCACCAGGTCGCCAATCGCCCAGACATTTTCGACCGAGGTTTGGCAGTGATCGTCAACATCAACTTGACCTCGATCGGTCAGACGAACGCCGCTGTCCTCAGAAAGCAGATCATCACTCGCCGCGCGACGACCGACCGCAACCAGCAGGCGATCAAATTTTTCAACCTGTTCGCCCTTGCTGTCTTCGTAAGTGACTTCGACTTTGCCATAGCTTACTGTGGCACCTGAAACTCGTGCGCCCAAGCGAATATCAAGGCCTTGCTTTTTGAATTCTCTGGCAGCGGCTCGGGCCATATCGGTGTCAACTACCCCAAGCAATTCATCCATCGCTTCAAGCAAAACCGTCTCGGCTCCAAGGCGCGACCACACGCTGCCCATTTCCAAGCCAATGACACCAGCACCAATCACGCCAAAGCGTTCCGGGACCTTATCGAACTCCAGCGCACCGACGTTATCAACGATGAATTCGCCATCAATCTCAACGTTTGGAATCGTGAACGGCACCGATCCTGCGGCCAGCATCACGTGCTTGCCCTGGGCCTGATAGACCTCGCCATCATGCGGCTTGACCTCGACGACCCGATCAGCCAACAGTTTTCCGTAACCGTTGGCGAAGTCGATCTTGTTGGCCTTGAACAGCTGAAGCAGCCCGCCGTTGAGTTGTTTGACCACGTTGCGCTTGCGATCAATCATCTTCGGCACGTCCATATCGACGCCAGTGACCGAAATGCCGTGATCGGCATAATCGTGCTGGATGTGATGAAAATGCTTTGATGAATCTAGCAGTGCCTTCGACGGCACGCAGCCTACATTAAGGCAGGTCCCACCGGGTGCGGGCTTGCCGTTGACGTCTCGACGATCATCAATCAGCAGCGTTTTCAGATCGAGTTGTGCAGCGCGAATGGCAGCAGCATAGCCACCGGGACCACCACCAATCACGACTAGGTCGTATTCCTTCATAGTCATACTGATTCCTTGAAATTTCGTATTGCCTGGCGCTCTGGCGTTTGAGTTAAAGCCCAAGCAGCAGGCGCGCGGGATCTTCCAGCGCTTCTTTGACTGCGACCAGGAACTGGACGGCGTCTTTTCCGTCGATAATGCGGTGGTCGTAGGACAGGGCGATGTACATCATCGGCCGAATGACGACCTCGCCGTTCTCAGCGATCGGGCGCTCTTTGATCGTGTGCATGCCCAGGATTGCGCTCTGCGGCATGTTGAGCAATGGGGTTGAAATCAGTGAACCGAAAACGCCGCCGTTGGTGATCGTGAAAGTGCCACCCTGTAAATCTTCAAGTTGAATTGACCCGCTGCGTGCCTTGCTGGCGTAGTCCGAAATATTTGACTCAATACCGGCCAAGGACATATTTTCGGCGTTGCGAAGAATAGGCACCAAGAGCCCGCGCTCAGTGGAGACCGCAATGCCAATATCCTGATAGCCGTGGTAGATGATTTCGTCGCCGTCAACTGAGGCGTTGACCACGGGATGTTTCTTGAGCGCTTCGCAGCAGGCTTTGACGAAGAACGACATAAAGCCAAGCTTGACGCCGTGCTGTTCGGCAAACTGTTCTTTATAGCGCGAACGAATGTCCATCACCGCTTGCAGATTGACTTCATTGAATGAGGTCAAGATGGCAGCCGTATTTTGAGCATCCTTCATCCGCTCGGCAATTTTCGAGCGCAGGCGTGACATTTTGACCCGTTCTTCCTCGCGCGCGCCGCCGCTCGCGTGGCGAACGACGTCAGGTTTGGTCACCCGTCCCCCGCGCCCGGTGCCGGCCACTTTGCCGGTATCGACGTCGCTATCGGCAGCCGCTCTTCGCGCTGAAGGCGAGGGTGAGCCATTGCCGCTGTCTGCGGAGCTGCCAGAGCTTGCAGAAGATGACTTGGCATCTGCGCCTTGTACCTTCCCTGAGTCGTCCTCCTGGTTCCGGTCCTGGTCCCGACCCTGGTTAGAGCCCTGGTCTTGCTCGGCGTGCTTGTCCTCATCCTTATCTTCTTGCGGCGCGCCTTCACCGGCCTCAAGCTCGCCAAGAGCCTGGCCTTCGGTGACCGTTTCGCCGGTCTCAGCAGTGATTGATTTCAGCGTCCCGTTGGCCGGCGCCGGGACTTCCAGCACGACTTTGTCAGTCTCAAGGTCAACCAGATTTTCGTCGCGAGCGACGAAATCACCCGGTTGCTTGTGCCATTTGGCAACCACCGCATCAGAGACTGATTCGGGAAGATTGGGAACCTTGATTTGTTGTGTTTTTGATTCTTCGCTCATTACTTTGTGTCCTTCACTCTATGCCTTCGCCGTGGGTCAGCGCAGCGCCGACCAGTCGTTTCTGTTGTTCGATGTGGACCTGATAATAGCCAACTGCAGGCGATGCTGAGCCTGCTCGACCCACGTATTTCAGTGATTTTCCGTTGGTGCAGGCCTGAAGGTGATGGCGAATCTGGAACCATGCGCCCTGATTCATCGGCTCTTCCTGGCACCAGATCACTTCATCAGCATCGCTGTACTGATCAACAATGGCCTGCACTTCTTCACGCGGGAATGGATACAACTGCTCTACGCGTACGACCGCGATGTCGTCAAGGTCTTGCTCGGCCTGTTCTGCGGCGATGTCGAAATAGACCTTGCCCGCGCAGAAAACAAGCCGCTTGATGTTTTCGGGTTGAGATTGGCGTGGATCGTCAATTACCAGTCTGAAACTGCCGTTAACCAACTCGTCTAGCGAGGAGGTTGATGACTTGTGGCGCAATAACGATTTCGGCGTCATCACGATCAGCGGCTTGCGGAACGGTCGAATCATTTGCCGACGCAGCATGTGGAACATTTGCGAGGGCAGCGACGGCACACAGACCTGAATATTGTTGCCAGAACACAGCTGCATAAAACGCTCGAGTCGAGCTGAAGAGTGCTCCGGTCCCTGGCCCTCGTAGCCGTGCGGCAGAAACATCACCAGTCCGCACAGGCGGCCCCACTTGGCCTCGCCCGAGGCAATGAATTGGTCGATGACGACCTGCGCGCCGTTGACAAAATCACCAAATTGGCCTTCCCAGATCACAAGTGAACCAGGATCACCCGTTGCATAGCCGTACTCAAAGCCCAAAACAGCTTCTTCTGACAGCAGGGAATCAATGATGGTCACACCATCGGCTTGATCGGACAATTCGCTTAAGGGAACCCAGTCTTCGCCGTCTTCTTGATTGTGCAGGACAGCGTGGCGGTGGAAAAAGGTTCCGCGCCCTGAATCCTGCCCGACCAAGCGCAGGTTGTAGCCTGAGCTGACCAATCCAGCATAGGCCATGGTTTCGGCAAAGCCCCAGTCCATGGGTCGGTCGCCGGCTGCCATTTCCTTGCGTGCATCAACAATCCGCTCGACTTGCTTGTGCAGCTGAAAACCATCGGGTGGGCTGGTCATGTGTTGAGACAGCGATTGGATCTCATCCAGGCTCATGCTGGTATCGGCGTCTTCGCGCCAATCCTGTTCAAGATAGGGGTCCCAATCGGCCGTCACTAGCGCGTCTTCTTCGGGCACCAGCTCAACCACCGGCTCGCCGGCATCGAGTTTATCGCGATAGTCAGACTGCATATCGGCTACGGATTGCTCGTCAATGACGCCCGATTCAACGAGCTGATCTGCGTACTTTTTGCGGACCGGATCAAGCTGGCGAATCACCCTATACATTTTGGGTTGAGTCGCTGCAGGCTCATCGGCCTCGTTATGGCCGTGGCGGCGGTAGCAGACCAGGTCAATGACCACGTCTTTTTTGAACTCGCGGCGGAAATCAGCCGCCAGGTGGGTCGCATAAATTACCGCTTCCGGATCGTCGCCGTTGACGTGCAAGATCGGCGCTTGCACCATCTTCGCCACTTCGGTGCAGTACAGTGTCGAACGCGCGTCCAGCGGGTTCGACGTGGTAAACCCGATTTGATTGTTGACCACAATATGAAAAGTACCGCCCACCGCGAAGCCTCGGGCCTGCGACATGTTGAGCAATTCCATCACCACGCCCTGTCCGGCAATGGCGGCGTCGCCATGAACCAGCACCGGCATGACATGCTCGTGCTCATGATCGTCGAGTCGCGCCTGGCGGGCGCGGGCCGAGCCGGCGACCACTGGATTTACGATTTCCAGATGCGAGGGGTTGAAGGCCAGTGCCAAATGAACGACACCACCTGGCGTGTGGACATCAGAACTGAAACCCATGTGGTATTTCACATCACCGGATCGGTTGGGGTCGTCTTTACCTATCACGCCCTCAAACTCAGCGAACAGTTCTTCAGGGCTTTTGCCGAGCACATTGATCAAAAGGTTCAAACGGCCGCGGTGGGCCATGCCAATGACCATCTCCCGAATTTCCTGCTCACCGGCATGATTGATCAGCGCATCGAACAGGGGGATCATGCTTTCCCCACCTTCAAGCGAAAAGCGCTTTTGACCGACATATTTTGAATGCAGGTATTTCTCGATACCCTCAGCCGCAGTCAGCTTTTCCAGTAATCGCTTGCGGACCTCTGGCGATGGCGCGTAGTCGCCATGAGTTCGCTCGAGTCGCTGCTGCAACCACTGACGCTCTTCGGTTTCACCTATGTGCATGTATTCCACACCGATCGACCCGCAGTACGTTTTGCTGCAAATTTCTATAATTTCTTTCAGCGGCAGGCGATCAGGCGCGGCCAGTGAACCGGTGTGAAACGACGTATTGAGGTCTGACTCAGTAAGATTATGGAAAGCGAGCTCAAGATCAGGTACCTGCGGGCGCTCACCGATGTTCAGGGGATCAAGATCGGCGCGCTTGTGGCCGCGAACGCGATATGCGTTGATCATCCGAAGCACACCAGCCTGCTTGTAGTCCTCCGCCCTTGCCGCCTGTGAATCACTGCTTTCGATCTCGCGGAAGTAATCGGCTATGGCCAGGTGGCGCGTGTCATCACGGTCTTTTGGGCCAAGCCTGGCGAAGACGGCCTGCCAGTGTTCAGGCACCGAGTCAGCGTCGTCCAGCCACTGTTCGTAGAACTCCTCCACATAGGCGGCATTGCCTCCGGACAGGTGAGAGCCTCGGTACTGCTCCTGAAGGTAATCAGTCATGTAAAAACGCTCGGACTTGTTGGTGGTGTGAATCAGACGTCAATTATAGCGAGGGTGGACCAATAATGGGCTCGAATTGCGCGTGTTTCGAGTTCAGATCAAGTTCGTTTCTCGGACATAATTCAAGACACTAGGAAACCATCACGGGGCCTTTCGGCCGAGCGATGGCCGAGCTTTCCAATAGTTGCTCAAGCGCTGTTTCATGTTCCAGCCAAGTCTGATCAATTTGGCGGGTTTGGCTTAATGAAACGGCAACTGCCGGTGGGCAGGCGATACGTTCGCCGTTGACAAACACAGCGCGCTCTTTGTCGATTTCCAGAAGTGCCACTCGGGCAGTGCGGGCCAGGGCCAGGCGATGCCCGGCGCGTAGATGTCGAGTGACGACTTCAAGCTCGATGAAATCATCATTCGGCCACAGGCGCCATCGCGTCAAAAAACCGGCCAGCAGCTGACCCAGCTGTTGATCGTCAAGAGCCAAGTTGTGTTCGAGCAGCTTTCGGGCCTGATTAATCAGCGCGGGCGTAATTTGATCCGCACAGTCCGGTTGCAGTTGATCAATCGCGAGCCGCGTGCTGAACTCGGGCCGAGCCAGGTTTTCATCAGCAAGCTGAAACAACAGTTCGGGTCCGGATGGCGTGCGCAGACCGATGGACCAGGTTTGGCAGTTGTCGAGTGCAACGCCGTGATGGCCGACGCCGGGCGGCAGATACAGCACGTCGCCCGGACGGGTCTGGATGGTTTGATCGGCGCGCCAGTTGGAAATCAGCGCCAGCTCGAAGCGCTGATCAATTTCGACAGTATCGCAGTCGCTGAGCTGCCATTCGCGCTCGCCTTCAACCTGGACCAAAAAAACATCGTAAGCATCGCGATGCGGACCCACCGAGCCGCCGGGCACGGCCTGACTGATCATCACATCGTCCAAAGCCCAATGCGGCAGAAAGCGGAAGTTATCAAGAATAGCGGCCACTGGTGCACTGACCTTGTCCATTTCTTGGACCAACAGCGTCCAGTCGCGCGCCTGCTGTGGCAGGTCATCGGCGCCGAGCGGGCCGTGATCAACTTGCCAATCGTCGGCTTCGGATGACCCGCTGACCAGGCGTGACGGCAGCTCATGCGCTTCGGCCAGTTCAAGCAATCGCTGAATGGCTAAAGGCTGCGGCTGCAGCCAGTTGCGAATCAGACAGGGCGATTGGCCCCAGTAGCGGTTGAGAAAGTCTGCGTCATCGAAGTTCTCAATAATCGCCAGCGGCTTCATACGTAGCGGGTAATGTCGCGCGCCATCTGTGCGGCGTTGCCGATATAACTGGCCGGAGTCAACGCGAGCAGGCGCTCGCGATCGGCCTCGGGAATGTCCAGCCCTCGGATAAATTCGTGCAGGCGCGCTTGATCAATGCCGTGACCGCGCGTCAGTGCTTTGAGTTTCTCGTAGGGCTCCGGCACGTCATGCAGGCGCATCA
>JGI12048J13642_10725668_pt1 | contig 10306 bp, 9 predicted proteins | sample ElkSlonscriptome_16_FD_13642 | JGI IMG/M metagenome (IMG submission 13642)
CACGTCGGCCAAAAAGATCCTAGCTTCGTCGTCACCAATGCAGACGGCAATGAAGCGTCCGGCATTAAGAACATCAACGATGCCCTCAAGATCGTTCACCCAACAGTGGATGAACTCTACAATCAGTCTCCCGATGGTCAGGTCTATGAGCCGCTGAGCGAAGATGCTTGTTCCGGCTTGGCAGCGGGCATGGCGTTGATGGGCGGACGGACGCTCTGGTGTTCCTACGAGTCTTTTGCGATTAATGGCTTGCCGATTTGGCAAACGGTGACTCAGGCGATGGCAGAACTGCGTCGCTCGACTCCTTCTACGGTGACTCTATTTACAGCGGGTGCTTTAGAGCAAGGTCGCAACGGTTGGACGCACCAGCGCCCCGAAATCGAAGCCTACTTTGCGGCAATGATGCGCAACGGCAATGTGTTTCCGCTGTTTCCACCCGATGCCAATAGTATTCAGGTGTGCTACGAATGGGCACTAACCACTAAAAACAAGGGCATTGTGATCACCGCTAGCAAGTCTCCTCTGCCGATTCGCACCACCTTTGAGCACACCCGAGAAGCCCTTCGGGACGGTGCCGTGGTGCTTCAAGAAAAATCTGGCAAGGGCACAGTGATACTCGCCGTCATTGGTGACATGACGCTGATTCCGGCTTTTGAAGCAGCAGCAGCTCTAGAGACAGCAGGAATTGGGTCTCGAATTGTCTCGATTGTCAGTCCGCGTCGTCTCTATCGCCCTACGGACACTGCTTGGGACACCTGCTCTGAGGCCGATGGCGGTTTCTTGAGTGATACAGGATTCGAGGCAATCTTTGGGGGTGATGTCCTGTTGGGAATCACAGGTGGTGCGCCAGCGATGTTGGAACCGATTATGCTGCGCAGCCCGGCTAAGCGGGACACGTTCTCTTGGAAACGAGGCGAAACAACCAATAGCCCCACCTTGCTGATGGAGCTAAATGGCATTACAGCTAGCGCCATTAAAGAACGCGCAGTTGAGTTGTTGGGGTAAAGGCTTTTCCTGGTCTGAACTTAGGCAACACCTGCAGGTGAGGCTGTGGCGAGAAAACATTCCATCGAATCGTCCATAGCCTCTGCCCACGGGGTGTGATGAATGGGAGCGACAGTCCCTGTGCAGGGAGAACGAAAGGCGCGATCGCGATAGCCCGTAATGCTTTCCTCTTTGTGGTGCTCCCATTCCTTGAACATTTCAGCGATCAAGTTCAAATCAATGGGCGGATAGTCCGTCATGACGCAAAGATCTTTGACGTAGTCAGTTTGGAAGTCGATGTCTTCAAAGGGGTTGCTAGATGCAGCCTCCTTTTCCCGCCAATCGGCAATGTCTGTGGCTCGCTCAGCCGCCGATGGAAGGGCGATCGCCCCTAGTACCACATCACGGGCATACCAGGCTTGAGCATCAAACATGTTGAAGGTGTAGTACTGGTCTTGCATGCCCAAGTACATTAATTTTGGGTTGTCTTGCCAAACTACACCTTTGTAGAGCTGGTCGGGATAGAGGCGATTGTTAGTTTTCAATCGGAGACTGTCTGCCATAAACGGGAAATGGTGCTGATAGCCCGTGCAAAGAATAATGGCATCGACTTCTTTGCAGGTGCCGTCTTTGAAGTGTGCCGTTTTTCCATCCAGCTTCATCAGCAACGGTACTTCTTCAATTCCCGCAGGCCAAGCAAAGCCCATTGGGCTGGTGCGGTAGCTGATGGTGACAGAGTTGGCTCCATATTTGTGAGTTTGTAGCGCAATATCTTCTGCTGAGTAGCTGCTGCCTACGATCAGCAGATTTTTGCCTTCAAACTCGCGGGCTTCTCGAAAATCGTGGCCGTGCAGCACTCGCCCTGGAAATTTCTGAATGCCCTCAAACATAGGGACATTTGGAACTGAAAAATGTCCAGTGCCGACGATGACGTAATCGAAAATCTCAGTGCGATCGCCATCGGCTACCAAATCTTTGACTTTTAGGTTGAACTGGTTGGCTGCTTCATCGTAAATAACCTGTTTGACGACTGTATTGAATTGAATGTATTTGCGGAGGTTGGACTGCTTTGCCCGTCCCGCAATGTAGTCGTAGAGGACTTCGCGGGGGGGAAATGACGGAATCGGCTGCTGGAAATGCTCGTCGAAGGTGTAGTCAGCAAACTCCAGGCATTCCTTAGGCCCATTTGACCAAAGATATCGATACATGCTGCCGTGCACCGTTTCACCATATTGGTCGAGTCCCGTGCGCCACGTATAGTTCCACAGTCCGCCCCAGTCGCTCTGCTTTTCAAAGCATACAAGTTCAGGTATTTCCGAACCCTCTGTTTGAGCCTGTACGAAGGCTCGCAGTTGTGATAATCCACAGGGGCCTGCTCCAATAACGGCGACACGAGAGGTCATGACTTCTTCCAACTCCAACTCACAGCAGTGGGCGATATCGCTCACATCTTGATTGGAGATATATCGGTTTTCACAAAAGAATGTTGCTAGACCTGATACGAAGTGTGGGACTGAGTCAAAAATTATGCAGCCTGAAGCTGTTTTAGAGTTATGTAGATTCAGTTTAAGATTGCTTTGGCTCGATGGCTTGAAGAGCTTGTAACAGAGTGTTGGCGGCTTCTACTGGATCGTAAGCAGCCCAAGCTGGTGTTGAAGAAGCTGACTCTGCTGGCGGTGTTTCGGTCTGAGCCAAATCGGTGATGAGAAATTGGAGAACTTGGAACTTATCTGCACGGTTTAGCTCTTGCAGGGCTGCTATTAACTCTGGTGAAACCATGCAAGTCGCTCCAATTGTTTTGGTAGATACATTGAGAGAGGCGCGATCGCCATCCGTTTCGCCCTTTTGCGATCGCGCGTCATCGTAGAGGTTCGCTGCAACTAGTCATCGCAAACCCTACGGGCTAAAACCTGGTGTATGAAGACATAACGGAGTCGGATCAATCTGTTGAGTAGCCCAGATGCTTTAGTTTTCTTCAATTTGAGAAAAGTCAAACAGAGGCTCGTTGAGTGATAGCGCAAGCTGCTCACCCGAGGCAATATTCTCTCCTCGCTGGGTCATGTCATCAACCCCTACCATATTGCTTTGAACTAAGGACTCATTCAGTGAAAGAGCCAGAGTGTCGCCGGTTGAGCTTCCTGCAACGTCGATAGCAGAGGGATTGTCTGCATGCTGAGGAATAGACACGGTGCTGGAGAAGAAGGCACAGAACAACGCAGCTACGGCTGCAGTGCCCCCCCAAATATAGGGCCGACGAGATCGGCGATCGAGTTGCTTGCACACCCCTTTAGCAATGTCGTCAGCAGAAGACGCAGCGGCGGGAACAGGCATTGACCGCATTCGCTGACGCAGCTGCAGAAGACGAGCATAGAGGCACTGCATAGACTCATCCGCGCGCAACCAGCTCTCAACCTGACGGCGCTCTTGAGGAGTGACTTCACCGTCTAGATAAGCACTCAACAATTCAAAGCGATCGCGCTTGAGATTGTTGAGTGATGCCGCAGCACAATCTTCTGACTTGAATTGATGATGGGGGTCGAACTCTGAAAACATGGAGCCGTTGCATCCGTTGGATTGGGAAGTCATATCGCATTCCACTCAAGCACTTAATGTTGAGCTAGATCAAAATGTGAATCATCGTGACAAACGCACTAGCATTGATTGATCATATCGAAAGCGAACTAAAAAGTCAGCCGTATAAGCCCAACCGATCCAACTGCTTTCTTTCAATCGGCTCAAAACCCTTTTTCAAGGGGAAATTCAGCTTCTAATGAAAGATCGGAAAGAAAGCGTAATTTTGGCACACGTTAGCTTGCTTTCGATCCTTGCTTTGAAAAGCTTGCGAACCCAAGTAGAGTCGTAACACGAAGATTCTGCGCTTTGATCCACCTCTGATCTTTTTGACGAAGAGAGAACCAAAAAGCTCCTGCTCTGCATGTCTTTGTTGACAGAATTACGAAGGTTTTAAATCTCTCAGGACTGCTCGCCTCCACTTTGTCTAAAAGAATGGGTAGCGAAATCTCTAAAGAGAGAACTTAACGATTCTAAGCCAACGTCTAGAAAAGCAAAGCGCGTTTGCAGCCTTTCTCACCTTCTTTCAACGCTAATGATCCGAACTGGAGAGTGGATCTGTCTTTCGAAATGAACTTTTAGAAAGCACATCAAATCGCCTAAACCTTTTGACAAGAATCTTGCAGGCACGAGCCATACACAACTCTTGTAATCAGATGTCTTTCCATGTTTGATACGGTCGCTATCCGTGCGCTTCGAAGGGAAAAACGGAGAATTATGCCTCGATATATCGTTCGAGCTGGCTCTGAAGTCTTTGTCTAGCCCGTGCGATGCGCGACTTAACTGTGCCCAGAGAGACACCCGTGATGTCGGCAATCTCTTCGTAGGCTAAACCTTGGATCTCTCGCAACACGATGGTGGTGCGGAAGACTTCTGGCAGGTCAGCGATCGCCTCATGAAGCTGATCGTAGAATTCGCGAGTCAACAGGTCTTGATCTGGCCCTGGATCAGCATCTGCGATATCCCAGTCCATCTCGCCATCTTCGGCTTGACGGGGCGCATCTAATGAGAGAGGGTGCTGAATTCGCTTACGCTTGCGCAGCTCGTCGTAAAACAGATTCGTCGCAATGCGAGCGAGCCAACTGCGAAACTTAGCAGGCTCCTGTAGGCGACGCAGGTTGCGATAAACTCGAATCCAGACTTCTTGAGCTAGATCTGCGCGATCGCTCCAGTCGGGGGCTAAGTGATAGAGCACTTTTTCTAGGTGGGATTGGTATCGTCGTAAAAGCTCGGAAAAAGCTGCTTTTTCGGGACGTAGCCCAATCTGGCATCTCGCGATTAAATCATAGTTGGAAAGTTCCTCTGGAGGCAGCTTCGTAATATCGTTCGAGGCGGCCTGAGAGATTTGATTGAAAATAGAGATGTTAGACGCTGCAAACGGCATGGTACAACTCTGATAATAAATTTACAACAAATAAATCCGCACAATCTGCGGTCATAGGAACTAAGAATAAGCTCCTCAAAACAGAATCAGCAAAGGCCAAAGGTTTTGATTTTTCTGGTCTCTGGCTTGTGTTCCGTTTCGATGCCAATAATTTACCCTTTGAAACGAACCTCTTCCGGGGCAATGTATGACAGTTTTTTTATCATCAGCAGACTGTCACAGCCCCTCGTCTATCAAGGCGTAAAGCAATTGATCCACATCAGCCGTTAATCTGATCTAGCCTGATCCAAAAAGGATAAGATTCCATCAAATTCCTGATCTTTTTTACTGCGATTAGAAAAAATGAAGGGGCAGGAATCTTAAAGTCAATAGCTCAAATAGTTCTACTTTTACGTTTAGAGGTCTGCCGCTTCAGAGAAATCTAGATCGAAGTCAACTGTTTCAGCTTCGTCTTCTTCATAGTGTTGAACGGGTTCGACGATGAAGGGCAGTGATGCTCCATGTAAACCCCGTTTGATCCGCTCTGGTGTGTCGTCCAACAAAACAAACAGAGCAAAGGTTGCCTCCGCTCCCTCGCTGAAGATGTGCTTGTAACGAGGAGGCATAAGCCATTCGTAATCTTTGTCAATCCGAATTTGAGTCTGTCGCCAACGGCTGAGCAAATCGGAGAAGTCTTCGTGGGGATGATGGATAAAGACAAAAATTTCTACACCAGTCTTAATTTTCCATTCTGGATCACACATGAGCACCGCAATGTCGCACGGAACCTGCACAATATCTCCTGCGGATAGGCTAGGGCCATGAAAAGAAGCTGGTGGATTTGCTTCACGCACCCTGACCAATGGCAGAGGAATCGTGATCAGACTTTCATCTGGACGCCGCATACTGGGCAGCATTTCTAGATAGGGACGAAACCGCTTGAGAAGGCCAATCATGCCTCGGCGATCGCTGTAGTTAGCCAGCAAGGTCTCGTATTGTTTTTTCTGAGCGGCCATTGACAATGCCCAATGCTAGACGACCGAATGAAACTAAATAAATTAGTTTTGTAATCTCTTATTGGTGTCGTGTATCAGTTCACCATGCGATGAAATCCAACTAATTCCACGACAAATTCTCCCCGTATTCTAACGATAAAAAAGAACAACGTCAGGATTCTATCTATGCAAAGTCAAGCTACGGGCTATGGGTAAAGAATGTTTGGAGGAATACATTCTAGATAGCTCGTGGTGCGTGAAGCTTGTCTTTTTATTTCGCTACCAATTTGATGAGTGATGTGACGAGCAAAAATCTCTAAGATTGAACGCGCACGACGTATTCCTCTGCAATGGCATCGTGCAAAATTTCCAAGAGCATGGTCTCAACTCGCGAAAGAGTTTTTTGGAGCGTTAGAGCTTGGATTTCTGTTTCTAAATGGTGTGGCAGTTGCCGCGATGTGAGGACTTGACGAATACAATACTCCAAACTGTTCGACTGAAGAGTCCGAGTTGCAGGTGTCAGCAATTCAAGTTTAGACATGGCAGTAGCTTCAATATTAAAGATGAACTGCCATCACAGGCAGCGCGTATTACATGTTCAAAACGATTTTCAGAAACAGAGAGGTTTGAAGTCATTGTGAAAGCATTTTTTGCCCTTCAGCGGAATCTTTAGTTTCTTTTATGCTGAAATCTACATGCCGGAGTCATTTTGTATGAGTGTTCTTGGCGCTGAGAGCTTCAAGCCAAACTAGATTTGCTGACATGCTTTGCTGTGACTACGTTTCGTTGCCAACGATTTTGATTCAAACGAAGCTATAGCAATCTCAAATGACTTGTGAGAAGAGGGGCAGGCTCAGCCTGCCCCTCTTCTCACCTAGCAGTTCACAAGCTGTATGTTAATTGATGTTAACAACTGGCTGGAACAGAACTTCTACCGATTCGCTGCGGCGTTGTTTTGAGGAACATTAGGCTCTAAGTCCATCGGCAATCCGTAGAAGTACGATAGACAATGACTAAATTCTGCGTCAGTCAGTTCTTTTATCACCTCAGGCGCTAAATTTGTCCCATTTGGACACGCCACAGCGACGCATAGATTCCTTGCTGCTCCAGCAAGTCTTCGTGGCGGCCTTGTTCCACCAGCTTTCCTTCGTCCATGACGTAAATACGATCGGCGTTGCGAATGGTCGATAGCCGATGGGCGATCGCAATTGTGGTGCGGTTTTGTGTGATGACCTCTAAGGCTTGTTGAATCGCGAGTTCAGTTTCGTTGTCTACTGCCGATGTCGCCTCATCAAGAATGAGAATGGGCGGATCTTTGAGCAAAGCTCGTGCGATCGCCAGTCGCTGACGCTGCCCCCCGGATAACTTTTGGCCTCGTTCGCCCACAACCGTTTCATAGCCTTGAGGGAGGCGCTCAACGAATTCGTGAGCTTCTGCGAGTTTAGCCGCATGACGAATTTCAGGATCAGTGGCTCCGGGAGTTCCATAGGCGACGTTTTCAGCTACGGTTCCATGAAACAAAAACACGTCTTGACTGACTAGACCGATGGCACGCCGCAAATCTTGTAGACGAATCTCTTGAATATCGATGCCATCCAGTGTGATTGTGCCTGACTGAATTTCGTATAGGCGCAGCAGCAGCTTGACTAGAGTACTTTTGCCTGACCCCGTTGCACCTACGATTCCGATGGTTTCTCCTGCTGAGATATCGAGAGTTAAATGCTCGACTACTGGCGTGCGATCGCGATAGGCAAAGGTAATATCGTGGAGCTTGACTTCGCCTTTGACGGATGATAGCGGCAGAGCTAGACGTCCGGGGTGAGCTGCAATCGGTGTGTCGAGCAGGTTCATCACCCGCGTCACAGAGGCCATGGCTCGCTGATATTGATCTAGGGTTTCTCCCAGTCGCGTCAGGGGCCATAGCAGTCGCTGAGTCAGAAACACCAGCACACTATAGGTTCCCACCGATAAATTGCCTGCAGCAGCTTCCATGCCGCCGTATAGCAGGGTGGCACTAAAGCCAATCAAAATGACAATCCGAATCAGGGGAACGAAAGCTGCACTGAGGGCGATCGCTCGTCGATTGCTATGACGATAGGCATGACTGTCTAGGTTTACCCGATCAAGCTCAAACGCCTCTGTGGTGAAGCTTTTAATCGTCGTGATGCCGCTAATGTTGTTGGACAATCGGCCATTCAAGAGGCTTACCTTCTCACGAACATCGGCATAGAGGGGAGCCAGCTTTTTCTGAAAGATAATAGAACCCCAGAGAATAAATGGCATGGGCAACATCGCCATCCAGGCCACACTCGGAGCCAAAATAAAGAAGGCTCCTCCGATGACGATGACCGTTGTGGTCACCTGCAAAATCTCGGTTGCTCCTCGATCTAAAAATCGCTCAAGCTGGTTGATGTCATCGTTGAGAACCGACATGAGTCCGCCTGTGCTGCGGGACTCGAAATAGTCCATCTCCAAGTCTTGAAGATGTCCGTAGGTATCGAGGCGGAGGTCGTGCTGGATGGTTTGTGCAAGATTGCGCCAAAGTCGAGCGTAGGCGTATTCAAAGATAGATTCCAGACACCAAACGATGAACGTAAGAACCGTTAAGACGACGAGTTGACCTAAGGTATCGCGAATTCCAAAGGAAGCGATGAACGACTCATCTTGCTGCACGACCACATCTACGGCCATGCCGATAAGTGCTGGCGGAGCCAGATCAAAAAGCCTGTTGAGCACTGAGCAGGTCGATGCCAGCCAAATTTGCTTGCGGTAGTGGCGTCCATATCGCAAAAGCCGCTTTAGAGGAGGTTTTGGATCGACGGACTCAGAACGAGATAAAGGCGGAGCAGATGGGTGCGATCGCCCCTGGTTTGGCATTCCCATGATGATGGCTTCGTTGGATCGTCGTAGAGGAGTTCGTCCCAGATTCAGACAGAAGGGAAGACTCAGGAAAACTGTTCTTTTGCAGAAAATAAAAAAGGCGATCGCCAGAATACTCTCTAGCGTCGCCCGAAACTAGCTCCCATAGGATGAATTCAGGGATGAATGTGTTCGATGATTTTGGCAATCAGCGTTTGGGACTGGAGCTTTCCACCGCAGACTGTCCTGTCCTAGATGGCTTCATCTGATTAGCGTTTGGAGCCAATTAAATGATCAATAACAGCATGAACGGCGCTACGGCTCAGCTTGTCTTCGCCGTGGGTCAAAACGTCGAGAGTCGCGTGAGCTAATGCCAATGGAATTTGGCAAAAATCTCGGGCTGGCCCCTTGGGCAGAGACTGAGTATAGGCATCTGCTAGAGTCAGATTCCGCTTGGCATAGGCGCGGATGTCGTCGGCAGTCCATCCGTCTGGGAAAAAGCTGACGCCCCGCTGCAGGTCTTCCCCGTGGTTGCGGGCAATGTTGACAGCTTGGAGGCCACGTCCAAAGCCCAGCGCCTGCATTCGATTTGTTTGTGTGCCGTCATGCCAAGCCCACAAATCGGATAGCATTAATCCGACCGCACCGGCCACGCTAAAGGTGTAGCGATCGAGGTCAGCTTCTGTATGAATTTCCCAATTGCACTCAGCCCAAACAGCCATGCGATCGCCCATCGCAGCAGTGGCATCCCAAATGCGAGGGGCGATGTCGGGAGGGGCGAGCAATGCCCATTCGCCAATTCGGAGCGTCACTTCAGGTAGGCGATCGCCATAAGCTTCTAGGCCTTTTGCAAAGTCATCTGGTGTTGACTGTTCTGTTCCACCCTGGAGATTAAGGCTCATGATGCGCAAAATCTGGGCTTTTGTCGCGTTGTCGAGCTGAGCGTGGTCTTCTACTTCATCGATTGCCCTCATCAGCAAATAGCCCGAGGCCACCGCTTCGAGCAGCCCTGATGGCAATCGGCTAATAGGAATATAAAACGTTCGACTTGTTTCTTTCAGAATGTCTAGCGCATTTTTACGAAAATCCATCCAGTCAACTCCTCACACCAAATCTTGTGCCATAGCATATAACGGGGATGCCCAGAAAACCAGTGCAGCAGTGGCATCCTATAAGTTGGAAAATACCGCACACCTCACACCATAGACTTATGAAATGAGAAGAATCTGATTTTTCCCAACGTTCCTTAGGGTTGTGCGGCGACTAAAATTGTCTGAAAATAGAGAATTTTCCCACGAGGGGCTGGTCTACAGTTACAGCTTTGCAAAACCATATTCCAGATTTTTTGTTCGAATCCGAATGGTCTAAGCGGATGTACTAAAGAAAAGGCGTTGCACATTCGAAGAATGATTTTGGTAGGGGCATCGCATTGCGATGCCCCTACATCAGGTCATCCATGAGTTGAATCTTTCCGCATCATTCCATGCTGTGCAACGCCAAAGAAAAGTACCATATTTTCTCGCTCCTGTTTAGC
>JGI12048J13642_10876007_pt1 | contig 10301 bp, 8 predicted proteins | sample ElkSlonscriptome_16_FD_13642 | JGI IMG/M metagenome (IMG submission 13642)
CTGGTACATTCACTACTAAACGTGACCGAACCAATGATTCGCGTTCGCAAAGAGAACCACGCTTTCGGTTGGGGAGATTGGCAAATCGTTGAAACGCAAAGCGCCGACGTTTTGGCCCATCGACTTGACTGGGAAAACAAAACGGTCGTCGTGCTTCACAACCTGAGCGACGAAGCAAAAGAAGTTAAGTTGGATTTGGCAGATAAAAAGAATACTGTCGAACACGAACTTGTTTCCGATGCTGCTTATGACACGCCTAAATCGCCGACTGAACCGATCCGCATCGGGCCCTATGGCTTTCGTTGGTTCCGCCTTTGAGAAGCTTTTCGTTTGAGAACTAGAACAAGCTTCTAAACCACAATGAAGCGCGCTACGTTAACCACATTTACCGATCCATCATCATGCAGACCCCTTGCCGAAAGATCCCGCTTGCCAATGAGAATGAACGTCGCACCTCACAATTGGCCAATCAAGAATGGTTGGTCACCGCTGGCAATGGCGGTTACGCCAGTGGAACGCTGGGCTTCGTTCCCACCCGTCGGCATCATGGTTTACTGATCGTCAACCGGCCGGCTCCGCGTGGACGAACGCTGCTGCTATCGCAAGTTCGCGAGCACGTTAGTCATGATCGGTCAGCCTCAGGGCAAAGCTTGGCGGGCATTCAGCATCAAGTAGAAAAGCCCTCGGTTCATGGTGCGGATTGTCTCGAATCGTTCGAACTCGATCGATGCCGAATTGGTTCTGGCAGCCGATCAGTTCTTAATCGAGCCCGCCAATCGGGACGCTGACGAAAAATCAACGACGGAGAGTCCACGCAGTATCATTGCGGGTTATCCATGGTTCACCGATTGGGGACACGACACGATGATCAGTCTGCCAGGATTGACACTCACGACCGGACAAACTGACGACGCCCGTCGCATCCTGCTGACATTCGCCGATTACGTCCGAGATGGCTTGATACCGAATTTGTTCCCCGAAGGAGGCCAAACCGGAATGTACCACACCGCCGACGCGACGTTGTGGTTTGTTCAAGCGATCGCTGCGTATCAACAGGAAACCGGCGACGAAAATCTTATCAAACAACTTTTCCCAAAGTTAAGCGAGATCGTCAATCGCCACATCGACGGCACACACTACGGCATTCATCTCGATAAAACCGATGGGTTACTTGTTCAAGGAGCCGACAACGTCCAACTCACTTGGATGGACGCCAAAGCAGGCGATTGGGTCGTCACACCGCGACGTGGCAAGGCCGTCGAAATCAATGCGTTGTGGTTCAACGCGCTGTCGCACTATATCCACTGGAATCAAACATTCGACGGCCCGAGTGATTCGCGTGCGTTACAATCATTGGCTGCACAGTGTTACGAATCCTTCAATCGACGTTTTTGGAACGACGCGACCGGATGCCTCCGTGACGTGGTCGATAGCCCCGACGAACACGATAACGCGATCCGGCCCAACCAGTTGTTTGCGATCTCGCTCGACCATGCCGTCTTGATGCCTGTGCGTTGACCGGCGGTCATGCAAGTGGTGGTGGAACAACTGCTGACGCCCGTCGGTCTTCGCTCGCTCGCTGCATCCGATCCTGCTTACATCGGAGACTACATCGGTGATGTCTACCAGCGTGACGCAGCCTACCACCAAGGCACCGTGTGGTCCTGGTTGATCGGGCCGATGGTCAAAGCTTGGTGCCGCACTCATCCGGACCGACACACCGAAGCGGCAGAGTGGCTTAGCGGATTGCAGGAACATCTCGGTGACGCGTGCATTGGTCAGATTAGCGAGATTTTTGAAGGCAATCCTCCCCACCGTCCAAAAGGCTGTTTTGCTCAGGCGTGGGCCGTCGCGGAGTTGCTCAACTCGCGACGTCTTCTGTCGAATTGACTTGAATTTGACAGCGATGCATGCCGCCGTCGCGATGCACGCGAGCCTCGAACGTTCGATGGGCCATGCCGCTAGGTGACCGCCATGCCTTTCTTAGTTCTGCTCGCAGCTTGGCCTTGAGTCCTTTACGAGCAACACCCATCATATCGGGCAATTCGGCTGCGAACTCGCCCGATTTGAACTTTAGGTACAAATCCGATCGACCTTCTGCGAACAGCACACGATCCTCGGTATTGACGACCACGACGGCACGATCGAGTTGCTGCAGTAATTGCCGTTGGACCAAACTGGCGATGCCATCGCCACGTGGTTCGCGTTCGGGCCGTTGTCGGCTCGATGAAAATTCCGGCAACGGTTGGATGTTGGTCGCCAAAGTGCCGTCCGCCGGTGGCCAAGACTTCGTGCCCGTGCGACGAAAGATCCGCCACTTTTTCGAAATGGGCGTAAACAAGTCCGTTGCACCGCCAATGGTTTCGGTCGAACCTTGAAACAGCACGCCACCCTCTTTAAGCGCGAACTGAAACACACTCATCACTCGTTCTTGCGCTTCACGTTGCAAATAGATCAGCAGATTGCGACATAGGATTAGGTCAAGCTTCGCAAACGGCGGCTGCGCAAGTACGTTCTGGTTGGCGAATACAACCGATTCGCGAAGCCGCTTGCTAACTCGGTAGCCACCAGGTTCTTTTTTGAAGAATCGCCGCAGTCGTCGATCGCCAGCCTGCTCGTGCAACAATATCGCAATCGAGTAGGCTTCTTCGCCGGTCGCACAGCCAGCCGACCAAACTCGAATCGGGTCGGTCCGGTCTGGCTGGTCCATCATCGGACGCAATACTTTCTTTTCCAGCACACCCCAAGCTTCCAGGTCACGATAGAAACGGGTGACACCAATCAACAAGTCGCAGCGGAGTGCTTCACGTTCCTTCGGGCTGTCGGCCAGTAGTGCCTTGTACTCGGTCAATTGCTCGAGTTGATGCAATCCCATCCGCCGTTGCACTCGACGCAGCAAGGTGTTTCTGCGATAGCGGCGAAAGTCATGTTGAAGTTCCTTCCGCAACAAATTCAAGATCGGCGCCAAATCAAACGAATCCGCTTGGGCTGCGGACTGTGCCGATAACGGCCCATGAGTGCGACAAAAATCAACATATCGTTTTAGTTGCTGTCCGATTTTTGGGGCTGGCAGAACATAATCGATATGAACCGAATCGATCGCACTATGCGGCATGCCGTCATGTTCCGCCTCTTCGGGGTCTTGCACCACCGTCAATCCACCGTAATGCTTGATCTCCTGCAACCCCGCCGTGCCATCGGTACCGGTGCCGGACAAGATGACGCCGACGCCATACTCGCATTGGTCCTCGGCGAGCGACCTTAAAAAGTAGTCGATCGCCATTCGCGAACCACGCGGGTCTTGCGGTTCACTCAGCTTCAGCACGCATTCTTCGATCGCTAGATATTGCCCCGGCGGAATGACATATACGTGATTCGGTTCGATCTCCGTATCTTCCTCGACTTTCGTGATCGCTAGATCGGTCCGCCGAGCCAAAATCTCCACCAGTGCACTTTTGTGAGTCGGATCGAGATGTTAGATGATGACAAACGACATTCCTGAATCGTCGGGCAAGCCTTTCAATAGCAATGAAATCGCCTCCAGCCCGCCCGCCGAGGCGCCAACGCCGACAACAATCGGACGGTCCATCGGAGCGTTCGGCATGGAATCTTCGTTCATCATGTCACGACTTCCTCAACATTCAATGCAGTTTTTATAACGTACCATGATAGCAAATTTAGCACGATTCACTGTCTATGTCAGGCACATGATGGCTATTTCAGGCACATGATAGGTGATCGAAATGACAATCCTGTTAAGACTGTTTCGGCATGACATTTGCTTCCGCACTCAACATTCTAGAAGAAGGACCAGCCGATCATTCGTTTACCCCTGTATGGAGACAATTTTCATGGCCGCGTTGATTGCAGTCTATTCAAAGCCGATTCACTTTCGGCACCTCAATGTGTCCATCGAGGTCGGACAGACGGACGAAGGGAAATCGGTGATCAAGATCGATGCGCATGATGAGTTTTTGCGAGGCGATTTCCAGTCATCGAAATGGCCCAGCGTCTCGGACGAAGCATTGACGGGAGAGGAAAAATCGCAGCGGCGACACCATGTTTGCAATCAACTTCAAGTTGCCGCCATGTCATTGGAAATTCTCACCCGACGAGTGGCGGAGGAAGACGATGACGTAGAGCCCATTCTTGAGATGGCGATTGAGTCATTAGAAGAACTCGACAACATGGTGGAGGCCACCATTGGTCAAGGCAGGTAAACGAAGACGACATTGCGCTTACCTTTACATAAATAGTCTGGGTTTAACGCCCTGATTTTTGGCGGGACGGTTTGAGTCTTGTCAATTGTCTAGATTGTCGCTCTGCTCTCCGAGCGGATAGCGTACACCGATTGGCTCGGTCCGTTTTCCGTCGCAGGACCGAAACCGCTTTCCGCTCGGAGAGCCGAGCGACAAAATACTAGTATTGGTCTGATCTTTGCAACGGCCTTCGATCAAAAATAGTGTGGCAGAGCACCTGCTATTCAAGCAAAAAAACTACTTTGAGGAATGACGACAATGACAACCTTTAATCGACGCGAAATTCTACAGCACTCTGGCGCCCTTGGCCTCGGTGCGGCCTTTTTGCCCGCCCTCGGTGCCGTCGCTTACGCGGACGATGGAAGTCAAGCGACCAAGCCGCCGGCGAACATTGTTCTCGAAACGGTCGAATCGGGTGGATTATCCCATTACTCGTATCTTCTAGGCGACAAGGACGCGGGTGTAGCAGTCGTAATCGATCCACGACGAGACGTCCAAGTTTACCTCGACTTGGCGAAGAAACATGGGATGACAATCGCGTATGCGATTGAAACCCATATTCATGCCGACTTCGTATCAGGCTCTCGCGAACTCGCTCACCGAAGTGGATCGACGAAGATTGCCGCTAGCATCGAAGGCGACCCTGGCTACGGATTCGAAGTCGATCGTAAACTTCGCGATGGCGACGAAATCGTCATCGGCAATTTAAAACTCCGCGCCATTCACACGCCCGGTCATACGCCCGAGCATATGTCCTATTTGGCTTCGTCCAAAGACAGTGGCAAGAGTTGGGCCTTGTTCACCGGCGACTTTCTCTTCATTGGCAGTGTCGGACGTCCGGACTTGATGGGTGTCAAAAACACCGACTCGTTAGCGAAGAAACTATACGAAAGCGTTCAAAGTTCGTTCACGGAATTACCTGGTCAATTGGTGATCTATCCGGCTCATGGTCCCGGCTCTCCCTGCGGGGCTGGTATCAAGGAACCCGAAGGCGACCCCACATTGGCCGGTGAGCGAAAGGGTAACCCATACTGGCAGTTCAACAGTCAAGATGCCTTCATCAATGCTCTGCTCGAAGCGCAACCGCCCGTCCCATACTATTGGCCTCGGATGAAGAAGATCAATGCGGAAGGGCCTGAGGTGCTGGGGCAAACGCCACGGCCGAAACGGATGAAGCCGGACGTCTTTTCGAAAATGATTCGGTCCGCAGATGTTCAAATTCTTGATACCCGATCCATGCATTCATTCGCTGGCGGTCATATCCCAGATGCAATCAATATTGGCTACAACGAAGTGATGTCGATGTGGGGTGGATGGATTTTGGATCCCGATAAACCGATTGCAATGATCAAGCCCGCCGAAGGGAATTTCGAGGACCCAATCGATTGGTTGTCACGCGTTGGTCTAACGAATGTCAAAACTGTTCTCGAAGGGGACATGAAGGCTTGGGTGAACTCGGGCCAAAAATTCGGTTCGTTTGAAACGATGTCGGTACACGATGTCCACGACACCTTCCCAACCGACGAGTTGACTCTATTGGATGTGCGCACCCCTTCGGAATGGGACAAAGGGCATCTGCCGGGAGCACAGTATGTTTTCCTACCAGAGATCCCGAAACGACTTGACCAGATCGATAAGGGCAAACCCGTCGTAGTTTACTGTGGTAATGGCTATCGTGCCAGCATTGCGACGAGTCTACTGCGTCGTAACGGTTTCGATGCCTGCACGGTCCCAGGTTCGTGGGATGCATGGGTTGCAGCAGGCTATGACTCCATTAAACCAAAGAAGCCAGGCAAACCGAGCAATACAACTCGAATGACGTAAGCTATCGTCGCTATGCTCTCCGAGCGGATGGCGTTTTCGGCGCAGGGATCGAGAGAGCTAGGATTGAAAGTTGGACCGAGCCAATTAGCGGACGCTTTCCGCTCGGAGAGTAGAGCGACATTATGATTCACTGACTTCAACAAAGAACAACAAAATGACACATCTCCCCTTAACGACTGCCCTTATTCTTGCAACGATGACCGTCGCATCGGCAGCCGACAAAACGGACTTAAAACCAACGGAACCCAAGACGTTTTCGATCGCGTTTGTCAACGATATCCATGCTCAGCTTGAACCTCATCCCGAACTCTATTGGCACGGTGACAAAGTCGAGCGAGTCCACAATGCTGGCGGACTGAGTCGAATTGCGACGGCGTTCAAAAAGCTCGAGGCGGACCGCCCCCAAGGCCTACTGAAAATCGATGGTGGTGATACTTTCCAGGGAAGCGGTCCAGGCGCATGGACGAAGGGGGAGGTCATGGTGCGTCCGCTCAATGCACTTGCCCTTGATTTTGCCATCCCGGGCAATTGGTCGGTCGCCTATGGGGCCGACCAACTGCGTCAACTGAGCACGCAAGTCAAACACCAAATCATCGCGGCGAATATCTACGACGCGAATACAGGGCAACGGACCTTCAAACCCTATGCAATCAAGGAAATTGATGGAGTCAAAGTGGGTTTGGTTGGCTTCACCGATCCCGATGTGCCTTCACGACAACCACCGCACATGAGTGAAGGGTTGAGCTTTCATGCGGCCAACGATTTGCAACCGTTGATCGATGAACTTCGTGACCAAAAGCAGGTCGACCTCGTTGTACTAATCTCGCACATCGGATTGCATAAGGCAGTCCCGTTGACTTCGCAACTAAACGGTGTCGACATCCATCTTTCCGCTGACACCCACGAACGAACCTACGAACCGATCGAAGTCGGCGACACTTGGGTTGTCGAAGCCGGAGCGTTTGGCTCACTGGTCGGCGTAATGGATATCACGGTCGCCGATGGAAAGATCACCGATCGCAAATGGGAATTGATTGAGCTTCGCCAAGACGATTTCGAAGAAGACCAACAAATGAAACAAATCGTCGACGAAGTTCTCAGCCCGCATCGCGAAAGAATGAATCGCGAAATAGGCCGCACCGACATCTGGCTGGAGCGATACAACGTGATGAGCACATCAATGGATCGACTCATTGCTGACGCCGTCAAGGAAACTGCCGATACCGATATCGCGCTGAGCAACGGCTTTCGCTTCTCACCGCCAACGGATCCAGGCCCCATTACCGAAGCCGATCTTTGGAATTGGTTACCACTCAATCTAGAAATCAAAGTTGGCCAAGCGAGCGGCAACCAATTGACCGAGTATTGGGAGAGTGAGTTTGAAAACGTTTTTTCATTTGACCCCGATCGATTGTTCGGCGGTTGGTTAGCGCGTCCGTCGACCAATATGGATGTTCGATTCAACTCGACCGCGAAAGCGGAAGAGCGATTGTTGGAACTGAAGATCAACGGCGAACCGGTTGAACCAGACAAGTCATACTCGTTGGCGGCAGGAGCGAGAAAGGGCCAACCAAACGATCAAATCCACCGAGTCAAGAATTGTCTTTCGACGAAGCGAATCGATCGGACGACTCACGATGCAGTCCGCCAATACTTAACAAACCATGGGACGGTCGATGACACCGGGCGTCCGCCAGTGCGCTGTGTGGTTCGGCCTGACGTGGTGCGCAGTCAATACTTGGCGTTCATCAAAGAACGGCAACAAGCAGGCCAAGAGGGACGAATCGATCAAGTCGAAGCGGATACCGATTCGGAATCGCAACGACAAGTGATTGGGCTTCAATACGACGGTCGAATCAGGGTTGTCTACGAGGTTAGCGAGGACCAGTGGAAGAACGATGTCAGCAAACCGCTTTTGTATTTGAAAAACCTTCGCAAGTTCTACGAGAAGCACAATAAAAATGCTGAGAAGTTGGACATTCGTGCGGTTTTCCAAGGCGATGCTTCCGTTCATGTTTTGACCGATGAAGCTTGGAACCGCGTGAAGACGACGGATACCGGAAATCCGAATACGCAGCTACTGTCAGAATTGGAACAAATGAGAGTGCATATCGAACTATGCGATACTCGGCGCCAACGTGAAGGATGGGCGAAATCGGATATCCATCCCGACGTGACATTAGTCGAAGCGGCCTACGCGCGGCTTATCGACTTGCAACATCAAGGGTACGCGTACATTCGGTTTTGATACGAGGGAGTTTTCGCCGCGTTTTGGCAAAAGGTTCTTTGCGTGCCTCTGCAACTCGGCGACCTCCGCGTTTCAGATTCTTAACGCAGAGATCGCAAAGACGCAAGGATCGCAGAGAAAAAAGCAAAAAGCAACCAATTTCGAAGTGTTTGGGCTTTCGAAGAGGAGCATTGGGTTTGTCAGATCATCAGGCGAATCGATGCGAGTTGAGAACCATTTAGACTCGATTCGTGCCCATTGGTGCGATTCTTGGCAAACAGTCTCTGCAATCGAGAAAGATGACACCTGCGATGACCATTGGAAAGCTGATCATTCGATTTTGTGACACTGGCTTCGGGACGATCGAAAGCGTGCGTCGAACATTCGGGCGACCGCACGTCAGAACGATATCGACATCCGAGCTTCGCTCCGCAATGGATTCCGATCCAAACCCACCGGTGCTGGTGGACGTGCGAAGCAAATCCGAACAAGCGGTCTCTCGGATCCCAGGTGCGTTGACGCAGCAGCAGTACGAAGCCGAAGTCGAAGCATTAGCGAAGCGGCGAGTCGTGGTCTATTGCACCGTGGGTGGACGCAGTTATCTGTACGCTCGAAAACTGGTTGCCGCTGGACGGGAGGCAACGAACTACCGCGACGGAATTTTGGGCTGGTGCCGAGCGGGGTTACCACTCGAATCGCCCGATAAACATCCGACTACCGCCGTGCATCCCTATTGGCGGATCTTTCATGTACCGGATCCGTATGAAGTGAAGACCTGACGCTGCATCGGTTACCGCGGCGATGGTCGCTCTGCTCTCCGAGCGGATAGCGTTTTCGGTTCGGTGATCGAAGAAGGAACTGAGCCAATCTGTGGACGCGATCCGCTCCGAGAGCAGAGCGATATTTCAGTGAAGCCGCCTGACTTGTCTACTCGGGCCGATTGCTCGGGAACATGGCAACGACGCTGTCGGATTTATTCGGCTATCGAGGCATGATACAATTCGAAGGTTATCGTCACCCGATTGTACCCAAGCAACCCATATGTCCCTCGTATGCCGAATGAATTAACACAGCGAATGATCGCCTTTCGCCGTGGTCATCCAGCTTGGTTGTTGCTGGCGTCGACCAATGGGCCATTGATTTTGGCGTCGCAGAAGAAGTTGCTTGATGCTCATCCGGGTGGGATCGACTTTGAAGATGCCGCACAAGATTTAGCTGTCGCGTTTGCCGATTACGCAGCCGATTCGCAGTTCGAAACCGGTGACGACCCCGTCGCTGCGGCACGTCGGGAAATTCGAGGATGGATTAAGCGAAAGTTGATCGTTGAACGCGATGGTCAATTGCTGGCCACCGATGCGTTGCAGCGTTGCTTCTTCTTTTTGGAATCGCTTGATGATCAAGCGATGACATCGACGGCATCGCGGTTAACGACCGTGCAGCGGGCGATCGAGAACTTGGAAACCCAGCTCAGCAGCAACCCCGATTCTCGCATCGCGATGCTGGAAGATCGAATCAAGAAACTAGAAAAGGAAGTTGAGTCGGTTCGCAGCGGTGACTTCGAAGTGCTCGCTGGGGGGAAAGCGGAAGAGGGGATTCGTGAGGTCTATCAATTGGCCGTCAGTTTGCGAGCCGATTTTCGCCGTGTCGAAGACTCGTTTCGCCAAGCCGATCGCGAACTGCGTCAAAGAATTCTTAGTGAGCAACGAAATCGTGGCGAGATCGTCGACGAATTACTCGACGGTCACGACGCACTGTTGCAGACCAACGAAGGTCAGGTCTTTGATGGGTTCCATCAGCAACTGGTTCAATCAGCCGAACTCGAACTGATGAAGTCACGGCTAAGATCGATCTTGCAAAATGAAAGCGTCGAGTCGGCATTGACGCGAAAACAGAAGTCGGATTTGCGTGGTCTGGTTTCGCGGTTGGTCGATGAGTCCGAACGGGTGATTCAAGCTCGTGCCCATAGCGAACGCGATGTACGAGGCTTTTTG
>JGI12048J13642_10204582_pt1 | contig 10295 bp, 4 predicted proteins | sample ElkSlonscriptome_16_FD_13642 | JGI IMG/M metagenome (IMG submission 13642)
AAAACCCTATTTAGTAGATTTGGGTGTCGCCATCTGGACAACTACCCCCTGGACAATTCCCGGTAACTTAGCCGTGGCGGTTAATCCCGAACTCACCTACGCGGTGGTGGAAGTATCGGAGAAATCAGTCAGTCAGGAGGTGGAGAAATCCTCGAAACCCAGTAAGACAAAGGCAAAAGGATTTGCGCCAACTCAAGACGAGGAATCCCCAGAATCAGACTCCACCGACTTAGACACAGAAACCGAAGGGTTTAAATACTTAATCGTGGCGGCGGAATTAGTGGAACGCCTGTCTCAAACCCTGGATAAAGACCTAACCGTCAAAACCACGCTGAAAGGAGAAGAATTAGAACAGTGTACCTATCGCCATCCCCTGTTTGACCGAGAAAGTCCAATTGTAATTGGTGGCGATTACATTACCACAGAATCGGGAACCGGATTAGTTCATACTGCACCCGGTCATGGTCAAGAAGATTATATCGTCGGTCAGCGCTACAATTTACCGATTATCTCTCCCGTGGATGGAAATGGAGATTTTACCACCGAAGCCGGACCATTTGCCGGATTAAATGTGCTGCGGAATGCGAATCCAGCGGTGATTGACGCCCTGAAAGAGGCGGGTTCGTTCCTGAAAGAGGAAAACTACATCCATAAATATCCCTACGATTGGCGCACCAAAGAACCAACTATCTTCCGGGCGACGGAACAATGGTTTGCGTCGGTGGATGGCTTCCGGGAAGAAGTGATGAAGGCGATTCAATCCGTTAATTGGATTCCTTCCCAAGGCGAAAACCGGATTACCGCCATGGTGTCGGAACGTTCCGATTGGTGTATCTCCCGCCAACGGAGTTGGGGTGTACCGATTCCGGTGTTTTATGACGAGGAGACGAATGAACCCCTGTTGACCGAAGAAACGATTGCCCACGTACAAGGGATTATTGCTGAAAAAGGGTCAGATGTGTGGTGGGAATTGCCCGTAACTGAATTATTACCCGAATCCTACCGGAATAATGGTCGCACGTATCGCAAAGGCACCGATACGATGGATGTGTGGTTTGACTCCGGTTCCTCTTGGGCGGGAGTTGTGCAAGAGCGTGAGGAATTATCCTACCCTGTAGATATGTACCTGGAAGGGTCAGACCAACATCGGGGGTGGTTCCAATCCAGTATCCTCACCAGTGTGGCGACAAATGGCTGTGCGCCCTATAAATCAGTGCTAACCCACGGCTTTGTTCTGGATGAACAAGGACGTAAAATGAGTAAATCCGTGGGGAATGTGGTAGACCCCGCAACAATTATTGAAGGCGGAAAGAATCATAAACAGGAACCGCCCTATGGGGCGGATTTACTGCGGCTGTGGGTGTCTTCGGTGGACTATTCGGTGGATGTTCCCATTGGTCAAGGAATACTCAAGCAGCTTTCCGATATTTATCGCAAGATTCGCAATACAGCGCGGTTTTTATTGGGGAATTTGCATGATTTTGACCCCGCTAAAAATGCGGTGGCGTATGAACAGTTACCGGAATTAGACCGTTATATGCTGCACCGAATGACGGAGGTGTTTGGCGAGGTGACGGAGGCGTTTGAGAGTTATCAGTTTTTCCGCTTCTTCCAAACGGTGCAGAATTTCTGTGTGGTGGATTTGTCCAACTTTTATTTGGATGTGGCGAAAGATCGTCTGTATATCAGTCATCCGGATTCGGTACGACGCCGCAGTTGCCAGACGGTATTAGCGATCGCACTGGAAAATTTAGCTCGATCCATCGCGCCTGTATTATGCCATACAGCAGAAGATATTTGGCAATATCTGCCTTATCCCACCCCCTATAAATCGGTGTTTGAGTCGGGATGGGTGCAGTTAGATGAAACCTGGAAAAAGCCAGAATTGGTGGAGAAATGGACAAGGTTACGGGCGATTCGCACCGAGGTGAATAAGGTGTTAGAACAAGCTAGGGCACAGAAGATGATAGGTTCTTCTCTAGAAGCGAAAGTCTTGCTTCATGTCCCCGATACGCAATTACGCCAACAGTTGCGGAAATTAAACCCCAGTGGGATTCCGCGTCTGTGGTTGCAAACGCCGAAACCGGAACTGATGGTGAGGGAACAGGAACCGGAAGCAGCATTAGCTTCAGAAACATTGTCCTCAGACACAGGGGAACAAGAGTGGAATGTTAATCAAATTCTGTCCACTGTCTTGACGACACTACGCCAGGTGTTCAGCGAAAATCAGCGAGTATGGTTAACGGTGGGAGTCGTGGTAGGGGTACCGATTACCTTAAAAGTAACCGCAACCGTATTAGCTTCGATCGCACGTTTACCCTTAATCGGTGATATGTTGCAACTGGTGGGGGTTGGCTACAGTGCTTGGTTTGTCAATCGCTATTTACTCCGCGCCCCTAATCGGCAAGAATTAGTCCAGAAAGCGCGATCGCTAAAAACAGAGGTATTGGGTGAAGGTTCTCCCCAACTGGAACCCGAAACGACGGAACCTGAAGCCGAACCTCCAGCGCCAGTACAACCCCAACCCCAACCCAGAATTCTAGGGGAACGGTTTACGGTTCTCAGTAACGGGGTGGATGAGTTGCGCTATCTATTTTTAGCCTCCCAAGTTGAGGTGTTAGATTCCCCGGATGCGATTGAAAATGCGGACTATCGCAGTCAGTCGGAACAAGTTTGGGTAGGGATTGTCAAAGCTGAAGGGGAAAAGTGCGATCGCTGTTGGAACTATTCTCCGTTTGTGGGTAAAATTATCGATCATTCCACGATTTGCGAACGCTGTCGGGCGGCGTTGGCGGGTCAATGGTAAAGGATTTGTTCTTTGTTATTCGTTATGTGTAACGATAAAATAACAGATCAATTCAGTCAGCCAAAAGATGACGATGCCGTATTGGGGGATAACGCTTCAGTCCCGATAGGGGATGCAGTGATGGGAGGACTTGAAGGTGTCAAACGTCGCTTCGCCAGTTCTAGAGTTCTGGAAAGAATTCAAGCCCTACAAGAAGCCTTAAACTATAAAGCTGAAGGTATAGATTTAGCGATCGCAGCATTAAATGACGAATTCTGGGACGTACAGGTCGCCGCCTACTTGCTGCTACGGCAACGAACAGAGCCAGAAATCACGCAGGCGCTCTCAGAGCGACAATACAGAGTCAAAGTCACCTCTGTGGATGCACAGGGTCAGGAAATCGCTCGCCAAGTTCAATCGGCAAGGATATTTGTCGAGAAACTCGGTGAAGGCGTATCGTTAGCATTGACCTACATTCCCGGTGGTCGGTTCTCAATGGGTTCGCCAGAAACAGAAGAAGGTCGCTATCCCTTTGAGGGACCGCAACACTTAGTCAACATTGCTCCCTTTTACATCGGAATTTTTCCGGTGACTCAGGCTCAGTGGCAGGCTGTAGCTGCCTTACCTCAAGTCAACCATGCCTTATTTCCCGAACCGTGGCGGCGTTCCTACCTCGACGATGCTGACTTACCTGTGGTTGGTGTCTCGTGGTATGAGGCTGTGGAGTTCTGTGCGCGACTGACCCAGAAAACGGAACGCAACTATCGGTTGCTGAGTGAGGCGGAGTGGGAATATGCTTGTCGAGCTGGGACAACGACACCGTTCCACTTTGGTCAGACCATTACTCCTTTACTGGCGAATTATAACGCTAACAGAACTTATGCTTTGGGTTCAAAGGGGAAGTGCCCTCAACAGATAACCCGCGTTAACAGATTTGTGTTTGCCAATGCTTTTGGGTTATATGATCTACACGGGAATGTTTGGGAGTGGTGTGCTGACCCTTGGCATGAAAACTACGAAGGCGCACCATCAGATGGAACGGTTTGGGAATTAGGGGGAGATACTCGGTATCGGGTGCTGCGAGGTGGAGCCTGGAATCTCCATCCTAAAGGTTGCCGTTCGGCATACCGGGATAAACATGAATCAGACAGCGGCAGAGCGGACGGATTAATTGGTTTTCGGGTGGCAGTTTCTCTGGAATATTCTCTTATGTTTGGTCGCTAGTACCGCTACCTTGGAAGTAAAAAGTCAAAAGTCCCATTATTAATTCAAGGTATAGTAAACTTCAAAGAGTTGGTCGTTGTGGTTTTGGCTTACGTACAGTTCTTTAAAGTTAGAACCGTAGTCTTCCTTGCCGTTCTTATCGATACAATTATATTTGCCCTCAATTCTAATGCAGTTTTTATTTTCATAGGGGTAATTGCGAAAATCGTTCTCAGACAAGGGTTCATCGCAATAGAATGTACCCCGAAAGTTTTCTCTGCCTGAAAAAATCCAAGTTTTCATCAGAATGCAGTAGCGATCGTCAGCCGTATGCAGCACAAAAACTGAACCTCGCTGGGTAATGTGGGCTAGGCGCTGAGGCAATGAAAGTTCACAAGCAGTATCTAGGAGTAGATTCTGAGTTTTGACCCAATCCAGCACTTCCTGATATAGCAGTCGCCAGGGTCATTAGGACATCAGATGAATGCCGCTTATTGTGTCGATGCACGTTTAGTGTCCTAACCGTTGTGGCGGTTGCTATATTTCTTCAGCGAAGCACGTCTCCGCTTTTTGTAAGTAATTTCACCAGACAAAGACGCTGCCCGAAATAGCACAAACAGCATTTTTTCTAAAAGGTGTACTATTGCTGCTGATATCTTGCTCATACGTTTGTTTTTAGGCTCAAAAATTTCACGTTACCTTTGATTGGTTTTATCTGCGTATATGCCACCAGCGACGTAGTTGATTCAGTTGCTTTTTGATGTCCAGTGGGTCTGTTTCTAACATTCATTCGCACCTTCCAATGGACGCTGAGTTGACCTCCTCCATATGGCTGTCCACAAATCGTTTGGCACTGAGGTCTGTCAGCTGCTGGTTCCTGCACTGAGGTGTCAGGCCAACCATCATAACCAGCTTTAGCCTATCCCCGTGACGGTTAGTAATTCTCGATAGGTCTGCTTCAGAGATACTGCATCAGTCTTCTTACTTCCATTAGCCTAAAAGGTAGTGAACTTCAAACAGACAGTCATTGTGACGTTTACGTACATACAGTTCTCTAAAGTCGTAGCAGCCGTCGTATTTTCCCTCAATACTTATGCATTCAGCTCTACGACGGTGACTAAAGTCGCTGTCGGACAACGGTTCATCGCAATAGAGTGTACCAATAAAGTTTTCTTGCCAGCTAATATCAGTTTTCATCAGCACGCAGTGGCGACCATCAGCAGTGTGAAGAGCCTGGACAGAACCCCGTTGGGTGATGTGTACCAAGTGAGGAGGCAGTTGGAATTCACCAACAGTATCCAACGGTAGATTTTGAGTCTTAATCCAAGCAAGAACTTCCTGACCTTTGTCTAAGGAAGCACGTCTTCTGAATTCGTACTTTCTCAAATTACCAAAGAATTTTTTCGCCACGCTTATCAATTCTGACAAGCCTCTTATTATTTGCATCATCTTTGGTTAAATCTTTTGAACCTCTTTCTTTTTTTGACTGGGCTAGACTGCGAAACAAAATGTTGTATAAGTAGCTATGCCCTGTTTCTGCCACCATCAAGTTTATGGGTTTGGGTCATCCAGTAAATTATTTTGGTTTCGCCCTCGATCTAGTATGCGTAGTTGCTCCAGTATCTCTTCTGTATTAGTCATGGGAACCCTCCATTTGACAGTGAACCGCTCATTTGGAGATGGTACTGGACAGTCTGTATTACACTCTTGTCTGTCAGCAGGCGGGACAGAACTATTAGGCCCAGGCCATCCTGTGTAGCCCGCCTTCGCCCAATTTTGCGAGTTTGGATAGTTTCCATTAGGAGCATACCTGGGGTTTCTGCCTATACCCGGTAGCCACCAAGGTCCTTTATAGGCAAATATTCCAAGTGACATCAATAGTTGCGAAAACGGGAATAAACCATATATTTTCGCACCTACTTCGTCGCAAAGCTTACACATTAAGCCAAAAACTACATAATTGACTGAACCAGCATAGTAGCATTCATTATTAACTTCGACTGATTCTGCACAAGCCGTGCCAGGTGTCGCACAGGGAGGAATGACGGCGCTGAACATCTGACGATTGTTCTTAAGAAGTTGCCCCCTATGGAGTTCCACGATTTCCCAAGCAAAGTCTCCCTGTCCAGGGCGGGTCAAGGAATCGCAAAGCCCCATCTGTGTCTCCAAGGGTAATTCTGTAAACCTATTTCTTGCCGAATCTAAAGCTTCTTTGACTTTGTTTGTAACGTCAGGTCCACATCTGAGACGGCGAGGCTCTAGTTCATCAGTAGGGATTTTCGGCTCTGGTTCGTTAGGTCGTGGTTCCGGTATTTGAAGTTTTAAATTCTCTTCTAACTCTTTTCTGAACTTTTCTATATCAGTTGCACTAGGCGGATCTAGATTTAGAGGTTCGATACTTGCAACCTGTTCTGGTGTTAGCTGTAGTAAAAGAAAAGCAATACGTGCAAGTTGGGGATAATAATCCACCAGAGGAAGATAGTTTGCCTCACCACCCAATTTTTCTTTGATTTCAGGAGGTAAACTTTGTAGAAGGAATCTGAGTCCCTCAATAGCACTAGCCGGTAGTGAGGTTTCTGTTGGTGGTGTAGATTCGGTTAGTTGGTAAGGTTCAATTTCAGGGAACATCCTTGACCAAGTGTTCAGTCCGACTTCTCCATCAGGAGTCAGTCCATTGTCCTGTTGCCACAGATAAACGGTTCTGGCAGTAGTCGGTCCATAATTGCCATCCACAGGTGTTAGACCTAAAAACTGCTTGATTCTCCTGACGTTCTCGCGGCTGTTGTAAGGAGCTCCATTGCGGCGAAAATGCTCGGCAATGGCGGCAAACTCTTCGTTGGTCGGTAGTGATAAGGCTGATGTAGCCGATGGTGAGGATGCCGTAGTTGGACTCACAAAAGGAAACATCATTGACCAAGTGTTTGGTCCGACTTCTCCATCAGGAGTCAGTCCATTGTCACGTTGCCACCGATAAACGGTGCTGGCAGTAGTCGGTCCATAATTGCCATCCACAGGTGTTAGACCTAAAAACTGCTTGATTCTCCTGACGTTCTCGCGGCTGTTGTAAGGATGTCCATTGCGGCGAAAATGCTGGGCGATGACGGCAAAGTCTTCGTCGCTCGGCATCGATGAGGCTGATGTAGCCGATGGTGAGGATGCTGTAGTTGGACTCACCTCCGGAAACATCATTGACCAAGTGTTTGGTCCGACTTCTCCATCAGCAGTCAGTCCATTGTCCCGTTGCCACAGATAAACGGTTCTGGCGGTGGTCGGTCCATAATTGCCATCTACAGGTGTTAGCCTTAAAAACTGCTTGATTCTCCTGACGTTCTCGCGGCTGTTGTAAGGAGCTCCATTGCGGCGAAAATGCTCGGCAATGACGGCAAACTCTTCGTCGCTCAGCAGCGATGAGACTGATGTAGCCGATGGTGAGGATGCTGTAGTTGGACTCACCTCCGGAAACATCATTGACCAAGTGTTTGGTCCGACTTCTCCATCAGCAGTCAGTCCATTGTCCCGTTGCCACAGATAAACGGTTCTGGCGGTGGTCGGTCCATAATTGCCATCTACAGGTGTTAGCCTTAAAAACTGCTTGATTCTCCTGACGTTCTCGCGGCTGTTGTAAGGAGTTCCATTGCGGCGAAAATACTCGGCAATGACGGCAAACTCTTCGTCGCTCGGCAGCGATGGGGCTGATGTAGCTGATGGTGTTGAGGGTCTATTGTTAGAGGGTAAAGTTCCTGTTGATGGAATTAATGAACCTATACCTGATTGAGCTACCTGCGGACAATGATCGGGTGGCTTGAAAAATATTCTTCCTGCTTCGTATAGTCCCCATAAAAAGAGGGCTATCGCAGCCACATCAGCGGGTCCTGGCGCTGGAGTATCAACTTGTGAAACACCTGCCGCAGTTAAAGCCCTTTGGGTCAGTACTGGTGCAGCCGCTTGTGACCTCCGCACCAGACCAAGTCCAATACCCACTTGTATGAGTGAATTTTGACACGCAGGTGACAAAGACCTTTGTTTTGTCTCTGCTTTAGGCGAATTCTTATCGGAGTCTACTTGATATTGTATTGATATTGCTTTAGAAATAGGACTAGGAAACTCTTTATCTTGGCTCTGATTAGCCTTGGCTTGAAGTAATGTGTCCTTATGTGTTTCACACTTGCTGCATTTGCCCTGCACAACCTGACTGGGCTTGTTTGAAACTGGCGCAGGATCTGCTGATTTTGTATATTCTGCCAACAAAGGTTCAGCCGACTTCCCCGCTACCACGGCATCGGCTACCGCATCGGCGTGCTGTTCATATCTATCCCCCACCTGTCCCAAACCATCCTTCAGTTGCACCTTCCCAGATTGTTGCTGTACCACATGGGCGGCTTCATGGGCGGCTTCATGGGCGGCTAACCCCAAACTTGGAGTCTTGGCAAAAGCAATCCGATTCCCAGAGGTATAAGCCACCGCCCCCAACTGCTGAGACGCCGTTGTCGCTTTGCCGCCGATAAACGCTTGAACATGGGACAAGTCTTGACCAAAGGACTTTTGGATTTTATCCAGATGCGGTAGTTGTCTTGGCGTTTCTGTGAATCCATCGGCGGCAATGTCCTGGGGTGACTTCTGTTGTACCGACTCCCCATCGTCTTTGAGTTGCACCCCATCCTCGGCTTCACATTTGGCACATTTCGACTGGATGGCTTCAGTTTGCGCCTTTCTTTGAATTGCCTCATCCATCCCCTCAAGCAGCTTTGCCTGAATTAAATCTCTCTGATCACTCGAATAAGCGCGAGTCGCCTTTGACGGTGGTTTGGCTTGTGGCTGTACGGGAAATCGCGGTGGTGTAAACCCTTTAGTAGCACTGTCTTTGGACGCCAGGGCGGGTGGAATAAACGAAGGTTTCTTCTGTGGAGCTTTCAGCATAAGCTGATTGGTCTATTAAATTAACAAAAATATTAGAAAAATTATATCCTATTAATAACAGTCCCGCTTCAAGTCTTTTATCCAATTCTCAGAACTTACGATGACTTCTACAGCAATAGATTGGTACACAGCCAATTATCAATATTTGATGACATCGGTGAACCGAGTTTATCGTCATCTTGAATGCTATATTTCCCAGAAACAGAATCAGGCAACTGACCCAAACCCTGATTTTCCCCCACCGGAAACGCCTAACTCGGCGATTCCCTTTGCCTTGGATATCCTCTGCACCCAATTCGGCTTATCTGCCTGCGATCGCGATATCCTCCTCCTATGTGTAGGCATGGAACTCGACCCCGATTTCCCGTCACTCTGTCGTCAAGCCAGTGGCGACTCCCAGAATAATTACCCGACCCTAAGTTTAGCCTTATCTGTCTTACCCAACATCAATTTAAGCGTCCTAGGACGACAATCCCCCTTACAATATTGGCAACTGATTGAAATCGCTCCCGGTGTAACCTTAACCCAATCGCCCCTACGAATTGACCCCCGTATCCTCTGCTATCTTTTAGGCGAACCCAGCATCGATGCTCAACTTGATGAGCGAGTTAAACCCTTGGATCTCGGCTTAACAGGAGAATTAGCCCTTCCCCCATCCCATCAGCAAATCGCCCAGATAATTGCTTCGGCTTGGTCTGAATCTCCCCCCACCTCAAAACTGCCAATTATCGAATTGTCTGGCTCAGATTTGACCACAAAACGCCGCATTGCTGCTGAAGCCACGACGTTATTCGGCTGTTCTATCCGTCGTATGTCAGCAACGGTACTTCCCTCGGATTCCACCCAACTGCATCAATTACGGCGACGCTGGGAACGGGAAGCTATCTTAACCAATTGTGTATTGTTCCTCGAATGTGACTCTCTGAACATGGGAGATACACTGGGACAATCACTGATTTCTCAATTTATTGCTGAAATCAATACACCTGTAATCCTAAGTAGTCAACAGCGACTTTCCGCGACAGAACGCTCCCTAACCACTTACGATATACCCAAACTCACTCCCCAAGAACAACGTTCCCTATTTTTCACTTATCTAGCAGACAAAGGAAGCGAACTCAATGGCGACGTTAATCGCTTAATTGCCCAATTCAATCTCAGCCAAAGTGCGATTCATTCCGTCTGTACCCAAGCCATCCATCAGGTTAACCGCAATGATCACACCAATTTAGGAACAACCCTGTGGAATACCAGCCGCCACCAAGCCCGTCCTCGCCTAGATGCACTCGCCCAACGCATTGAAACGCCAATGACGTGGGATGACCTGATTCTGCCAGAATCCCAACTCAAAACCCTCAAGGAAATTGTCGCCCACACTCGCCAACGCGCC
>JGI12048J13642_10712005_pt1 | contig 10293 bp, 8 predicted proteins | sample ElkSlonscriptome_16_FD_13642 | JGI IMG/M metagenome (IMG submission 13642)
ATCAGTCTTGTTCCAGCGTGTTGTCTAATACTTTTCAAACATCCTCTTAATCGTAGGTAAGGTATTGCAGAAACCGTATCACTCATTTGGCATGGAATAGAGATGGGTATAGTTGGCTGAGCGTCTGTCTGAAGAGTGAAGTAGGGACATGACAATACGTTGGCAGTAGCGGTTGATGCTGGTTTTCGGAGGGGCGATCGCCTACTATCAAATGAATCAAATGAACGTTTGGAATCAGTTCTCTTGACTCCCATTCTTGATATTCGCAACCTATCGGTTCGTTTTCCCACCCGTTCAGGCGTTGTCCATGCAGTGCAGGATGTTTCTTTGGCGCTGATGCCTGGAGAAACATTAGGCATTGTGGGCGAGTCGGGGTCGGGCAAATCCGTGATGTCGCTGGCAACGATGGGATTGCTGATGCCAAACACCCAGATTGATGGAGAAATTTGGTTTCACGAGAGTGGGACAGGATCTTCGCAGCCTGTGAATTTGCTAACCCTGTCTTCTGATGCGAGGCGGCGCTATCGGGGGGGCAAGATCTCGATGATTTTTCAGGAGCCGTTGACCTCGCTGAATCCGGTGTATACCTGCGGACATCAGGTGGTAGAAGCACTGTTGCTGCATCGAGATCTCGATCGCCAACAGGCGCAACAAGAGGCGATCGCCCTATTTGAGGAAGTGCAGCTCCCTCAGCCCCAAGAGATGATGACTCGCTATCCTCACCAGTTGTCGGGAGGACAGCAGCAACGAGTGATGATTGCGATCGCTCTCAGCGGCAATCCATCAGTGCTGATTGCGGATGAGCCGACGACTGCGTTGGACGTGACGATTCAGGCCACAATTTTGCAGCTGATGCGGGAGTTGCAGCGATCGCGAGGCATGGCTGTAGTCTTTATTACCCATGACATGGGCGTGGTTGCAGAAATTGCGGATCGCGTTGTCGTGATGTATCGAGGGCGTCGAGTCGAAACAGCTCCGGTGTATGACCTGTTTACCCGTCCCCAGCATCCCTATACCCAAGGACTGCTCAACTGTCGTCCGAGTCCGACTCAGCGACTGCGACGACTGCCTACCGTTGCTGATTTCATGACCGTAACAACCAACGCTAATGGCGAACTAGACATAGAAGCCAAGGTTCATTCGCCTGAAGAACAAGAAGCTCTGCTGCAAGATATTTCGACTCAAGAATGGGGCGATCGCGCCCAGCAACTCAGCCAGCAAGACCCCATTCTTCGGGTCGAAAAGCTTGTGAAAGCCTTCCCTGTCCGTCGAGGTTTTTTCGCGAAAAAAGGGGAGTTTCGCGCAGTGGATGAGGTGAGTTTTGAGGTTTATCCCGGCGAAACTCTGGGACTGGTAGGCGAGTCGGGCTGCGGCAAATCGACGTTGAGCCGCTGTTTGTTGCGGCTGATTGAGCCAACATCAGGAGATGTGCGATTCGAGGGGCAATCCATTTTGGGGCTTAGCGAAAAGCAGCTTCGTCCCCTCCGACGCAAGTTTCAGATCATTTTTCAGAATCCTTATGGATCGCTCGACTCTCGCCAGACCATTGGTTCGGCTCTAATGGAACCGATGGTGATTCACAATTTATATGACTCCGAAACCGAGCGTCGCGCCCAAGCTGAGAGTTTGTTGGAACGAGTAGACCTCGACCGCAGTGCTATGAGCCGGATGCCCCACGAATTTTCGGGCGGGCAACGCCAGCGGATTTGTATTGCCCGCAGTTTGGCCTGCCGTCCATCGTTTATTGTTTGTGATGAGTCTGTGTCAGCACTGGATGTGTCGGTGCAGGCGCAGGTGCTGAATTTGCTGAAAGATTTGCAGCAAGACTTTGGATTGACCTATATTTTTATCTCCCATGACCTAAGCGTGGTGAAATTTGTGAGCGATCGCATCATGGTGATGAATCGAGGCCGTATTGAAGAAATTGGCTTAGCGGATGAAATCTACAACAATCCTCAACAAGACTACACGCGCCAGTTGATTGATGCGATTCCCGATGCCGATCTCGACGATATTCGCCGCCGCCAAGAGCAACATGTCGCTGCTCAAACTTGAGACCATAATGGACTGAGTCTATAGGCTGTTGGCAAACGGTTCTGACTCAATCTGCTGGGGTTAAAAACCCAGTTCTAGACTTGCATTGATACTCTGTAAAATAAGTCATTTAGAAAAACTTCGAATCTGACTACCAGCCTATGAGACCCGAATCGTTCTATTCCCGTTCTGATGATTCTAGGCGGCTTCGCAGAAAAAGACCTGGTCGAAAACGGTCGTCTCAAAGAGTTGTAAAGCCTAAATCTCGATGGTTATGGGTGTTTGGATTGTTAGCGCTGTGGCTGGTATGCACAGGAGCAACCGCATTTCAGCCCTTGAGCTATCGGCTAGAACAATTTCCTCAATGGCAGACGAAACCTCCAGTGGAAGCGGCGCGAGGTGACTTGACCTATCCCGACTGGTTTGAAGGGGATTGGACAGTGACGACAACGCTGCAAGAACTTTATGCTCCTCTGGCTCCAGAGGTGGTAACGCCAGGGTTCGACAACAATCAAGATTATCTTGAAGAACCTGTCGTGTTCAAAGCGCGGTTTCAGAAACAGGAGGCGGGTTCACCTCGATTGCCCTGGGTGCGATCGCTCTTTCCTACTTCTGAACAGCCTGCAATCGTGGCTGATCGAGCGCTCAACGGCCTCAACTTGGCACGCGCCTACTTCAACCAGGCGAATGATGGGTTGGGCGATCGCCTAGTGCAAAAAGTAACTGTCGATCCTCAAGACCCCAATCGCCAAGTGACACGAATGCGGGGCGATCGCCAACTTATTTCGACGGTCATGGGTCGCCTCACCGAAGCTCCAGACCCTGACCATTATTTAACTACAGAACTATCACAGCAGGTGTTTCGCGGCATTCCTCAGCCCTATTTAAATGAGGTCGAAACCACCACAGATTATTATCACCAGTCTGAAATCAATGCAGAGTCTGCCATCGTCGCAGATCAGATCACCGCTATTTACCTTTCGCCTCAAGATCCCGACTACTTCAAAGCGGGCGATCGCCCTGTTGCTCTCTACCGCTATCGTCTGGAATTTGAGGGGAACTCTTTACCATAGGGTCTATGAGTCAAATCTGTTCTGATGGGTACTTCTCGCCACAATTCTTCTACAGCATTGCCATTACGACTTGATGATGTTCCCTTGACGGGCGATCGTCCTCCCCTTGTGCTGACTGCGTTTACCCGACCAGATTTGTTGAAGTTCGTGATTCCGGCCATTCAGAAACAGAGTCTTTTGCCGTCCAAACTGATCGCCTACATCGATGGCGCACGTCGCGAAGCTGATGTTTCTCTGATCGAAAAATGCATTGCGTTGTTTGAGTCTTGCACCTCTTTTGTTTCTGTAGAAATTATCAGACGAAATCATAATTTAGGCTGTGATCAAAATGTCATTCAAGCCTTTACAGAAGTCCTTGAAACCTATGATTCGTTAGTATATTTAGAAGACGACACGGTTCCTAATCCTTTCTTCTATGACCGCATGTGTCGATTGCTGCAAGCCTATCGGATCTCGCCTCAAATTTGCTCCATTAGCGGTTATGCCAATCTTTCTAATGAGTATAATCCCGAGTCTGATGCCGATTTTATTGTGTCAAATCGAGTGTTTTCTTGGGGGTTTGCAACTTGGCGCGATCGCTGGAAAAAGTTTGATTTAATTCATCAATCTGGTCAATATAATCCTTTTGGAGAGTACTACAGAATTCCTGCAACAGCTCAAACAAAATTAACCTTAATCAATCAGTTTTGGATTGAGAAGAATCACAATACGGATTGGATGATTACATTTACCCTAACGGCTCTCTTTCATCAGCAATATCATCTGGTTCCTACACAATCGTTAGTTTGCAATATTGGCTTTGGTCATCCTGAATCAAAAACCTACCGAGGCGAAGAACCAACGTGGGTCAACCCTCGATATGACTCAGGGTTTTGTCCCAATCGCTTGCCCTCTACACCCAATATTTCACCCACTCTAAATTCAGTTTTGAAAGAAACGGAATGGATTCATTATCTGAAGGCACAAAGTTCGCTTTGGTTAGGGCCAAAAGCGTTGTTTGAATTGTTGAAAACGACTCAAGAAAATAGGAATAAGTTGTTACTTTTCCAGCTCTTTTTAGCACGTTTGCCTTTTGTTTTAAAACGATGGCGTGGTGGTTTGCCAACCTAGAACTTGCTAGGTGTTGTAACAGCGAATCGGTAAACCAAAATGAGCAAACCTAGAGAATAGAAGGCAAAGCATGAGAGCGGTCAAAGAAACGTTTAGAAGAATCCTGAAGTCTACCCCTATTGACCCAGCTCTAGAACGACGATCGATTCGGAAGTGGTATCAGTCGAAGCGTCAGTCTGTGCAAACCATCGAGCAGGCCATTCTCTCGATCCAAAATCGCTGGTCAATACAGGTTGAGGGCGATCGCGCAGAACCTATTTTCATCTTTGCTTCAGGCTGGCGATCGGGTTCGACTCTGCTTCAGCGCATCGTCAACTCTGATCCAGATACTCTACTGTGGGGAGAACCTTTTCCTGATAGCAGCTTAGTGCAGAATTTAGCGAATTCTCTGCGGCCTTTTCGGGAAAGCTATCCGCCAGACTATAACTTTTTGGACTCTAAAAACTTTTCAGAAAACGACAGTCCTTTGTCGAGCCGCTGGACAGCAAATCTCTACCCAAATTTTGAGCATTTGTTTTATGCTCATCGCGCTTTTTTCGAGCGACTCTATGCTCAACCTGCAAAAGAGCAGGGGTGTTCTCGGTGGGGATTCAAGGAAGTCCGCTTGACGATGGATCATGCCATTTACCTGAAGTGGCTTTTTCCAAAGGCCAAGTTCCTTTTTCTCTATCGCAATCCTTACAAAGCCTATCGCTCTTGCTACGATTGGCGGAACCTTTATCGGCATTGGCCCCATGAACCTATTCCTGATCCAGAAACGTTTGGAAAATATTGGGTCAGTCAGGTCACTGAATTTCTCAATTGCTTTGAAAAAGTAGACGGATATCTCATCAAGTACGAGGAACTGTGCGATCGCACGGTCACTATTTCTCAAATTGCAGACTATCTCCAATCTGATTTGGATACGGAGGTAATCGAGTCTCGCATTGGTTTCTCCAAGGATAAAGAGCCGTCCCGATCGCTGCTCAAACGTCTCGAAAAAGTAGTTTCGCCTGTAGCTCGTCCGCTCGGTTACGTTCTAGACAAAAAATAAGAGAGGTGCAGACAAAAAGTTTTTTCTGATGTTTGCTCTCTGCTCTACGTTGTCTGAGAAGGATCAACCTGGGATAGAGTGAAGGTCGCTGATTCGATGGTGATGGATTGGCGATCGCCTTCCTCCATATCCCGACTTCTGTATTCCGACTCCCTTGTCCTAATTCTTGTCTTTTTTTCTGCGAGTTCCTTAATAATGCGTTGGCAACGATTTCTTGTATTTTGTTTACTCGGACTCTGTCTGGCTTTTGGTGTCGCTTGCTCTCGTGATGCCAAAATATCCTCATCCGATTCTGCGGCTTTGCCATCCAGTGAGGTTGTTTTGTCAGAGGGCGAGCCGGATGGCGTTGAAGCTTCTGCCTCGGAACCGCTACCAGAAGCGACCCAGGCCATCATTGCCAGCGTCGAACCCAACGGGCTCTATAATCCGCCGCGAGGAGATGTGCGGTTGATGGCGATTAGTGACCTAAATGGCCCTTACGGTTCGATTGATTACGACCCTGAAATCGACAAGGCTCTACAACTGATTCCCTTTTGGCAGCCCGACATGGTGGTATGCAGTGGTGACATGGTGGCGGGACAGAACTTAGACCTGACTGAAGAGCGCATGAAGGCGATGTGGGCAGGCTTTGATGAACATGTGGCAACCCCTCTACGCCAGATGGGAATCCCTTATGGATTTACGGTAGGCAACCACGATGCATCAGGCGCTCGGAGCGCAAACGGTTCATTTGTATTTCAGAAAGAACGCGAGGTTACCCTCGACTACTGGCAGGCTCCGGAGCATGATCCGGGTGTCGAATTCATCGATCGCGCTGACTTTCCTTTCTATTACACCTTCAAGTTTGACGACATTTTCTTCTTGGCCTGGGACGGTTCGACCCATCTCATCCCTGAGGAAAAGCTGGCCTGGGTAGAACAGTCTTTGGCTAGCGAAGCAGCACAAAACGCCAAGATGCGAGTGTTACTTGGACATCTCCCCCTCTACTCGGTTGCGGTAGGTCGCAATCAGCCTGGTGAGGTGATGAACAATCCTGAACGCCTTCAAGCTCTGCTAGAGCGCTACAACGTTCACACCTACATGAGTGGACATCAGCACGCCTACTACCCGGCTCACAAGGGTAATCTGCAACTATTGCATGCGGGGCTTCTAGGGTCGGGGCCTCGTCCTTTGATTGACAGCAGTTTGCCCCCTCGAAAAGCGCTAACCCTGATTGACGTCAATTTTGACTCTCCCGAACTGACGACCTACACCACCTACGATGCGCAGACTCTGGAGCTGGTTCAAAATGAGCAGCTGCCCCGTTTGATTGTGGGGCACAACGGAGTGGTATTGCGGCGAGACGTAGAGTGGGAGGAGCTAAATCCTGCTGAAAAGTCACTATGTGAGCAACGGCTCGGACGAGAAAAATGCCAGGCGTAGAGTCATACCCGATCGCACAAATTCAAAAAATCCTTCTGCGATCGCCCTTTTTCTAAAAACTTCACCCTAAAAGCGGATAGAAATGACCCACAGGCCCCTGACCTTTGCCCAAATTTAGGCTGTACCTCAAGGTTTCAGTGACGTAGAGTTTTGATTGCTGAACAGCATCGAATGGCTCAAGACCTAGAGCCAAGTTTGCAGCGATCGCCGCCGATAAGGTACAACCCGTGCCGTGAGTATTGGAGGTCTCAACCGTCTCGGTGAAAAGCACATCAAGGCGATCGCCATCGAAGTAAACATCGACGCCTCGCAAATTACCCTCCATCGCGCCTCCTTTCACCAGCACGATGGTTGCGCCTCGTTGATGAATGGACTGGGCGGCGGCTTTCATCTCATCAAGAGTGTGAATGTCAGTCTTGCTCAAGATTTGAGCTTCATACCGATTGGGGGTTAAGACAAGAGCCTGGGGCAGCAGGTCGTTGACAAGAGTGGCGATCGCCTCATCATCAATGAGCTGGGCTCCAGCCCGAGACACCATCACCGGATCAACCACGAGGTTCTCAATGTCGCTGGCTGCCATTTGTTGAGCAACCGCCGAAATGATGGATTCGTTGAGCAACATGCCCGTTTTGGCTGCCTGGATGCCGATATCAGTGGCGATCGCTTCGATTTGGGCTGTGACTGCTTCGGGTGGCAGCGCATCGACTCGATGAACGCCAACGGTGTTCTGTGCAGTGATACAGGTGAGGGCACTGGTGCCGTGGACTTTATGAAAGGAGAAGGTTCGCAGATCGGCCTGAATGCCTGCGCCGCCGCCACTGTCTGATCCGGCGATCGTTAAGGCAACAGGAATACTTGCGGGATCAAAGGCGGTCATCGTTTGCTTTTCGAGAAAGTCTTCGTCGGTTGGCTCTCTGTCATATCGCGCAATCGGAGGTGATACCCATCTGCAGCCATAGCTTTCTGGTGGGATTACGCATGTAAGCGGACTGAGAAGGGCTCGGCTTGTAGGGACTGTAGGCGATCTGTAAGAACTCGTAAGGGCGAATGACCATTCGCCCTTACAGGCTTTACAAAGAGGAGGAAGTCACAGCCTCCATCATGTGCAAGCCGCTTTCAGCTCAAACATGAGCTGGGGCTGGGGCTGAAGTGTTTTTCACCCAGGTCGAGGTGCAAGGAATCTTCGTGCGATCGCATCGATCCGCATACTTCTTTGCCACTTCAGTCACCTCTAGCAGAAGTCCTTTGCTCAAAGTCGTGGGATGTAGTCCCAAGTCGATAAAGCAACTGTTGTCTACTGCCAGTTCGTTTTCGGCAGCTTCTTTGCGAGGATTTTCTAGGTAGGCGATTTCTGCCCCGGTGAGTTCAGAAACCAGTTCAGCCAGCTCTCGTACCCGGTGAGTTTCCGTCATCTGGTTAAAGATTTTGACGGTTTCTCCTTTGGTCGGAGCATTCTCTAGCGCTAGCTCAATGCAACGCACCGTGTCTTGAATGTGAATGAATGCGCGAGTTTGACCACCCGTGCCGTGTACCGTCAGCGGATAGTCAATCGCCGCTTGCATTAGAAAACGGTTCAGCACTGTGCCGTAGTCGCCATCATAGTCAAAACGGTTGACCAGGCGCTCATCCATGCGGGTTTCGGCGGTGTTTGTTCCCCAGACCACACCTTGGTGCAAGTCGGTGATACGAATGCCGTCGTTCTTATTGTAGAAGTAGAAAAAGAGCTGATCCTGGGTTTTGGTCATGTGGTAGACACTGCCAGGATTGGCGGGATAGAGAATTTTTTGCTGAATGCGATCGCCCATATCTGTGGGAATCTCGACATTCAAATATCCCTCAGGAATTTTGATCCCTGCTGTGCCATAGCCATAGACACCCATGGTGCCGAGGTGTAGCAAATGGACATCTAGACCCGATTCCACAATGGCGCATAGAGTGTTGTGGGTCGCATTCAAGTTGTTGTCTACGGTGTAGCGCTTATGACGAGCTGATTTCATGGAATAGGGAGCAGCTCGTTGTTCAGCAAAGTGGACGATGGCATCGGGCTTATAGTGATGCATCAACGCCAGAAAATGGTCATATTCTTGGGCAATATCGATATTCTCAAACTCAATGGCGTTACCCGTAACCGATTTCCAAGTGGAAAGCCGGACTCCCATTGATTGAATTGGGGTAAGGGAACCTGCCTCAAGTTCATTGTCGATGTTGCGACGAGACAGATTGTCGAGAATAACGACGTCGTGTCCCAAATTGGACAGGTGAAGCGATGTCGGCCAACCACAAAATCCGTCACCACCTAACACAAAGACCTTCATGAGCATTCACTCCTTGAACGGAATTAAACGTATAACGCTGGCGATGCAGCCATCGGGCAATCCAATCCATGCCGTTGGATGTGCCAAATCTGCTCGTCAGCCCAGCATCCCTAACAGCTTGAGCTGGGTTCGAGGACGAAGCTCAAGACTGCTCACTTCTCCTGTTAGAAGTGTTGCCGTCACTGTTGGCTAAGTCAGGATTAAGTCTGATTGTCCCATGCGCTGAGCCACTATGTAGAAATCACCTAGAAATCACTGGAAAAACAACGACGCTGGTTTAATTTGTGTTTTATGACCAGAAAGTTATTAGAATTTTGGCGATCGCTCGTTTAGTTTGTAGTCGCGCTAATGACGTGCTGTGGGTACTGATGCTGGCTGGCAAAAGTTTGGCGGTTAATGAGTTCGAACGAAGCGGTTAGGTGCTGAGTAGGCTACGCAACGCCAATCATTATTCTTTCGAAAGCAACCTATTACTTGATGTACTTGATGCGCTATTCGATAATTTGAAGCCGCATTTCGATGTGAGAAATTCCCGCTTCCACAAATTCGTCGCCTCGCTGCACAAACCCCATTCTTTTGTAAAACCGATATGCATGGGTTTGGGAGTTGATCTTCACTTCAGGAATCCCTCGGTCGCGTAAATGAGCGATCGCCACATCCATCAGTTTCTTGCCAATGCCAAGTCCACGATGGCTTGAGAGCACCGCAACCCGCTCGATTTTGGCAAGGCGATCGCTCAGCATCCGAATTCGAGTGGTTCCCACGGGTTTCTGATCGAGATACGCCATCAGGTGCATCGCAGCTTCATCTTGCCCGTCAAATTCTAGCTCAGCGCTGACCTGCTGTTCTATCTGAAAAACGTGATAGCGGACAAACTGGATGTGGCGCTGAGCTTCAGCATCACGGTAAGAGACAACGTGGATCTGGAGGTTCGAAACATTGCTCTGTTCTGGAGATAAAAAAGTTGGAGTTATGGGCTGATCATCAGAAGTGGGATCGGTCATGAGTTCCGAATTGGGAAACTGTAGCTACGGTGAGTCCATTAGAATTTGCCGTTGGCATCAACAGAATACGTTAACTCACAACGTTAGATCGAGCTTGTGATGAAGAGAGCTTTCGGTTGATAATGGAGCCTTAGGAGGATGTTTGAGAAGCCGTCAATGCTACTTCAGATCCCCCCTAGCCCCCCTTAAAAAAGGGGGAACCGGAATCAAAGTCCCCCTTCTCAAGGGGAATTTAGGGGGATCAGTCTCGTTCCAGCCTGTTGTCTAATACTTTTCAAACATCCTCTTATTCTCATAACTCG
>JGI12048J13642_10048380_pt1 | contig 10290 bp, 5 predicted proteins | sample ElkSlonscriptome_16_FD_13642 | JGI IMG/M metagenome (IMG submission 13642)
CGACACCCTAGGTGGGCTGCATACTTACACCTACCAAACTCACTACCCCATTGCTACCTATCTGATTGCGGTAGCAGTAGGTAATTATCAATTTTTTGAAGAACAGTATGCTGTTGGTAACGACACCTTACTGATGGAGCATTTCCTTTTTCAAAACGAGACGCTTTTCGACTCGAATAACCCACTTGCCCCCTGGTTGAATTTGTATGATTCCTTGCTCGGAACTTATCCTTTCATCAATGAAAAATACGGTCACGCTTCATTTACCTTAAGTGGAGGCATGGAACATCAGACCATGAGCTTCATGGGAGGCTATGGTGGAGAGCTGATCGCTCATGAATTGGCGCACCAATGGTTTGGCAATAAGGTGAGCTGCGCAAGCTGGACAGATCTCTGGCTAAATGAAGGCTTTGCCACTTACTTGAACGGACTCACTTATGAATTTGACGTCGTACACGATGACTTTTATTGGCCGATCCTGCTAGACCTCTGGAAACAATCCGCCTTCCTATTTCCCGACCAATCTCTACATCGAACGGATACGACAAATGTAAACTCCCTTTTTAATCAGGTGGTTTATCAAAAGGGAGCCAGCGTGTTGCACATGCTTAGATGGGTCTGCGGCGATTCCGCTTTCTTCGCAGCGGTAAAAAACTATCTCAACGACCCTGAATTGGCTTATGGGTTTGCGAGTACCACTGACCTGAAACGTCATATGGAATCGGCTTCTGGACTTGATCTCGACGAATTTTTCAAGGACTGGTTTTACGGTAAAGGCTTCCCAACCTATACCACTATTTGGTCTCAAACCGAAAATCGGGTGGAAATTGAAATCAATCAATTACCTTCAGATCCCTCGGTTTATTTTTTCAATATGCCACTACCCTATAAGTTGTACGCCGCAAATTGGGACAGCACGATCATTCTTGATCCCGCTTTCTCCTCAGCACAATTTCAAATTGAAGTCTACAAGAATATAGATAGCTTGGTCTTTGATCCCGAAGGTTGGATCCTCGCCAAGCATGAAATAATCACCAACCTAAGTGAATCAAAGATAAAGGACCTCCCTACTCTCAAAGTTTACCCCAATCCTTTTCAGGCTGAATTGACGATCAGTCAAGTCAAAGAAGGCACTCACATCCGACTACTAGACGCAAAAACTCGCCTGATCGATCAATGGTACCATAAAAAACAAGCAGTTAATTTTCATCATCTTTCCAAAGGAATGTACTACTTGCAGATCACAGATCAAGCAGGAAGATCAATCTACCCCATCATAAAGGAATAACCTGACTAAATGGCTTGCTTTTAGGTCATTAGAGAGTATTTTCTGCCATTTTTGCAGAAAAATACCCCCATTTTGCATTGGACGATAATTTGATGTGCCTCATCTGAAAACAGCAATCAAACATCAAATTATATACAATGAATTTTAAGAATTATACCATAAAATCGCAAGAGGCGGTGCAGCAAGCTCAGCAACTGGCGATGAACAGTGGGCACCAATCTATCGAAAATGGTCATTTACTGAAAGGGATCATGCAGGTTGATGAGAATGTTACTCCCTTTATCATGAAGAAGCTTGGCGTGAATCTAAGCATGCTTAATCAAGCTCTTGACAAAATAATCGAATCCTATCCCAAAGTGAGCGGAGGAGATCTTTACCTATCCAAGGCCGCCAATGAGAGTTTGAACAAGGCAACCAATTTTCTCAAGGATTTCGGGGATGAATATGTCTCTATCGAACACCTTCTGCTGGGAATCTTAAAAAGTACTGGTCAGGCTTCCCAGCTGCTAAAAGATAATGGCGTTGTGGAAAAAGAATTGATCGCAGCCATTAAAGAGCTGCGAAAGGGAGAAAAAGTGACCTCTCAAACCGCAGAAGATACCTATAACGCCCTAAATAAATATGCCAACAACTTAAATCAACTGGCCAACGACAATAAGTTGGATCCGGTGATCGGCAGAGATGAAGAGATTAGAAGGGTTTTGCAAATCCTGAGTAGAAGAACCAAGAACAATCCCATACTGATCGGGGAACCGGGGGTTGGTAAAACAGCCATTGCAGAAGGACTGGCCCATCGAATCATTGCGGGTGATGTTCCTGGTAATTTAAAATGTAAGCAGATCTATTCCCTAGACATGGGTGCTTTAGTGGCAGGGGCTAAATACAAGGGTGAATTCGAAGAAAGATTGAAATCTGTGGTAAAAGAAGTGATTGGCGCAGAGGGTGACATCGTTCTCTTTATCGATGAGATCCATACTTTGGTAGGTGCAGGCGGTGGCGAAGGAGCCATGGACGCCGCAAATATCTTAAAACCGGCCCTGGCCAGAGGTGAACTAAGAGCCATCGGTGCCACTACCTTGAATGAATACCAGAAGTATTTTGAAAAGGACAAGGCTTTAGAACGACGTTTTCAGAAGGTAATGATCAATGAGCCCAATACCGAAGATGCAGTTTCTATCCTTCGCGGGATCAAAGAAAAGTACGAGACCCATCATAAGGTGCAGATTAAGGATGAGGCGATCATTGCGGCAGTGGAGCTTTCTCAGCGCTACATTACTGATCGATTCTTACCCGACAAAGCCATCGACCTGATCGATGAAGCGGCCTCTAAGCTGAGAATGGAGATCAACTCAAAGCCGGAAGAGCTGGATGAACTAGATCGTAAAGTCATGCAGTTAGAGATCGAGCGTGAAGCGATCAAAAGAGAAAAAGACCAAGCCAAACTAAAACAACTGAAAGAAGAGATAGCCAATCTCAATGAAAAACGTCAGGATCTCAACGCCAAGTGGCAGGCAGAACGTGAGATCGTGGATGGAATTCAAAGGGCAAAAGAACAGATCGATCAGTTGAAACATGAAGCAGAACAGGCCGAACGAGCAGGCCAATATGAGAAAGTAGCGGAAATTCGCTATGGAAGAATCAAAGAGGAAGAGGCTCAACTGGGTCAATTTAAAGCCCAATTGATTGAACTCAAAGAAAAATCGACCTTGATCAAGGAAGAAGTGGATGCGGAAGAAATCGCCGATGTGGTGAGCAGGTGGACGGGCATTCCGATCAGTAAAATGTTGCAATCGGAAAGAGAAAAACTACTCTATCTCGAGGATGAGCTTCACAAGCGTGTAATCGGTCAGGATGAAGCCATTGAAGCCGTTTCAGATGCAATTCGCAGAAGTAGAGCCGGATTGCAAGATGAGAAGAAACCCATTGGTTCCTTTATCTTCTTAGGCACCACGGGAGTAGGTAAAACCGAACTTGCCAAATCGCTGAGCGATTATTTATTCAACGATGAAAATGCCATGACCCGCATCGACATGAGCGAGTATCAGGAAAGACATGCGGTATCTCGATTATTGGGGGCTCCTCCAGGTTACGTGGGCTACGACGAAGGGGGCCAACTTACCGAAGCGGTGAGAAGAAAGCCTTATTCAGTGATCCTTTTGGATGAGATCGAAAAGGCGCATCCGGACGTGTTCAACATCTTACTTCAAGTATTGGACGACGGAAGATTAACGGACAACAAGGGGCGGGTGGTAAATTTTAAAAATACCATCATCATCATGACCTCAAATTTAGGATCTCAGATCATTCAGGAAAACTTTGATAATCTCGATACCGGAAATATTGAGTCGGTAATGGCATCCACCAAAAAGGAGGTGTTGGGCTTACTGAGAAAAACCATTCGCCCGGAATTCTTGAACAGAATTGACGAGACCATCATGTTTACCCCACTAAGTAAGTCTGACGTGAAGAAAATCGTTGGCTTGCAGCTTGAATGGGTGCGCAAACTGGCGGCTAAAAATCAAATAGAGATCAGCTTCACCAATGATGTGATCGATTACTTGGCTGAAGAAGGCTATGACCCTCAATTCGGCGCCAGACCGATCAAGCGGCTGATTCAAAAACGCGTGCTTAATCAATTGTCTAAAGACCTTTTAGCCAATAAAGTGGGCGCAGGAGAGGTGATCGTGATGGACGTCTTTGAAAGGGAGATCGTTTTTCGCAAACCACTTGAAGATGAGATCAAAGCAGCGGTAAGCAATCAATAAATCAAAAGAAAGGCTCTTAATCATGAGCCTTTTTTTATTTTTGAACTTTAAATCTGAAGAATGAAAATTGTAAAGTGGGTCTTGATTGTAGTTGCCGCATTGGCTGTATTGGCTTTAGGTGGGTTTCAATTCATGAAGTATCAAACCAAGAAAGCAAGCCCGGAAGCCACGGTGACCTACGATAGTGACGAGATCACCATTGAGGTAAACTATTGCCGACCCTCCAAAAACGGCCGTGTGATCTTCGGAGAATTAGTGCCTTTTGGCAAAGTATGGAGAACCGGGGCCAATGAGCCTACTACCTTTCTTTGTAGCAAGGACATTACTATTGCCGGAGAACGTCTTAAAGCAGGCAAGTATACCTTATGGACCATTCCGAACAAGACGCAGTGGACCATCATTTTCAACTCCAAAATGTACGACTGGGGGGTGAATTTTGATGGAGAACCAAGCAGAGATCCTCTTTTTGATGTAGTAAGGGTGAATGTACCGGCTATGCCTACCAAAGAAACCGTGGAGCAATTCACCATTGAGTTCATCTACAATGTAAACATGGTGATGAAATGGGACACTGAAGAGGTAATCCTTCCCATTATTACCTATTGATCAAGAAAGAATCAGGACCTAAAGTCGATCTTTTGATGACTGCCATCACAAAATGGCTTATTGGATGAGGCACCGCACCTGCAAAAGGCCACTTTACTTTTTTCTTCCACGCTGCCGTTTTCCCTACTGATCAGAATCGGACCTTCGCAAATTAGGGGATCGTCTTTCAACACGCTAACCTTAGGAATAGCGTTATTCTGGCTTTGGTTTGTGGTTTCCGTTATGTATCCCAAGGCACCGGAAGGGCACTGTCTGATCTGTTGAATGAGTTTGTCAGCGGAGGCTTGCTACGTTTGGATCCACCTTTTTTCCTTTGGCTTGAATACTTGGGGTAATCCCCTTACACACTTCTCGGAATGAATACAAAGATGGGGCTTCCATATTACGGTCACCCCATCCCCTTTGTATTTTATACCTTTTATTCAGAAGTAATTTTATTTTTCGGTATTCAAGATAACCGGCAGACCATTTCCGCCTCCACCGATCACCACTACTTTGGCATTACTAGACTTCGATAAGGCTTCAGTTGCTGAGATACCTTTCTCTTGTAGGATCTTATCGGTAATTGACGCACTAAGAATTCGGTTGGCTGCCGCCTTACCTTCAGCGTCAATTCTTCTTCTCTCAGCTTCCTTCTTCTCTTTGGCGATCAAGTAATCGTACTTCTGCGCCTCTTGCTCAGCGGCCAATTTGGTTTCAATTGAAGTCTTGATCGTAGCGGGTAGCTTAATGGATCTAAAAAGTAGTGCCTTAAGCTCAATATTGTTATCCGCAAGGATCTGTCTGGTGCTTTCTTCGATCTTGGTTTCAATTTCCTGACGTTTAGAGGCATACAACTCTTCAGGCGTATACTGACCGATGATCTTTCTAACGGCAGACCTTAATTCCGGACGGATAAGAGATTCTATATAGCCCTTTCTAAACTTCCGGTATAAAAAGCCAATTTGATCAGGTAAGGGGCGAAATCTCAAAGAAACATCAATATTGATCGAAAGTCCATCTCTGGATAGCACATCCATGGTTTCTTCAATTTGCTGCTCTGCGATTTCGAATATGATCAGGTCATTCCAGGGCGCGATCACATTAAGACCTTCGCCTTTCACATTATCCACATCAAGTCCTGAGGTATACTTCTTAAATACCACTCCCCTTTCTGTAGGCTGTAAGATCACAAATACGTTAGAAACCAGGATGAGTAAAATAATGATCCCGATACCAATGAAAATGTAAGGTCTAAATTTTGAAACGTCAAAAGATGGTTCGTTGAATTGATTCATGTTTTAATTTGTTTTTTACGGATTGTCAATTTATACCCTAAAAACCGCTTTTCAGGGTAATGGTTCTAGTTTTATACGAATAAGCCCCGACAAAGGTCAGGGCTTACCGTTTGCATAATCAAATATTGATTAAAATTTTAATGGTGAAACGTCTTTCTCAGTAAGATTTATCCACCCATGCAAACTGTTCGTGATGGTTAACTCAAAGATAAAAAATATATCCAAGGCCACAAATTTGTCGGTCCGGAATAAAAAACCCCGACCAATATTGTTCGGGGTTTCACTTATTCATTCGCTTTGCTTATTGACCCAATTTCTTTTTCATGGCGGTATACTTTTCATCCTCACCTTGGATTGCATAGATCTTAGTGAGTGAAGCCATGGTGGCCTTGTCTTCTGGATTGATCGCATGTGCTTTCTCTAAAGCAGGCGCTGCCTTTGAAAAATAGGACTTCGCTTTGGCCTCAGCTTCCTTGTACTTGGTTTTGGCACTCAAAGGCAACGAACTGGCCGTATTGTTCCATTCTGCTCCTTTATTGTAATACATCGCGCCTAAATTGTAGGCTGCATCAAAGAACTCAGGATCGATTTCGATCGCTTTGGAATAATCAGCTGCGGCTTCCTCTGTGCTATCAAGCCCGTCGTAGATTACCCCTCTGTTGTAAAACAAAGAAGCGTTATCAGGATCAGCTTCGATGGCGTCGGCAAAATTTTGAAGTGCTTTTTCAGTTTCCCCATTGGCGATCAGGTAATTGAGCTCTTCAGTAATCAGGGCCGAATTCTTTGGATAGGCCTTTCGACCGGCCTCGATCACTGCCACTTTCTTAGCTGTATCTCCTTGCATGTCATAGATCGATGCCATATAGAGGTAAAGGTCTGCCCCTCCGTAACCAACACTTGCCAATGCACTAAAGTATTGGATGGCATCATCATATTCTTCAAGTCGCTCAGAAGCTAAAGCCGCATTGAACATGCCTAAAGAATCGAAACGATTGAGAAATAAATTGACCACGATGGATTTTTCCGAGAGCATTTTTGCCGCTTCATAATCTCCTTCTTGAAAAGCTTCTACCCCAGAATTGGTAAACCCTAGAGCGATATAAGGAAAGCGCTGGTTTAAGATGTCTCTGGTATAGGTAGGGTCATCAAAATCAGTCGACTTATCAAAGATCATCTTGTGCAGTTTTTGAAGGTCTTCATCCTTTTCAAGATCCAATGCTTGAGCCTCATCTGATTCGATGTTGTATTTGAGGGCCTTCATGTATGCGTTATACGTATTCAATAAGGCACCGTCAAATTGAGCTTTACATTCCTCATCCTGGTTCATGGCTGCATTGAAGTAAAGGTTGCCTCCATAATACCAGGTCTTCGCCCAGTCTTTGGTTTTTTCGTCTTTCGTGGCTGATTCGATCGATTCGACCCCCTTGACCAGGTCGTCACAATCTTTATCTCTTTCAAAAGCCTTATTGTAATTGTAAGCACTTACGACTTTAGCTTTCTGTGCGCACAACGCACCTACACTCAGAAGGAGCGTGAGTAGCGAAATTGTCTTAATGTTTTTCATCATGATATTTTAAACAAATTTAGTTTTCCGAGCCTGGATTATCAAACTCTTTGCCATCTTCGGTTTGATCCCCATTTTCTGCATTATTTTCAATGTCCATATCCTCTTCCTCCTCTTCTTCTATGCTAACTTTAGCTACGGCAGCAATGGAATCATTTTTCTTTAGGTTGATCAATCTTACGCCCTGGGTGGCCCTGCCCATGACCCTCAGTTCAGCAACCGCGATACGAATGATCACACCCGAACGGTTAATGATCATCAGATCGTTTTCATCGGTCACGTTCTTGATGGCGATCAACTCTCCTGTTTTGTCGGTTACATTTAGGGTTTTCACTCCTTTTCCGCCGCGATTGGTGACGCGATAATTTTCGCTGCCATCTTCTGGATCGTTGAGGAATGAGCGCTTACCATAGCCTTTTTCAGAAACCACCAATACAGTCTCTTCCTCAGCTTCCCTAACCGTGATCATGCCAACTACTTCATCTTTATCTGAAGCCATGTTTATCCCTCTCACTCCAGCTGCGTTTCTACCCATTGGTCTCACCTTGCTTTCATTGAAACGGATTGCTCTGCCACTTTTTACGGCCAACATGATCTCATCCGTTCCATTGGTAAGCTTTGCTTCCAGCAATTGATCACCTTCTCGAATGGTGATGGCGTTTATACCGTTGGATCTTGGTCTGGAATAGGCCTCTAAACTTGTTTTTTTGATGGTCCCTTTTTGGGTACACATCACAATGAAATTGTTATCAATGTAATCCTGATCGTTTAGATCCTTTACACAGATGTAAGCCCTTACATTATCATCCGGCTCAATGCTGATCAGGTTTTGAATGGCTCTACCCTTGGAGGTTTTAGTACCCTCAGGCACTTCGAACACTCTCATCCAGAAGCATTTTCCTTTTTCGGTAAAGATGAGCAGGTAATTGTGAGTGGTTGCTACGAACAACTGATCCAAAAAGTCTTCATCTCTGGTCGAACTTCCTCTTGAACCCTTACCCCCTCTACCCTGTCGGCGATACTCCGATAATTGGGTGCGTTTGATATATCCGAGATGCGAGATGGTTACCACCACTTCCTCATCGGGGATCATATCCTCGATACTAAAGTCTTCCGCAGAGTATTCGATGGTTGATCTGCGCTCATCTCCGTACTTTTCTTTCACCTCTAGCAGTTCTTCTTTGATGATCTCCATTCTCATTCCCTCATCGGCGAGAATGCTCTCTAATCTTTCGATCAGCTTCATCAGTTCTGCATGCTCTTCTTTAAGTTTGTCTCTTTCCAGACCGGTAAGCTTCTGTAACCTCAGGTCCAGTATCGCCTTGGCTTGAATTTCTGTGAGTTCAAAGCGCTGCATCAAGCCATTCCTGGCATCTTCAGGAGTTCTGCTGCCGCGAATCAATTCGATCACTTCATCCAGATTATCAATAGCGATGATCAAACCTTCTAGGACATGGGCTTTTTCCTTCGCTTTTTTAAGTTCGTATTCTGTTCTTCGAACTACCACTTCATGACGGAAATCAACGAAGTGTCTGATCATATCCTTCAGATTCAACATCTGGGGACGACCATTTACCAGGGCAATGTTATTGACTGAAAATGAAGTCTGTAGAGAAGTATGCTTAAATAAATTATTCATTACTACATTGGTAATGGCATCTCGCTTCAGATCATACACGATACGCATACCATTACGGTCAGATTCATCATTGATATCTGCGATCCCTTCGATCTTTTTATCATTTACCATGTCGGCAGTCTTCTTGATCAGATCTGCTTTATTGACGAGGTAAGGGATCTCGGTCACAATGATGCGTTCTTTTCCTGATGCAGTGGTTTCAATCTCTGCTTTAGCGCGCATCACTACCCTTCCTTTACCGCTAGTAAAGGCTTCTTTCACTCCCTCGTATCCATAAATGATACCTCCGGTCGGGAAATCAGGAGCTTTCACATGCTCCATCAGCTCTGTAACTTCTATTTCTTTATTGTCGATATAAGCTACAATGCCATCAACCACTTCCGTGAGGTTATGCGGCGCCATATTGGTCGCCATACCCACGGCAATACCTGAAGCCCCGTTGATTAGTAATTGCGGTATTCGGGTAGGCAAAACGGTTGGTTCTTCTAGAGAATCATCAAAGTTCAGTCTAAAGTCGACCGTTTCTTTATCGATATCGGCCAGCATCTCCTCAGAAAGCTTCCGTAAGCGAGCCTCAGTATATCGCATGGCAGCAGGACTGTCGCCATCAACCGAGCCAAAGTTTCCCTGACCGTCTACCAACATGTATCGAAGCGACCATGGCTGTGCCATTCGCACCATGGTATCGTATACGGCTGTATCCCCGTGAGGGTGATATTTACCAAGCACCTCTCCTACGATACGGGCTGATTTCTTGTAGGGACGATTGGAAAGGATCCCGAGATCCTGCATTCCAAATAGGATTCTACGATGTACAGGCTTTAAACCATCTCTTACATCGGGCAGGGCGCGGCTTACGATTACCGACATCGAATAGTCGATGTAGGCCGATTTCATTTCCTCCTCGATATTTATTTTTATGATCTTTTCTCCTTCTGCCATATTTACAGATTAATTAAAAAAATTAGCGGCGGGATGCCACTACATATAATCCTCTAAAATACCTATTCATAGAAGGTTTCAAGCCGTCATCCAACCCTTATTTTCCACAAAATTTTGTTGATAAGCATGCTTTGGAGCGACTTTTGGAATAGGTTGATAAAATAATTTTGGTTTAGGGATAATATTTGTTCATTTTTCCTACTTTGGAA
>JGI12048J13642_10355862_pt1 | contig 10284 bp, 6 predicted proteins | sample ElkSlonscriptome_16_FD_13642 | JGI IMG/M metagenome (IMG submission 13642)
CAGCTACCGGCACGAATACCTATATTGTATCTGCTATTTCCATTAGTGGAGCTGTCGCCTTTGACACCATGGTGGTGCAGGTCGGAGGGAATCCTCCCATTGTAGCCGACAGTGCCTTTATTTGTGCCGGTCAACCCGGGGGTATTAATCCCGGTGCTGACTCCAGTTATTCGTATACCTGGTCACCGGCCGGGGTGCTCGACGATCCAGGTGCCGCTAATCCGCGGGCTACGATCACTGCTGACCAGTTATTTATGGTCGAAGCGGTTGATTCAAATGGATGTAGCTATTTAGATAGTGTATTTGTGCGAATACAGCCGCCGACAACCATTGAAGATATTACGCCCGATACGCTGGTATGTGCCGGTGATCCGGCGATCCTGCGCGTGGTTACTGATCCACAGAATCTGGTAACCTGGACGGATGCCCTGCCACCGGCCGGAACCGTGCTGGGTGAGGAAGGTAGTCTTGATATCAATCCGGAACCAGGGAGGAACGTCTATTATGTAACTGTACGGGATACCGTTTGCGGAACCTCCGCACTTGATTCGGTGGTGGTTACCAGTCCCGATTTCTCGGTGACCCTGCCACCTGATACCCTTTACAGTTGTGCGGGAGCGCCGGTGAGGTTGCACCCGATGGCTGATACTACCTTTGGGTACGAATGGTCGCCAGCTGATCAATTGGACGATCCATTTTCCGGTAACCCAAATGCATTTGTTGATTCAGATCAACTATTCCGGGTAACGATTACCGATCCTTCGGGTCAGTGTTCTATAACAGACAGCACCCGGGTGGTCGTAGCTGATTTACCGGATGTATCTATTACTGGGGATACGGTATTGTGTGCTTTAGAGCCGTTTACCATCGGTGCCGATGGACCAGCCGGGTTGAACTGGAGTTGGTCGACGGAACCAGATTTCGATAATGAAATAACTGCTGATTCTGCGATTACCATTTCCGCGCAGGTGGGTGATCGGACCTTCTACGTACGCGGTACGGATCCGGTAACCGGCTGTTTTACTGTTGATAGTATTCAGGTTAGTTATCGGCCCGTTATGGCAAATCTGGTCGTACTGGATGTGGCTTGTGTGGATGGCGATACGGTCCGCGTACGAGTCGACAATCAGGATACCACCCAAAACCTGACATACCTGTGGAACCCCGAAGACCTGCTGGTTGGCGGGGATCCGCTGGCCGGACCCCAGGTTACTTACCGAGTGGAAGGTATGGTATTGGCCGAGGTAGAGCTGGCTAACCAATTTGGATGTACCGCCGTACGTACTACGGAATTACAGCCACTTAATCTTAATGATCAGCTTACGCTGGAAGTAGAAGACTCTTTGTTACTCCCCGGAGAATCCACCATGGTGAATGTAATTGGATGTGACGATTGTGCGTACGAATGGTTCCAGGATAGTGTGCTGATCGAAGGAGAGACAGAATCATCTATTCTGGTCAGTCCGGATGAGTCAATAGAGATTGCGGTGGTTGTATCCAAAGATGGCTGTCTGAGTGACACCTTACGAGTCAATATCACCGTCAGTGCCTGTGAGGCTCCCTTTGTATTTGTACCGAGTGGTTTTACACCAAATGGAGACGGTATGAACGACTTTGTACGGGTATTTGGAGAAATTATTCTGGAAGAGGACTTTGAATTCAGTATTGTGGCCCGTTGGGGTGAGGAAGTCTACTATTCCACCGATAAGGATGACCAGGGATGGAATGGCATGTATCGGGGACGTGAATTACCGCCCGATGTATACGCTTACGTGGTGCAGTACCGATGTGCCGTTGACGGAGAGTTATATCTTTTGAAAGGAAATATTACGCTTTTGCGTTAAGCACCTTAAAAAGCCGTTAAGAATGCCAAATCTGTTGTGGGTTTGGCATTTTTGCGTTAATATCCAAACATTTCCGGGCCTGACTATTTAAAAAGATGGACTCAGTTCGTTAACCTTTTAAATAACCAGTCTCTAACCTCACGAATAACCAATATGAAAACATGTACGAATCAACTCCTGAAAGGAGTCAGTGTGCTGACACTGTTAAGTGTATTGTTCTTTTCGGGCTGTACTGAAGAGCAGATGCCAGGTGGCGGAACCACCCTGCCTCCATTGGCGCCCTTTATGCAGTTTCTGGATGAGTCGGGAGCCATTGTTTCCGATACGACCCTGGAACCAGGGGGCATTTTTAGAGTAAAACTCGACCTGCAAACGGGCGATAATCCCCTGAAATCAGTGGGTATTCGCGAAGATGGAGACCTCGTGCCCACCACTCGCCTCGAATTGAATTCCGGCTTTACTACTTCTCAAAATCCTTATCTGATCACCGGCTCAGACGTGGATGGGTTCGAATTGATCATTGATATTGAAGCGCACAATGCCGAAGGAATACGTACCTATACCTTCCGCGTGGAAGATGAGGTCGGTGAGACCGATGAAATCTCCCTGGATGTAGAGGTGATGATGGAGGAAGTCCGGACCCCGATCGATACCACCGCAACGATGATTTTGGTTAACAATGCGGACGGGCAACTAGAAGGGGGGCTGGATCTTGATGTACCGGAAACGGTCAGTGCGAATTCAAACATGGCTGAATTACGTGATTTAGGTATTGATCTTGATATGCCGGCATCCTCCAACTGGATCCGTCAGATCCAGACCCGGAACGGAGCTACCTTGGTGATGCTGGATACCGCAGATGTCAATTTTTCAGAGGTGAGCTTTAAAGAAGAGGTTAAAGCACTCTACGACAATGGTACGGAGGAAAATGTTACCACGGTTTTATCGATGGATGATGTATTTGTCGTTAAACGGGATAATGATTACTTCCTGCTCGTTGTGACTGAAATTGTTGTGACGTCGGATGATAATAACGACTACTACCAATTCGATATTAAATCGGCCTTTGATGTAGAATAATTGGCCAATTTTTCGTTTGGTTGAGGATGGCATTTGCTGATAGCGGATGCCATCTTCTTATTTTGCCCTATTTTTGCAACAAAGGCGAAAAGACCTATGAGGAAATTACAACTGCTTGCCGTTATCTGGTGGGTTGGAATAAGTGGAGAACTTGGTGCGCAATGCACGTATGCCATCAATACGATGGACCCTTTTGATAGTACCCAAATCGTTTCGGTGGAGCCCATGAATATCGGCTTTATTATTCCGAGTGCTTACGTGGAAGAGGATGGTGAATTGAAAATGGTGGAAGAGGCCAAACTTATGTTCTCCTATACTGAAAATGACTCGATCGCCTCTTTCTTTTTGACCATTGCCGCTTTGGAGCGAGATTTTTACCAGATCAGCGATGATCAGGCCATTATGCTCATGCTAAACAACGGGCATATTATTCCCCTGCTGAATGTTCCCGACCGGGGAGCCTTTGACGAACAAACGAATATGCGCTTGTACAATCACGTTTGCGTGGTTCCCATCGACGTTTTTTACAGTTTGACTTACCACAGTATCGATAAGATTCGCATTAATTACAAAGGCTACAAGCGGACCATCTCTTTGACACCCGAGCAGAAAATTGCGCTGCAATCAGCTATCCGTTGCGTTGGGCAGGCGGCCGAATTATATCCCATTAAGCCCTGATTAACGCACGATCCGGCGGGGAATGGCGTCGGGCAAGCGACTCATCATTTCGGTATTCAGGAGCTGGGTGTAATTGGTGAAGGAACTGACGTTGATGGTCATATTCTTTTGTTTACCGATCAATACCACCTCATCGCCGGTTTGTACGTTGGGGATATGCGATATATCGACCATAAAGAGGTTCATATTGATAAGTCCCAGAATCCGTGCTTTTCGGCCGTGGATGAGGACGTATCCCCGGTTGGATTCACCGCGTGGATAACCGTTGCTGTAGCCCAGCGGAATAACGGCTATATGTTTTTCGCTAGTGGCCTGGTAGGCGGTACCATACCCAATGAACTCTCCTTTCGGTACCACTTTGATATCCATTACATCGGTCTTCCAGCTGAAAATCCGGCGCAGGGGGCTGTCTTTCGTCTTTCCAACCTGTTGCAGGTGTTGGTAGTATATGTCGGGGCTTGGCCAAAAACCATAAGTTGCAATGCCTACCCTGACCATGTCGAGGTGGGTGTCAGGCATGGAGAGAGCTGAAGCGGAACAAGAGATATGCCGCAATTTTGGCATGAATTTTCTTTTTTTGGCTATTGCCAAAAATTCTTTATACCGCTCGATCTGATGGTCGATCCGAAAACGGTTAGCCAGGGTCTCTGCTCCTCCCAAGTGGGTGCATAGCCCTTGGAATGCGATGTGTTCCTCGTGTTCTTTCAGAAAGGTAAGGGCCTTGCGATAAAAAGGTATGGTCATACCGGTGCGGTTGGTACCAGTTTCAGCTTCGATGTGTACGTAAGCCTTCTTATTAAGTCGTTTGGCATGTTCTAAGACCAGCTTTAACCGGGATAGATCAAAAATATAAAACTCAATACCATTCTCGATGGCCCAGGGAATATCTTCATCGTACAAAATACCCATGATCATAATGGTGGAGTCCTCCGAACATACGGAATGAACCTCTTCGGCCTCAAAAGCAGATGCCACTGAAAAGTGGTTAATCCCACATTTCTCGAGCATTTTAACCATGGTATAAATGCCGTGTCCGTAGGCATTGGCTTTTACCACACTGGACAATATGGGGTGTGCACCAATCTTCTTTTTAATAAAGTTGATGTTCTTTTTAAGGTTTGACTGGCTCAGTTCGATCCGCGATGAGTGGCGTACGTTACGACGCGTTAATTCTTGGTATTTTCTGGTCATTATGTTTGGGTTTCGGTCCAAGTATAGTTTCGACCCCAACTCGTTTTAGCGAATTCAACAACGGGCTGGATCATATCGAAGGTAATGGTATCGGTTTTATCACCTACCTGCAGTTGGTTGTAGTGGTAGGCATAAACCCGGGAGCAAAACTCATCGAAGGGTAAACTGGATTCTCCGGGGTGCTCACCATGACCGGCAACCGTAGGCGTAATGCCCTGCCCCCAATTCTGTTTTCCCTCGCTATTTGGATTGAAGAAATAGGTACGAAACCTACCTTCAACGTCGGGGTCTGGTTCGACCCGTAACAGCGAAATAGCGTGATAGCCCAACATCTTTGCCTGACTATCGGTAATAAAAATACCGATCGGAACCGGATAAACCATATGATAGCCCCCATTAAATTCGGGATGAAAACTAGCATAGAAGGTTTTTACGAAATCGTAGTACTTGTCGATAGCATTCAAGGTGGCATTGTAAACAGACTTGAATCCGGTCTGTATCCAGTGTCCGTAGAAAGCCGGGTTAACCGAAACGTGTGGATCCTTACCGAAGTGTTTTACGGCTGCCAGCCGCATCATTTCGTTATAAATTTTGTCTAGGTGGGGAACCAATACAATGGAAACGGGGTCTAGTTTATGGTCAAACTGCCGTATCAAGCCTTCGAATATAGACTTGGACTCCAGCAACTGTCCTTCGTATCGGAAGATTACATTATTGGTTGTTGTCGCATCGATCAGCAAATTAATGAGTTTACCGGGAGCGTGACGGCTCCACATGCTGATAGCTCGTGCCGATTGACAAGTCGGGTTATTCCCTTGTCGCACCCCAAGTGGGTGTCCCAATACACTGAGGATTCCACTGACGAGTATCTGAATAGGCGTAGCCCGATACCGGGTGAGGTTACCTTTGCGGAGACTGCGGGCATTGTCGGGGTGTATATTTATTTGCAGCAAGCGGATGATTGCGTTGCGTGTTATCCGGCGTGAGAGTAAATTTCGCTGTAGCACCCTTGCCAAACCAAAAGCGGCCTGTGGATTAGCCAGTGTAATAAAGTTGGTAATTAGCTGGTAAGCCATTTCGTAGTGGCGGTCGAGCTCGGCCATACCGTGTGCATTCAGGGAAAGAGCCCTACCGATCAGCTCGCGTTGATCCGTTTCTGCTAAATGCTGAAGCAGGGATATATGCTGCGGTGAAACCAGGCTGGTTTCCATCATAGTTTCCCCCATTTTTTCGGCCTCTTTTGCCAATTGTTCCTTATTCGATTGGGTCAGAAAGCGCCGGTATCTGGGAGCTGCTGAATGATTGGCAGCATTCGGGGTAGGGTGGAGTGCGGCATTCACAAAGCGCAGCAGGTTGGCATCGATGGGTTCCGTAGGATCAAGAGCCAGTTTCTGGTCAATGATCTGTAGCATATCTTGCATCCGTGTCTGCACGATGGGGCGCTGAGCTGCCAAGTTCTCCAACTCGGAATGGAGACGTGACTTTAACTCTTTGAGGGGAATGCTTTCCAACAAGCGGTTGAAAAGGAGCCGGATTGCTTGAGTGGTTCGTTTCGAATAAGCATCCCAGGCTTCTTCGGAAAAATCTTCCATAGCCAGGTCAAAGTGCTTGACCAAGAGGTCTTTGAGGAACTCACCGGCTTCGTCGGAAGAGAATTCTTCCATCTGATAGGTCCCCTCGTAAATTGCCAATAAGCGCAATTCGCTTACTACCTCCATTGCGGTGTTGGGGTAGCCCGATAGCAAGGTGCCACCTACAAGCGATGGGACCAGGTGCTGAGGAGCGGCCCAGGGCGTATCTTTGAAAATCTCAGCGTCGAGCAAGGCCGGAATCTTTTGGTAGAGAACGCTAAGCCCTTCAGGGGTTTGCGTAAGCTGTTCGACCTGGCTGAGCACCCGAGTTTTACGTTCTTCCCGCAACAATGAACTGGAAGCCGCAAATTCGGAAAGGCTCTGGTCAAATCGATTTTCGTATTCTTGAAGCGTCAATGGCATACATTCGTTTTCGTGGAATTTTGCAAGGGGAAAAAGGCAGCGCAAAGGAATAACCTTTACACTGCCTTATTTTATGGAGTTAGCACTGATTAAACGTAAAAGGGCACGTCTTCGTAGTGCAGTAAAATTTCGCGCATACGGTTATGGTCCTCACCAGCAAAGTTAACAGTACCAAAGTGGTTACCGAATCCTTCCCGACCGCCAATTTTTTGTGGGCCGAGTGGCTGGACCAGGTTATTATCCAGGTAATAGGGGTCTTCCATCAGTTCTTCGGGAATCTGCAGTTTGGATATCTGTCCTGTTTTAGGGAACACCATAACGTTACCAAAGTGTTTTTCCGGAATCTCACCATTAGGCGGGAATATCTCGGCCAAATCGGCTTCCGTCAGCGATGGATCGTGTACCAAAACAAAGGCTAGCAGGGCATCAAAATCGTACGCCTTAGAGGCTAATTCCAGTATATGACCACCGGGTATACGGCAGGCGACCTCACCAAAGTAAAGCGTTTCGTCTTCCCCCAGGAAAAATTCAGGGTGCAACATACCGTATTCGATGCCAAAGACATCGACGATCTTTTGAATTTCCTGGTGAATCTTGTCTCTCCTGCTTTCCAGGGTCGGCCCGGCCGGGATGAAATTAGAATAGCCAAGCTTCACGTATTCTGTAATGTTGAGGAATACGATTTTTCCATTATGGACAAATGCTTCACAGGAAAACTCTTTTCCTGATAAATGGCTTTCTGCCAGACAAGGGAAGTCAGTGACTTTGATTTTTTCTTCGATCTGCTGACGTGATTTGATAAAGCGGTGACCCACCGTCCCCGCAGCCGTAAAGGGCTTAACGTGGAACCAGGCATCTTCATCTCCTTCGACGTGCAATTCTGTTTCGTTGAGACGATCCAGAAAGTGGTGAGCTTGTTCGTAGCTACCGATCACCTCGAATAAACCAACCCGCAGGCCACCCAACATAGCTTTGCGTTTCATCATTGCCTTGTCGCGGAACAGGAAGGCCCGGTTGAGCGTTCGGGGATCATCCCGGTACATTGAGTTCAAGGCGCCTGCCCACTCTACGGTTTCTTCAAATAAAGGTACAGCGACATCTGCATTGAAGGGTTTTAATAATTCTGCCAGCCCCAGCGAATTAGAGTGGCTGCCGAATTCGTCGAGTTTATAACCGACGAACGGTATGTCGTGCTCTTTTGCGTAAGCGGAAAATTCAGGGAATGAAACAACTACAAAGGGTTTGTTGGCCTTTTGCATACTTTCAATAACCGGGAGGCTCCATCCCAGCAGTGCAAAACACTTTGCCATAATATTTAGATGTTTTAAATGAAAAATTGTCGCAAGGAGAAAGATCTATATGGAGGGACAATCCAGTCAGAACAAACTGAATCACTCCTTTTTTTCGGAAGCGGTATAAAGAATGTACGTGAAAACGTCCCCAACTCTCACTTTCTCCTAAGTATGTATACAGAAATAAAGAGCAATAACCAAGTATCACTGTTACTTTTACCAACGGGTGATAATACCTTTTGTGCGAATAGAATATAGGTTAATTACCAATGCCAAAGGTATGACTACCGGCAGGCTGACAGGTAGAATTAATGGAGTGTCAGAGGGTTTTATACCCCACTATTTTTTGGTGTCAGCAGGTTGATGGCAATCAAGAACATCGAAGGCGAAAGTTTCCAGGAGATGCTCCACGGGCTCGAAATTTCCGTCCTCCAGGGAAATATCCGTCATGGAGGGTAAATGTTCTGCGAAGTAAATATGATTATTGGCCATTTCCAGCAGGGTACTGGCTAAAGCACGAGGGTACGTGTAATTGGGGAGGATTTCCAGCACTATATCGGCAATCTTCTTATTCAGAGACTTATAGGTGAGCCAGAATCCCTTTTTATTTTCCTGATCAACCCGCTTCGTATGGTAGGTTTTGGTTCCTTCGGCTACGACAATGCGGTGCAGTACATCCTCGTCCACAAAGTCAATGGAGGCATTGCGTTTGGCTGTATCCACGATCGTTGATATAGCGATCTTCAGTTTCTTTTTAGGGTCGGGTATGTTGGTTGTATTATAATCGATGCGGAACTTCATCCATTCCCAGTACCAACACAACAGGTAGACGAGTAGTTTGTGTTTGTTTTGGAAGTATCGGTAAATAGACGCTTCGGTGGAATGGATACGATCGGCTAACTTCTTAAAGGTGAAATCTTCAAAACCGATTTCATCAATCAGAAGAATACTGTGCTGAATAATTCGTTTGCCGAGCTTTGTGCCTTGTGGGTCACGCTCGTACAATTCTTCGTTAAGTTTAAATTGAATCGCAACAGCCATATTCCGCTAATTTAGAGACTACCTGCGAGATCTCATCCTCGCGGATGAGTTAGGTGTTTTTAGTTCCCGCTATCGTTTTTAATTGGTCAAGCAATGGTTGTTTAGCTTACCAGCGAGCAAGTCGCTTTGTTAGCCAAGTTACACAATCAGTACCTGTTCAGGTTCACTTTTGTTCGTGATATTCCGGAAAGAGTGTAGCTCGCCCCAACAAAAACCAGTCAATAGTCCTTTTTTGAAATGTCTTCAGCCTGGCGATTAGCTTGGTCGATAGAATCTATGTAAGGGTGATTTTTTGTTCTAAGGTTCAGGATTCTCCGTAGGCTCCTCTTCTGCTTCTGTTGGTTCGGGTATGAGGTTTTCCACTACGGATTCCTCCAGTTCACGTCCCAGGTAGACAAGGAAAAAAGGACCTTCTGCGAGGTTGAGGTTCTCGAGGTTTTTTGGAATGATATGTATCTCCCCGTCATTATCGCGTACAAAAATGGGAATACTCTTATTGATGGTCTTCATTTTGGTCATCAACTCTTCGAGTTGCTCTTTTGTGTCGAGGCCCACTTCGTGCATGGCCGGATAATCGCGTGCAACCTCGTTGAGGTTCAGGAAGTCATCAACCGGGGAAAGTAAGTTTTCGAGTGGTAAGTCTTCGGGATCCTGACGAAGTTCATCGGGGGAGATCAACCGGAAGGCCCCATTTTCCCCAAATTCACGGGTATAGCGGGAGAGGGCGTATTCGTTCACATCCGGACTGCTCGTCATGGCAACGAGGTAACCTACATCGAGCAGTTCAAATTGATCGTTTAGGTCATCGGTATAGATATTCACCACGAAGGCTTCTATGTTGAGGTCACGGGCCCGGCGAACACTTCCTTCGTTATTGTCGATCATTACTACGTGGCGGCCGTGATCTTTCAGATAGCTGCCCAATACCCGGGAGGCCAGGCTGGCACCAATAAATAAGATGCCACTGGAGCTTTCCTGAATGACATTCAGCATTTTGGCTACGGGGCGTGCCGTGGTCGCATTCAATAGTACCGTACCCAAGACGATCATAAACACGAGGGGTGTTATGTATTCAGCCATGGGCACTCCTTCATTGGTAAGGGTAATGCCGAAGAGGGAGGCGATACCAGCGGCTACAATACCCCGGGGCCCCACCCAGCTGAT
>JGI12048J13642_10241699_pt1 | contig 10281 bp, 8 predicted proteins | sample ElkSlonscriptome_16_FD_13642 | JGI IMG/M metagenome (IMG submission 13642)
CGGAGTGGTACACATCGGTCAGCACCTGATCGTTAGTGTACGCGTGAATCGTGGTCATGATGCCGTGCTCCAGACCGATCTCCTCGTGCAGCGGTTTGACGAGCGGGGCCAGGCAGTTCGTGGTGCAAGAAGCGTTCGACACCACGGTGTCCGATGCCTTCAGCACACCCTCGTTCACGCCATAGACGACTGTGGCATCGACGTCTTTGCCCGCCGGAGCTGAGATCAGGACTTTTTTGGCGCCGGCATCGAGGTGCGGCTGAGCCTTCTGTTTGCTGGCAAAAAAACCGGTGCACTCAAGCACGACGTCGACCCCGAGTTCGTCCCATGGCAGTTTCGCCGGGTCGCGCTCGGCCAGCACGCGGATGCGATCACCGCTGACGACCATGCTGTCACCGTCGACACTGACGTCGAACGGGAAAGGCCCGTGAGCAGTATCATATTTGGTCAAATGTGCGTTGGTATGGGCATCGCCCAGGTCATTAATGGCGACGATATCGATCTCGTCCTTACGGCCGCTCTCAAAAATAGCGCGCAGCACGTTGCGGCCAATCCGCCCATAACCGTTTATCGCGAGTTTTACTGTCATGTCTTACTCCGTTGTTGCCGCTCGCAGGGCAAGCGCCACTAAATTACCAGCAAAGGTCCGGGCAGCAGGCCCGCCGTAACCGCTTTCACGCAGTCAACAGTTCGCGCGCTGTCGATACTACGCGCTCGACCGTGAACCCGAACTTCTCGAACAACTGACCCGCGGGCGCGGATTCGCCGAAACTGTCGATGGAAATCACGCTGCCCTGCGGCCCGACAACCGGCAGCCAGCCGTTCTCGACGCCCGCCTCGATCGCCACGCGGCAGGTGACCTTTGGTGGCAGCACCGCATCATGATATTCGGAATCTGCCGCGGCAAATCGCGATACACAGGGCATCGACACCACCTGTACACGGATGTCGTCGGCGCGCAGCTCGGCCGCCGCGTCGACGGCCAGGCCCACCTCCGAGCCGGTCGCGATCAGCAGCACCTCAGGGTCGCCGTCTGCCGAAACCACATAGCCACCGCGCTCGACCTCGCGGAGCTGGCGCTCGGTGCGCTCGATGCGGGGCGTGGACTGCCTACTGAGAATGAGGCTGGTCGGGCCGTCGCGACGCTCGATAGCGGCTTTCCAGGCCACCGCCGTCTCCGCGCCGTCACAGGGCCGCCAGACCTCCATGTTGGGCATGATCCGCAGGCTCTCAACGTGCTCTACCGGCTGGTGTGTCGGGCCGTCTTCGCCCAGACCGATGGAATCGTGCGTAAACACAAAAATACTTTGAATACGCATCAGCGCCGCCATCCGCAGCGCGTTGCGTGCGTAGTCGGAAAACGTCAGGAACGTGCCGCCGTAGGGTATAAAGCCACCATGCAGCGTAAAGCCGTTGAGCATGGCAGCCATCGCAAATTCACGTACGCCAAAGTACACGTAGTCGCCGGCTGCGCTGGCGGCCGTAATCGGCACGGAAGCCGAATGCATCGTCAGGTTCGAGCCGGTGAGGTCAGCCGAACCGCCCAGCAATTCGGGCAACAGCGGCGCGAAGGCATTGAGCGCCACCTGCGAATCCTTGCGGGTGGCGAGCGGTTTGGTGGCAGCAGCGATTTCGCGGATGGCCTCCCACGCTTGGGCCTCCCATTGCTCCGGCAGCTCGCCGGCCAGCCGGCGCCGCAGCTCCTCCGCCGGCTGCGGGTGCGCGCCGGAGTACTGCTCGAACAGCGAACTCCACTCCGCTTCGGCCACCGCGCCGCGGGCGTTCCCGTCCCAGGCCGCGGCGATACCCTCGGGTATGGTGAAGGGCTCGGCGGTCCAGCCCAGAAATTCGCGGGCAGCGGCAATTTCATCGTCGCCGAGGGGCGCACCGTGGGTGGCTGCGCTGCCCTGCTTGTTGGGCGCGCCCCAGCCAATCACGGTCTTGCAGCAAATCAGCGTGGGCCGCGCAGCCTCAGCCTGAGCGCCGCGAATGGCCGAGGCAATGGCCTCGGGGTCGTGGCCGTCGACGTCAGCGATCACGTGCCAGCCATAGGCCTCGAATCGCTTCGGCGTGTCGTCGGCAAACCAGCCGCTGACCTCGCCGTCAATCGATATACCGTTGTCGTCGTAAAACGCGATCAGTTTACCCAGCCCGAGCGTACCGGCCAGGGAGCAGGCCTCATGCGAAATGCCCTCCATCAGGCAGCCGTCGCCCATAAACACGTAGGTGTGATGATCGATCACGGAGTGGCCGGGCCGATTGAACTGCGCCGCCAGTATTTTCTCCGCCAGCGCCATGCCAACCGCATTGCTGATGCCCTGCCCGAGCGGGCCGGTCGTGGTCTCAATGCCCAGATCGGGTGCATACTCCGGGTGGCCCGCCGTGTGCGCCCCGAGCTGGCGAAAGTTGCGCAACTCGTCGATGGACAGCGGGTAGCCGGACAGGTGCAGCAATGAATACAGCAGCATCGAGCCGTGCCCGTTCGATAACACGAAGCGGTCGCGATTCACCCAGCGCGGGTTCGCCGGGTTGTGGCGCAAAAAATCGTTCCACAGAACCTCGGCAATATCGGCCATGCCCATCGGGGCACCCGGATGACCGGAGTTCGCGGCCTGCACAGCATCCATCGACAGGGCACGAATGGCGTTCGCCAGCTCGCGCCGACTGGGCTGAGCTGCTGCTTGGGAGGTAGAAGCCATGATTATTTCTTGTAGGTCTGAATTAGCGGGGCGGAAAGCGCCTCGTCGCGGCGCATTTTCGCCTAAGCGTGCGCCCGCCGCAAATACGCTTCGGCAGGCATCACCCGACGCCGCTATCATGACCCTTCGCCCCACAACCCGCGCAACCTGCGAGCACACACGATGAGCGATCCGTACCTGCCGGAATCCCCGGTCGAAGGGATGGTACCCACGCTGAACAAGACCGGCTGGATGACGATCGAGCTGGACGCCTGCTCACGGCAGTTTGCCGAGTACGCCGGCCAGTGCGGGGGCGAAGCGCTGGATATCGGCTGTGCGTATGGTGTTGCGACCCTCGCGGCGCTCGAACAGGGCGCCCGGGTATGCGCCTGTGACATGGAGCAGGCGCACCTGGATATCCTCAAGGAGCGCACTCCGCCGGCTGACAGAACGCGGCTGCGCACCTGCGTCGGGGTGCTGCCCGAGGTCGAGTTTCCGGCGGCCGGCTTTGCCGCCGTTCTCGCCAGCCGCGTGCTGCATTTTCTCTCCGGCGACGCCATCGAGGCCGCGGTCGCCGGTATGTACGCCTGGCTGCAACCCGGCGGGCGGCTGTTTCTGGTGGCCGACACGCCCTACACCGGGCCGTGGTACCGACAGGCAGCCGCCTACGAAGCGCGCAAGGCAGCAGGAGAACGCTGGCCGGGGCTGATTGACGACTACCCCGCGCTGTTGCCACCGGGCACCGACCCGCAGGGCCATCCACACTTTATTAACCCCCTCGACCCGGATCTGCTGCACCGCACCTGCGAGGCCGCCGGGTTCACCATAATCACCGCGGAGTTCCTGCCCAGCGCCGGACCGCGCGCTCGCGGGAACGAGCACGCGGGACTTATCGCCGTGAAACCCGACTAATGCACGCGACTCAGCGGACAGGCAGGTTATAATGGTTGGTTTAGGCGACATCTGGCTCGCCACGCACGGAGTAGACAAACCATGACCAACCGCTTCCAGTTCACGTCCGAATCGGTGTCCGAAGGCCACCCTGACAAGATGTCGGATCAGATTTCCGACGCCATTCTCGACGCCATTCTCGAAGAGGACGTCAACGCACGGGTTGCGGTCGAAACGATGGTCAAAACGGGCTTCGTGATGGTCGCGGGAGAAGTCACCTCGACAGCGACGATCGAGGCTGAGGAAGTTATCCGCCAGGTCGTTCTGGACATCGGCTACAACGATTCGGCAATGGGTTTTGACGGCGCCAGCTGTGCGGTGCTTAACGCGATCGGCAAACAGTCCCCCGACATCGCGCAGGGCGTCGATCGCGGCGATCCGCGTGAACAGGGCGCGGGTGATCAGGGGCTGATGTTCGGCTACGCCACCAACGAAACCGAGGTGCTGATGCCCGCCGCGATCCAGCTGTCGCATCGGCTCGTCGAGAAGCAGGCCCATGTGCGCAAGTCGGGCGAGCTTAGCTGGCTGCGGCCGGACGCCAAGAGTCAGGTCACGCTGGTCTACGAAGACGGCAAGCCGGTGGCTGTCGATGCGGTTGTGCTGTCGACGCAGCACTCACCAGAGGTTTCGAACGCGGATATTCAGGAGGGCGTGATGGAAAGCATCGTCAAACCCATCCTGCCGGCCAACTGGCTGACCGCCGACACGCAGTATCACATCAACCCCACCGGCCGCTTTGAAATTGGCGGCCCTGTGGGCGACTGCGGCCTGACGGGTCGCAAGATCATTGTCGACACCTACGGGGGCATGGCCCGGCATGGCGGCGGGGCATTTTCCGGCAAAGACCCCTCCAAGGTCGATCGCTCGGCAGCTTATGCGGCGCGTTATGTCGCCAAGAATATTGTGGCGGCCGGTCTCGCGGAGCGCTGTGAAGTTCAGGTATCCTATGCCATCGGCGTCGCCGAACCCACGTCCATCACGGTCGAAACCTTTGGCACCGGCCGGTTGCCCCAGCCGCAGCTGACAGCGCTGGTGCGCGAGCATTTCGACCTGACACCGTATGGAATTCGCGAAATGCTCGACCTGCTGCGGCCCGGCTACCGCGCGACCGCTGCCTACGGGCATTTTGGTCGCGAGACCGAAGGCTTTGGCTGGGAAAAGACGGACAAGGCTGAGCAGCTCAAGTCCGACGTCGCGGCCTGAGTCAGGGCCGCCGGAAACTGCCGGCGGCTTTTCTGCGAATAGAACCACAAGATTACAAATTCTGAAACCAAACCATGATTATTGCGGGCGCTCGAAAGTCCGCACATCGAACACGGAGCAATTTTGATGAGTACCGAACCCGCCGTAGCCCTGCAGGATGACTTTAGCGTTGCCGACCTGTCGCTAGCCGACTGGGGCCGTCGCGAAATAGCGATTGCCGAAACTGAAATGCCCGGGCTGATGGCGGTGCGCGAGGAATACTCGGGCCAGCAGCCACTGGCCGGGGCACGAATTGTTGGCTCGCTGCACATGACTATTCAGACCGCGGTGCTGATCGAGACGCTGGTCGAGCTTGGCGCCGAAGTACGCTGGGTGTCGTGCAACATCTTTTCAACCCAGGACCACGCGGCGGCCGCCATTGCCGCCAGCGGCGTGCCGGTGTTTGCCTACAAGGGCGAGACGCTGGACGAATACTGGGAGTTCACTCATCGCGCGATGGAGTGGCATGACGGCGGCGTGCCTAACCGCATTCTCGACGACGGCGGTGACGCAACGTTGCTGCTGATCCTCGGCGCCAAAGCCGAACAGGACGCCAGCATTCTGGACAACCCCGGCAGCGAAGAAGAAGTGGCGCTGTTCAAGTCGATACGCAAGCGTCTCGACACTCAGCCGGGCTGGTACAGCAAACGCCGCGACGCCATTGGCGGCGTAACCGAGGAAACCACAACGGGCGTGCAGCGCCTTTACCAGATGCAGACTTCAGGCGACCTCCCGTTCCCGGCCATCAACGTGAACGATTCCGTCACGAAATCGAAGTTCGACAACCTGTATGGCTGCCGTGAATCGCTGGTTGACGGGATCAAGCGCGCCACCGACGTTATGATTGCTGGCAAGATTGCGGTGGTATGCGGCTACGGCGATGTCGGCAAGGGCTGTGCGCAGAGCCTGAAGGGCCTGGGCGCGACGGTCTGGGTGACCGAAATCGATCCGATTTGTGCCCTGCAGGCAGCCATGGAAGGTTTCCGCATCGTTACCATGGACGACGCGGCATCCGAGGCGAATATTTTTGTGACCACCACCGGCAACTTCAACGTCATTACACACGATCACATGCGTGCCATGCGCGACCAGGCCATCGTGTGCAACATTGGTCATTTCGACAATGAAATCGAGGTTGCCGCGCTGAAACAGTACGAGTGGGAGAACATCAAGCCGCAGGTAGACCACGTGATCTTCCCGGAAGGCAACCGAATTATCCTGCTGGCCGAGGGTCGGCTGGTCAATCTGGGCTGCGCAACCGGTCACCCGAGTTTCGTCATGTCCAATTCGTTTACCAACCAGGTCATGGCACAAATCGAATTGTGGCAGCACCCGGATAATTACGCCAATGAGGTGTATGTCCTGCCGAAACACCTCGACGAGAAGGTCGCCCGCCTCCACCTCAAACAGCTGGGCGCAAAACTGACCGAACTCTCACCCGCTCAGGCTGAGTACATTGGCGTTGACGTCGAAGGGCCCTACAAGCCGACGCACTACCGCTACTAGCGCGCCCTGCCGCACTACAGCACGGTTTAAGGGGCGCTCCGGCGCCCCTTTTCCTTTGCCCGCCCGGCGTGCGCCGGGCCCCGGCCTGTGACTTACGTCCTTAAGTGGACGACGGCAGCTGGGCTATATTGGCTCATCAGCCACCGGACTCGAGCCACGTGACCGCCGCGCAGACCAGAATCCTGCACATCACTGACCCCCATCTGCACGCACAGACCGACGCGATGATGCGCGGCCTCAATACTTATGAGTCGTGTAAGGCCGTGATCGAGCGAGTCATGGAGGAGCCGCTGCGGCCCGACGCGGTGATCGCGACCGGCGATCTCGTCCAGGACGAAACCCGCCAGGGCTATGAGCGCTTTGCCGAGCTGCTGGCCCCGCTTCACGTGCCCGTTCACTGCGTGCCGGGCAATCACGACTCGCCGCGCATTATGGCGGACGTGCTGAGCACCCCACCCTTCCATTTTTGCGGCAGTGCCGTCTACGGCAACTGGTGCCTGATCATGCTGAATTCGGCGATTCGCTGGGACGACGGCGGTCGCCTTGAAACCAATCAGCTGCAGATACTGGAACAAACGCTGAGACGGCACCCGCAGCACCACGCGCTGGTTGCGCTGCATCACCATCCGCTGCCGACGGGCAGCCGCTGGCTTGACGGCGTAAACCTGCGTAACAGCGCGGAATTTCTGCGCATCATCGACGCGTTTCCGCGTGTGCGGGCGGTCGCCTGGGGGCACGTGCACCAGGCGAAACAGACGCTCCGCAATGGCACCCTGATGTTCAGCACACCGTCCACCGGCTCACAGTTCCTCCCGAACAGCGATGCGTTTATGATGGATTCAAAACCGCCCGGCTATCGCTGGATCAATTTGCTCCCGGACGGTTCCATCAACACGGAGGTTGTATGGTTATCCTGATTCGTCGCGCTGCGGCTCAGCTTGTACTGCTGAGCCTGATGGTCGCAACTTCACTGGCCGCCGCGGCAGACCCTCTGCCGGTCTGGGAACTCGAAACCCCGGGCAACCGTGTACTGCTGATGGGTTCGGTGCATTTCCTGCGGCCTGCAGACTACCCGCTTCGGCCCGGGCTGGACGCAGCCTACGAGGTGGCCGATGCGCTGGTCATGGAAATCGATATGAGCAAGGTCAATCCGCTGGCCGCGCAGTCGACCATCGCGGGGCTCAGTGTCGATCCCGACGGCCGCGACCTCGCGGCGCTGATCGGTCAGCGCGACTATGCGGAAGTCGCGCGCAAAGCCGAAGCGCTCGGCATCCCCGAGCTGTTGTTTCAGCAGGTGGAGCCGTGGTTCGCGGCCCTGTCGATCACTCAGCTCCGCATGCTACAGCTCGGTTTCGACCCGGCATGGGGAATCGAAACGCGCATCAGCGCCAGGGCTGCTCAAGACGGCAAGCCCACGATGGGTCTTGAGACCATCGAGGAGCAGCTTGGGTTTCTGGACACGCTGGATCCGGCCACGCAGGAAACCTTTTTAATGCAGTCGCTCGAGGACGCGGCATCGGTGCAGGACGAAGTCGAGGGCATTGTCGCGGCCTGGCGGGCCGGCAACACGGCTGCGCTGGAAGATGCTTTGCTTGAAAGCCTGCAGTCGGCTCCCGGTCTTTACGAGGCACTGCTGGTGCGCCGCAATCGCAATTGGGTTGCGCCGATCCGCGAACTGACCCGCGAGGACGACAACTACCTGGTCATCGTCGGGGCTATGCATCTGGTGGGTGAAGACAGTGTTCTGGCCATGCTGGAAGACGCCGGTATCCCCTCGCGTCAGCTCGACGACAACGACTTCTGACCGGTCTCAGGCCTCGATCTCGCTCATCTCGAAATCTTCCTTGCCGGCTCCGCAGTCGGGACAGCGCCAGGACAACGGCACGTCAGCCCAGCGCGTGCCGGGCGCCAGGCCATGCTCCGGGTCACCCTCGGCCTCGTTATAAACATAACCACAGATCAGGCACATCCAGGTTTTCATGCGTCGCCTTCCCTGACCTGGCGCAACATGGGGCGCAGGAAATCCAGACGTTCTAGCGGATCGTCCAGCTCGAGGCAGTGCTGACGGGCATTCATGTCGAGCGGCAATATCTCGGCAAAGCGGTAGCTAACCCAGCTGGCGTCATCGTAATCTTTTTCGACCAGCTCATAGAGGCGACCCAGGTCTTCAATTACCGCACGCAGCAAGTTTGGCCATCCCAGATAATTCTCGGGCAACGATCGCGATGCTTCGGCCGGCAGTATTTCGACTTCACCCACGTTGAGACCGTCGCTCTGCTGCTCTGCACTCTGCAGTTTGAAGCGCTCAGTGCCCAGCGCCGTGATACCCAGCAAGCCGTCAGTGCCCTGATACCAGTCGGCAATGCGAGCCAGCGTGCCTACCGCAGCCGTGCGCGCCACGCCGTCGCCACCCACTTCCGCGCCGTCGGCGATCAGTACCACCCCAAACGGCGAATCGTCTTTCATGCAGCGACTGACCATATCGATGTAGCGCGGCTCAAACAGCCGCAGCGGGAGCGGGCCGCCCGGCAGCAACACGGTGCGCAGCGGAAACAGCGGCACGGCACGGCTGCTCACGCGCGCCACCGCGAAGCCAGATGAGGGTTGGTGCGATACATGCACTGATGATGCGGCGCGCCGCAAGTCACGTCAATTGCGCTGCTCGAGCGCGCGGCACAAGCGGTCGCGCATATTGGCGAAGCCGCCGTTGCTCATAATGATGACCGCGTCGCCGGGCTGCGCCTCTGCAACCAGCGCCGCGATCAGCGGTTCGGTTGCGTCCATGACCGTGCACGTAGCGAGCGGCGCAAGGGTGCTCGCAAGGCTCCACGGCAGGTCGTCCGGCGCAAACGCCCACACCCGGTCGGCACCACGCAGCGAATCTGCCAGCTCGGCGCGGTGCGCGCCCAGCTTCATACTGTTGGAACGCGGTTCAACGACGGCGATCACGCGGCCGGCAAACGCCTGCCGGGCAGCCTGCAGCGTGCGCCGGATGGCGGTGGGATGATGTGCAAAATCATCGTAAACGCGGACGCCGTCGAAGTCGCCGAGAAACTCCATGCGCCGCGTTACCCCCCCAAAGGCGCCGAGGGCGGCGCAGCCTGCCTCGAGCTCGACACCCGCATGCCGAGCCGCCAGCAACGCGGCTACCGCGTTCTCGATATTGTGCGCGCCGGGTAACGCAAGCTGCGCTTCTGCCACCACACCTTCCGCGGGCGCGTGCAGGCGGAAACCACCGTCCGCAGGCTCTCCGCGCCAGCTGCCACTCCAGCCGGCTGCGCTCGTGTAACGCTCCAGCGCACTCCAGCACCCCATCTCCAGCAGGGTGTCGATACTCGGCTCCGCGGCGTTGGCAATCAGCTGGCCCTGGCCGGGCAGCAGCCGCAGCAGCTGATGAAACTGCCAGAGTATGGCGTCCATATTCTGGTAAATATCGGCATGATCAAACTCCAGATTATTAATAACCAGCGTGCGCGGCCCGTAGTGCAAAAACTTGGCCCGCTTGTCGAAAAACGCGGTGTCGTACTCATCGGCCTCAATGACAAAACAGGAACCGGAGCCTAACCGCGCGGTGGTCGAAAAATTAGTCGGCACACCGCCAATCAGGAACCCGGGATCCAGCCCGGCATGTTCGAGAATCCAGGCAGTCATGCTGGCCGTCGTGGTTTTGCCGTGGGTGCCGGCAATCGCAATGACGTGCCGATCTCGCAACACATGTTCGGCGAGCCAGGCCGGCCCGGATGTATAAGGCGCGCCGCTGTCGAGCAGCGCCTCCACGATCGGCATGCCGCGACTGAGTACGTTGCCCACGACGACCAGATCCGGCCGCGGCTCCAGTTGTTCCGGCGCAAAGCCGTCGATCAGCTCAATGCCCACGGCCTCGAGCTGCGTACTCATTGGCGGG
>JGI12048J13642_10279132_pt1 | contig 10280 bp, 11 predicted proteins | sample ElkSlonscriptome_16_FD_13642 | JGI IMG/M metagenome (IMG submission 13642)
CCCATCTGGAGTCCGAAGACGTATGCCAGCTCGATGCGCATGCCTCCGCGCTTCTTGATGTTGGCTTGGTAGCGGGTGCGCGCGGCGACGACCTTAGGGTTGTGGAGGTAGCCCTTGAATCCGATGTCTTCGCGCACGGACTTGAACCCGGCGAAGGAGACCTTCTTGGCGAGTAGGTTGCGCGCCTGCTGGGCGCTGCTGACCCACGAGTTGGCGTTCGCCGCTTGGGACTTGGAATAGCTCGCTCCCGAAAGGATGCCCATCGTGTAGCCGAAGTCGTACGCGAGCGCGCCCACGTCATCGGTCTTGGGGGCCTTCTTCTTGGGGGCCTTCTTCTTGGGGGCCTTCTTCTTCGGGGCCCTTCTTTTGGTTGGGTTCCGGCGAGGTGCCTTGTCCGTTCGGGGCCGCTTGGTCTTTCCCAGGGCGTCGGCGCCCGCTCCGTCCGGCGAGGAAGGGGTCTCTACGTGGGAGGACTGCGCCGCCTCGGCGCCCCGCAGACCCAGGGTAAAGCAGAGGCAAAGGGTCCAGATGAGGACTCGTACGATCGTCTTGGTGCGCTTGTTCATCGAAGGTCTCCGGTCGTGGGCAGGCCGTCGCGACAGGCCGTCGCGACAGCTCCCGATCGATAGTGGGCGGCGCTCGCTCTTGTGACGAAAGTTTTCGAGACGCGACGTCGGGTCCTCTCGGCGACCCACTCGTGGGAGCCTCTTCAGGAGCGGCGGCAAAGCGCTAAACGACGGTTCCGCCGCATCGCCTACACCGCAGGAAGCCGCACGAGCGGCTTTTCGAAGCATTGGATGACACCGAGACCATCGTCGAACGGCTCGTGCCGCTGTCGCGCCGGAGCGACCACGGTCGGGTACCGAGTGCGCCCAAGAACCACCCGGCTCGGCAAGAACGTCTGGCGCGGCTGGCGATCCGTGCGACGAGCGTGACGCTCGAGCGAAGCCAAGGTGCGAACGCGGGCATGCCGCCGACGCTCGACGTCAACGTGGTGCACGTGCGCGAAGTCGAAACGAACGGCGACCACGACCCCGTCGAGTGGATCCTGCACACGAGCGAGCCCATCGACAGCGCCGATGACGTCGAGCGCATCGTCGACATCTACCGGATGCGCTGGCTCATGGAAGAGTACTTCAAGGCTCGGAAGGCCGGTTGTGCCATCAACAAGAGGCAGCTCGAGAGCAAGCACGCCCTGGTCAATGCGCTGGCCGTGTTCATTCCCGTCGCTTGGCGCTTGCTGCGCCTGCGAGCGCTGGCCCGCGAGGACTCCAGCGCACCTGCCACGGCGGCACTGACCACCACACAAGTCGAAGTGCTCGTGGCGACGAGCAACATGGTCCTGTCGCGCTTCGTTCCTATCCGCCAAGAGCCCTGTATGCCACACCCCCGCCCGGCGCTTCTTCCTCAGCAGCCTGACCTGCTCGTCGGTGACCACGCACCCTCGTAAGGCGCCCACCGCAACCGTCGTCAGGTGGCCCGAGGACCGGAAGTAGTAGTTGTCTGCGCGACTGACGCGACGGGCGCGGGGTCGATTTCATCCTGCGACGGGCACCGGTCACCGTCGCCATCTGTCCTTCCGCGGCCGAAGAACGCCCCGGACAGTTGGGGCCTCATCGACGGGTCGGTCTCTCTTCACAGGTTGCCACAGACGACGTCGCCTTCGGAGAAGGCCAGCGCCCTGGGCCATGACTCGCCTGCGTTCGTCGCGAAGGCGGCATCGTCGTTGGATGGGCGTTGGGTCGAGCTGACGTCGACCGGGGAGGTCGCGACCGAATGTGGCTACGCCGGGCTGGCGTTCGGGGGATCCCGATTTGTCGCGCGCGAACATCCTTCCGGCGTTGGCGCGACCTTTCAGCGTCAAGAGCGCGGACGGTGCGTCGGTGTCGTTCAACCCGGGGCTCGCGCTGCGTCCGTTGCCTAACGGCCCGCACGCCGTCCTCGACGCGGACCTCGCCGTAACGGTCCTCGTCGACCCGAGCCGATGCCGGGCCACCGGCATGCTCAGCGCAAGGAGCCCAGTGGTGCCGCGAAACGTGTTTCACACGGGCCGTGACGGTCAGGCTTCGCCGATCATGATCTTCGTGTCATGACCCCTGCCGTGCGCTCTGCCTCGTTGCTTGTTGAAATTTAGAATCATTCTTGACCTGGCCGAGCTGGCTCGTAGTGTGCAGGCATGAAGAACAACCGCGTCCCCTCCGTTACTCTCAAGACTCGGGTCCGCGACGAATCCGTCGGCGGCCCCAACTCCTTCCGCTGGCAAGACGTCAGCACGGACGACCTTTTCAAGGGCAAGCGGGTGATCGTCTTCGCGCTTCCGGGCGCGTTTACCCCGACCTGTTCCTCGACGCACCTTCCAGGCTACGAGGCGAAGTACGAGGAGCTGAAAGCCCTCGGCGTCGACGAGGTCTACTGTCTGTCGGTCAACGATGCCTTCGTCATGTTCCAGTGGGGCAAGCACCAGGGCACCGAGAAGGTGAAGCTCCTTCCCGACGGAGCCGGCGAGTTCACCCGCAAGATGGGCATGCTCGTCGCCAAGAACAACCTGGGCTTCGGCATGCGCTCCTGGCGCTACTCGATGGTGGTCGACGACGGCACGATTGAGAAGATGTTCGTCGAGCCGAATTTCGGCGACGACTGTCCGACCGATCCCTTCGAGGTGTCCGACGTAGAAACCATGCTCGGCTACCTGAAGCAAGCCGACGAGAAGACCAGCTGAGGCACGTCCGAGGCGCCGACTTGGGCGAGGCGGCGAGCTACCAAATCTCGTCGCCTACACCGTCCTCGAAGTCGAGTGTGAGCCCTCGAGCGTGTGACGATGCGGTTCTGGGTGTTGCACTGGACAGAACTGTTGCCGCTGCCATGTTGCCTCCTGGCCTCGAGGGTCTAGGGCACATGGCTTGCGAACCCCTGACGAGCAGGAGTCAGGGTTTGGCAAGGAAGGTGCGGTAGCTCAAGCGCATGGGACGCCTGCTCGTGGTCGAGGACGACCGCCGTTTGGGAGAAGCGCTGTGCGGCGAGCTTCGGGGGGCGGGGTGGACCGTGGTATGGGTCCGAGAGGTGGTCGGGCAGATCGCGCAGGGGCTCGAGGACTCGGGCACGCTGCAGGGCTGCACCGAGCGGCCCGGCCCGTGGCAGAGCGAGGAGGGCTGGTTCGCGGTTTGGCCTGTCGCGACGGATGGGACCCTGGTGGGCGCAGGGGTCACCGTGCAGCAGGTGGCTTTGCCTCCGGCGGGAACATGGACCCCGTGGAAACACGGCGAGCTCGAGGGCGTGGTTTATGGCTCGGCCACGCGTGCCTGCGGGGGCCTCTTGATGGTGGCTCGGAAGCCGTATCCCATCTTTGAAGCGCGCTCGGGTCGAATCGCGAGTCTCGCCGGCCTGCGGGTCCTGCTGGTGCTCGTATCCGCGCTGGCATTGGTCGCGGTGACGGCGCTCCCTCTGGTCCGTCGGATCCGCCAGCTCTCGCGAGCCATGACCGACGTCGTCGCCGCCAATTTCGAGGGCGAGGTGGCCGATGACGCATCAGACGATGAGCTCGGGGAGGTCGCGCGGACCTTCGACCAGGCGGCGGCGAGCGCTCGCGAGCGACTGGCGCGACTCGAGCACCGCGACGCCGTACTGCGGCGGGCCCTCGCCGACTTTACCCACGATCTGCGCACTCCCTTGGCGACCCTGAAGCTCTCGACGTCTGGGCTGCCGGCGTCCGCAGCGGCGAGCAGCATCAGCATCCGATCGGAGCTCAGCTTCCTCGAGGGCATGACCAACAACTTCGAAGCCATCCTCTCGGGAGGCGAGGACGATGAGGCGTTCACGCGGGTTCCGTTGATCGAACTCGCCGAGCGGGTCGAGCACCGATTCTCGCCCCTCGCGAAGGACCGTGGCTTGACCTTCGAGGTGGCCTTTCCCGACGAAGCCCTCGCGGTTCGGGCGGATGGCGTGGGGCTGGAGCGAGCGGTGGGCAATCTGATCCACAACGCGATTCGGTTCGCCGCCGGGCACGTGGTGCTAGTCCTCTTCCGCGACGAAGATGAGGTGCGCTTGGAGGTAGGCGACGATGGTCCTGGCTTGGGGGCCGTGTCGGGGCGGGCGGCGGAGAGGGGACGGCGGGGCGAGCACGCCGGTGGAGAGGGGTTCGGCCTGGGCTTGGCGATTGCGGAAGCGACCGCCCGCCGCTTCGGGGGACGCCTCGAGCTCCTGGACTCGGACGAAGGAGGCATGCTCGCCGCCATCGTGTTGCCCGAGGACCCCGTCGTCAGGGTTTCGTAAGGCGCGCGCTCTAGGGTCAGGGGGTGCCATTCGAAGGAGGCCCCAAGACACTTCTCCCCCTGAATACCCCGCGACGGATTCTCCTCGCCGGAAACAGTGCCGGTGGATTCGGCGTGCACCACGCCTTGCCGCTCCTGCGCGTCCACTACCCCAACGTACCCATCGAGGTGATCAATGACTCCGGGGTCGGCATCTCCACGCCCGGCGCATGGGAGGCGACCAACGCCTACTGGAACGCCGCGTCCATGTTCCCTCAGAGCTGCGCGGATTGCATCGGCGCTGATGGCAACCTCACCGGCTACCACAGCTATCAGCTCGATCGTGATCCCCGCCTGCGCATGGGTTTGATGAGCACGAAGCTGGATGGCGTGGTCCTCAAACGGCTGCCGCTGTCACCGCAAGCTTACGAAGCCGAGGTCGTGGCAGCCATGGCGGAGCTCGAGGCCGCTCATCCGGAGCGGTTTCGCAGCTTCGTAGCCGACGGTGACGGCCGCACGTTCATCCTGCGTGACTTCGACCGCGAGATCGGGGGGACGACGCCGCGGCGATGGATCGACGACCGTTCTGAACGGGGGCGCGTGGAACTCGGCGTCCGATTGAGATCCTGAGGACGAGAGACTCCATTCCCAAGCGGAGTCGGGCCCTTGCGAGCGGACACGGATAGGAAGCACGCCCGCTGGCGCGAAGAGGCGGCTCCCTGCCAGGCCGTGAGCTTGGACCGGGAGCCGCCCGCTCCCGCCGAGGAAATTGTTCCACGACCTTAAATTGTCGTTTAGCGACAATAAATTGTTTTTGAAATGACCGAAGAGACCTTATGCTGCCGGGCATGAACGACCGCTCTTCTCGCCTCGAGGGCAACCTCACCCATCTCCAAGATGGCGCGAGCGCCTTTCGGGTGCTCGCCATCGTGCTCACCGTGATCGGCGCCGTGCTAGTCGGCGCGGGAGGGCTGAAGCTGCTCCCGCTCCTACGGGACGTGAGCTGGAACGTGGTGGCGGGCGCCTTGCAAACCGCGGCGAGCGCCATCATCTACTTTCTTCTCGCCTATCTGGCGCGACGCGCTTCGGTGGCCTTCGATGCGATCGCGGCGCTCATCGGTGAGCTGGGGGAGATCGTCTAGGTGCCGATCGTCGTGCGCCTGGACGTGATGATGGCGCTCCGAAAGTTCCGGGGGACGGACTTGGCCGAGCGGGTCGGCGTCACGCAGTCGAACCTGAGCAAGCTCAAGACCGGTCGGGTCAAGGCCATCCGATTCTCGACGCTCCAGGCCCTGTGCAGAGAGCTCGACTGCCAGCCTGGCGACCTGCTGGAGTACGTGTCGGAGGGTTGAACCGTTAGATGCCCAGCGACCCTCGCCCATGAAAGCCCTCGTGATGTAGCGTGAACAGCTCGGTCAGCTGCACCTCGTTCGTCGTCCACAGCCGACGAGGCGTCGTCGTCTGAAGCAGCAACTGACCCTGGAGAGCCGTGAGGGGGCTAGGCGAACCGCCGGCGGGTCCAGGGTTGGTGTCGATGATCGTCGTGCCGGCGAGGGTACCGTCCGTCCCGTGGAGCTCGCGGCCGAGGGATGCGTCGACCCCGGAGAAGAACGTGAGCGAGTCCACCATGGCATCCCCGTTGAGGGCGATCTCGGCGACGCGCGCGGTTCCCGCCGCCGTGCCGTCGGTCGCCCAGAGCTCGCCGTCGGGACTGCGACCGTACGCTGGGTGGCCGCCACCCCGATGAGCCGGTGCAGCTCTCGCACCCGCGGGATCGCCATGGCGCTTCGAGAGAGCAAGACGAAGACGTGAACCTCGTAGGCCACGTGGCCGGGCAGCACGCGGGCGAGGTCACGCGAGGGTCGCGACCGAGCCCCACGCCATCGGCCGAGCCCGGATTGGTGCCCTTTCGCGCCGCCTACCGCTGGCCGAGCGGTTGCACGCGCCGATCGCGAAGACTACGACCCGCCCCATGAGTCCTCGTCCCTTCGTGCTCGCATTCGCCCTCGCTGCGTGCAGCGCGACGCCTCCGTCCGAGCGACCCGTCCCGCCACGGGTCGTCCAGCCTGCGGCTCCCGCGGATGACTCTCCAACGAAGGAGCCGGAGCCGCAGCCCGAAGACGTGGATGCCATCGTTGCCGCGGTGACGGCTTCGGATCGCGAGGCGGGCGACAAGGCCCTAGACCCCGGCCGCCATCCCGAACAGACGCTCCGCTTCTACGGCATCGAGCCGGGCATGCGCGTGGCCGAGCTGATGGCCGGCACGGGCTACACCGCGGAGCTGCTCGCGCGGGTCGTGGGGCCGAAGGGCCAGGTGTTCGGTCAGAACAACGCCTTTGTTCTCGAGAAGTTCGCGGCCGCCCCCTGGACTGGCCGCTTGCAAAAGCCCGTCAACGCCAACGTCGTGCGCGTCGACCGCGAGCTAGAAGATCCACTGCCCCCCGAGGCGCGCGAGCTCGATGCCGTATTCTTGGTGCTCTTCTACCACGATAGCGTGTGGATGAAGACGGACCGCGCAGCGATGAATGCCGCCATCTTCGCGGCCCTGAAGCCGGGAGGCGTCTTTGCCGTCATCGACCACAGCGCAGTCGACGGCGCCGCCCTTTCGGCGGTGAAGACCTTGCACCGCATCGAAGAGTCGGTGGTGCGAAAAGAGGTCGAGGCGGCCGGTTTCAAGTTCGACGCCGATGCATCCTTCCTACGCAACGCCAACGACGCGCGCGACTGGAACGCCGCCCCTTCCGCCGCTGGCGACAAACGCGGCACGAGCGATCGCTTCGTGCTTCGTTTCGTCAAGCCCAAGGGCTGAGGCGCCTTCGTCGTTCGGTCGCCCCCGTTGGGGCCGTCCTGCGACGGCGGCCCTGAGGGCTGGCGGGGGCGCGACCTGCACGAAGCACGCCCGCCAGGGTTCAATACGTGGGAGAAACGCCTGGGGTGGTAATCTATTGTTCACCGTTGCTGGTGACGGCCGGCTGTGCCTGGTCGGTTGCCCGAAAGGGCATGCACACGCCCGTCACCCCAAAACGAACGCCTCGGGTATCGCGGCAGCCACGGTGTATCCGACGTTGCTGACCGATCGCACGCACCGATGCGACCTCGGGATGTACACAATTGCAGACTTCTCGCACTCGGCGCCAAATGATATCCAAATCACGGAATCTCGATGCCTATAGACCTGCCCTTCGAACTCTGGCAACTCGGCCGAACCCGCCACCATGACCGCTGCCTCGCACGCTTCGCCAAGCTCGCCGACGCCGTCCGCGCCCGAGCTGCGACGCGCGACGAGCAGCCGGAACAGACCTACGAAGTGCGCAAGCGAGGCCATCGCGTGCGGCTCGAGGACAGCGTTCCCCCGCTGAAGCGCGGCACGCAGCCTCAGCTCGCCGCCGTGGACGAATCCTCCGACTCCCTCCATCCCGTCGTCGATTTTGGGGAAGCCGAGTCGGGATGAGCCCCCGTTCGGGCACGCAGCGCACGCAGGCGCAGTGCCCCTACCTCGAGCGACAGCGCTTGCACGCCTCATGGGGGCGCGGATCTGCTCGGGCCATGACCTGAGGAGGTGCTTACGACCACGGCCCAAGGAGGCGGCGATCAGGCCTTGGGCACGGTGGTGACGAGGCGCTTGTCGATGTCCTTGAACGTGCGGATGGCCTTCTGCATCGCGTCGAACATGCGGTTGGCCATCATCATGTCGCTGACCGCTTTGATGGGGGAGGCGTTGCTGCGTTCGAGCACGCCGACCTGCACCTCCGCCTGGGTTGGCTCGGGGACGCCGGCGTTCGGGTCGGAACGGTAGAGGTTTCCGCCTTCGTGCACCATGGCGGTGGGGTCGGTGAACTTCACCATGCGGATGAAGCCCTGGGCCTGTCCGTCGGATTGGACCTCACCCTGGGGGGTGATGGTTACGCGGGAGTTGGGGTCGAGCGAGATGGGTTCCTGGTTCTCGTTCAGCACCGGGTTGCCCGCGCGCGTGGTGAGCCGGCCGTCGGGTGAGACGACCAGCGAGCCCGCGCGGCTGAAGCGTTCACCGGCCCCCGTCTGTACGGCGAGGAAGGTGTTGCCCGGGAGGGCGATGTCCAGGGGGCGGTCGGTGGTCTCGAGCGCGCCGGGTCGGGTGTCGGTGGTGGTTTGGCTCACCGCGCTGAAGCGAACCTTTTCCCCGGGAGTGGCCTGCTCTTGCATGACCTCCTGGAAGACGGGGCGCACCGCGCGGTAGCCGCTCGTATTAACGTTGGCGAGGTTGGTCGCCGTATGCTCGAGCGCGGTCTGCTGGGTAATGGCGCCACTCAGGGCGGCGTAGATTCCGGCGCTCATGGTTCATTCCTTTCCGAGGTCGGCGCGGAGTCGATGCATGGCCTCCGCGTGGAGTTGACAGACTCGCGACTCGCTCACCGAGAGCACGGCCCCAATCTCGCGAAGGGTGCAGTCCTCCTGGTAGTAGAGGGCGAGAATCTGCTGCAGGCGAATGGGGAGCCGCTCGATGGCCTTGGCCACGTGCTGGGCCAATAGTCGCGTCTCGGCCACCTCGTCGGGGGCATCTCGGCGGTCGGGCTGGGTGTCGACCTTGTCGAGGTCGACCAACTCCAAGCGGCTCATGCCCGCGCTGGAGATGTTGTTGAGCAGCTTACGATACTCCTCGAGTCCGACCCCGAGCTCTTCGGCGATCTCTTCTTCTTCGGGGGGGCGCCCGAGCTTGTTCGTCAGGTCGTTGATCGTGCGGCTGAGACGTCGCGAGGCGTTGCGGGCCTGGCGCGTTGCGGGGTCGAGGCCGCGCAGATAGTCGAGCATGGCGCCGCGAACGCGGTGCGAGGCATAGGCCTCGAACTCGTTCTCGGGCATCTCGGCGTCGGTACGGCTGAAGGCTTCGACGAGGCCGAGCCACCCGCTGGAGATGAGGTCACCCACGCTGATGTGGCTCGGTACTCGCCGGGCTAGGCGCATGGCGATGCGTCGTACCAATGGCAGGTATCGCTCGTAGTCTTCGCGGGAGAGGGTTCTTTTGATCTTCTTGGCGGCGGTCATGGGGTTACCTTCGTCGGGGGCCTCGGCGGGCTGAGGGTCAGGTCATGGGCAGTCAGTTTGCTTCCCAGTCGGCATTGGCGCGGGGGGCGAGGTGCTCGAGCACACGGCCCGAAGTTGCGGGCGACACGTCCTCGGGGACGCGCTGTCCGTGGCACAAGGTAGAGACCGCCAACTCGGTGCTCCCGGTGCCGTGTACGAGGGCCCCGGGGGTCTGGGTGAGGTCGAGCTTGGTGACGGCGAGGGCAGTGGGCGAGCAGGGCTGGTAGCGCTCGCAAAGCATGTCGGTGTCGGCGGAGCGGGTGGAGGCGTCGAGGCAGAGCAGCACGTGGCGCTCCCGGCGCTCCCAGCCCTTGGGGGCGGAGAGCGCGGCTTCGACGGCTTGCTCGCCGTCGGGTCCACGGCCGGAGGTGTCGACGAAGACGATGTCGGCCTTCGAGGCGGCGGCCGCGCGGTGGAGCTCGTCGGCGTCGCGAGCCACTGCGATGGGAGCCTCCATCATCTTGGCGAACCGCGCGAGATGCTCGATCGCACCGACGCGGTAGGTGTCACAGGTGATGAAGGCGATGGAAGCGTCGTGGTCCGCGATCGCGCGGGCAGCGAGCTTGGCCAGGGTGGTGGTCTTGCCTACGCCGGGGGGGCCGACGACGGCGACCAACTTGGGGCCCTCGGCGGCCAGGGGCCAGCGGGCGACCTCGATCTGCTCGCTGACCGCGTCGCGATAGGCGTCGTGGATCCGGTCGAGGTTGCCGCGGGTGCCACGCAGGGTTTCGGTGATGCGCTCGGCCACGGTGCCGTCGATACCGCTCTCCTCGAGCCAACGGGTGACCTGGTTCTTGGCGCCGCCCTTGGGGCTGAGCCCGCCCATGGCGCGGCGGAGCTGCTTGAGCTCTCCCTCGATGCGGCTCGGGTGGTTCTGCATTCGGTAGAGCAGTGCGCGCATTGCGCGGACCTCGCGGTGCAGTCGGACGATCTCGGCCTGGGCGGCGGAGTTGTCGGTGTAGGCCGACTGAC
>JGI12048J13642_10522388_pt1 | contig 10278 bp, 10 predicted proteins | sample ElkSlonscriptome_16_FD_13642 | JGI IMG/M metagenome (IMG submission 13642)
CGGATAAAATCGCGATCATTAGTAAAGTAAACAGGCACTTTTTCATAATTGGGTAGATTTGGTTGATCCTTAAAGATAAGATATTTTAGGTTTCGTTACCTTTGCAAACCTGGATTCAGTAAAAATATCAACCGACCAGGTCTGGTAAAACATGGAAATCAAAATTCTTAACCTCGTTGAAGGGGCCCGGGAAGCAACCGGACTCACGGTGATCATTGATGTCTTCAGGGCATTCTCGATGGAATGCTATGCATTTGCCGGGGGTGCAGAACGCATCTACCCCGTGGGCGCGATCGAAGAGGCATACAAACTTGGGAAAGCGCACCCGGAATACCTGCTTGCCGGGGAGAGAAATGAACAGATGCCGGAAGGATTTCATCTCGGGAACTCCCCCATGCAGGTTACCGCCACAAATGTCGAAGGAAAAAGCATCATCCACACCACCAGTGCCGGAACCCAGGGATTGGTCAATGCAGTCAATGCAGACGAGGTGATCACCGGAAGCTTTGTAAATGCCGGGGCCATTGTAGAATATATCAGGATGCGCTCACCCCGAACCGTTTCCCTGGTGGGAATGGGCTACAGCGCCAACTATCCTGTCGAAGAAGATGTAGCATGCGCTGAATACATCGCGAATGAGCTCCGGGGAATCCCCAACGATTTTGCATCCATGGTCAACCACATCCGGCATACCAGCGGGGCAAGATTCTTTATCGAAGAGAACCAGCATTTTGCCCCGAAAGAAGATTTTGAACTCTGCCTGAACATCAACAGGTTCAACTTTGTTCTGAAGAGGTATATGGAAAACGACCGCATGGTCATAAAACCTGTTAAAACTCATGCCGACAGTTAAAGAACGAATCGACAAATGGAAAAGCCGGAAATGGTACCAGAAGGCGGGAGACATATTTTTCTGGGTGTTCCTGGCACTTCTGATCATTCCCGGACCCCGGAAAATGATCGCAACCAATATGAATAAGGTGATGCTGCACCTTAAAAGGCCCTCCATGACCAGCCTGGAGAATGCCTACCAACTGACCCCAAATGAATATGCCTGGAACCTGGCAGATGAAAAGGGGAATCCCGTGGACCCGGAAGACCTCCGCGGAGAGGTGATCTTCCTGAACTTCTGGGGCACCTATTGTCCGCCCTGTATCGCTGAAATGCCTGAAATACAGGGTATTTATGATGACTACAACGACCGTGTAAAATTCCTCCTGGTCACCGCCGAGGATCCTGCCAAAGTCAGAAATTTTATGCAGACCAAAGGGTACGATATGCCGGCATATTTTGGCGGCAGGAACATGCCGGAGGCCCTCTCGGTCAGGTCCATCCCCACTACCTTTATCATCGGACCCGACGGGCACATTGTCTCCCGGAAGGTCGGTGCGGCCGACTGGGACAGCAAAGCAACCCGCAAAGTCTTCGACAGTTTGCTGGCAAACCGCTAAACCATATTAAAAGTGTAGCATACGCTGAATGATACGTGCCATTCCGCGGTTTTCGCCCTGTGAATCAAATAACCCTTCCGGGTACTTCCTCCCCTAACTGGTCTTTCGGTAATTGAAAATGGCCAGGGAGAGAACAAGGGTCCCATAGACGAGCAGACTGTAAAACTCCCTTGCGACATCATGAAATGAGGATCCCTTCAAAAGGATCATCCGGATCGCCTTCATAAAATAGGCAAGCGGATTGACCAGGTTGATCTTGCGGGCCCATTCGGGCATACTTTCTGCCGGGGTGAAGACTCCGCTCATCAGGATGAAGGTGATGAAAAAGAAAAAGGCAACGAACATCATCTGCTGCTGGGTGTTTGAGATGGTTGAAAGCAGGAGTCCGATCCCCAGGGCAACAACCAGGAATGCAGTTGCCATGCCAAACAGAAGGAAAAGGCTGCCCCTGATGGGAAGATCAAACAGGAGTCGGCCGATCAGCAATCCTAGTGTCAGCTCAAAGAGTCCGATCAGGAGAAAAGGCAGCAGCTTCGCAAGAATGAAATGGAACTTTTTCATGGGGGTGACATTCATCTGTTCCGCCGTACCCAGCTCCTTCTCCCTGACAAGGTTCAGGGCGGTCAGGAACATACCGATCAACGTCACAACGATGACCAGGATCCCGGACAACATATAGATCTTGTAGTCGAGCAACGGGTTGTACCAGTATGCTGTGGAGATCTCCATTTGCGCCATCCGTCCTGTCGCATCCATCCCAAACCACTCACTCCTGATCTGCTGGTTGTAATCGTTGATCACCTGGTTGCAATAAGCATTGATCAGACCGGCTTCCGTGGCATTGATCGCATTGACAGCCAGTTGAAGATCCGTTGCCCCGGTATTGATTAGCTGCTCCTCGAAATCGGCGGGAAAATGAAGGATCACATCGGCACCATCACTCAACAGCATATCCTCAGCCTTTATGAAAGAGAGAAGGGACCCTTTTACCTGGAAATATGCCGAACCTTCGAAATGAGAAATAAGACGCCACGAAGCATCGGAGTGGCTGTCGTCAACAACGACCATCTCGATATTCTTCATCTCCAGGCTGGCAGCATAGACAAGCACCACCATCTGGATCACCGGCACAACGAAGATGATCGGCAGCATCATCCTGTTCCTGAAGATCTGCAGGAATTCCTTTCTCAGCAATGTGATCAGTACGCGCATAATTATTCGAGTCTTGTTTTAAATTTCCTGACCGCCATCATGATAAAAAACAGGGTCATTCCCACCAGGATCAGTGTCTCTTTCCATATGAACGGCATGCCCGTACCTTTCAGCATAATATCCTTTACGATCACGATGAACCATCGGGCCGGCATGATGGCTGAAAACCACTGCAAGACCACAGGCATGTTATCGATGGGAAATATAAACCCGGAAAGCAGGATGGTAGGCAACATCAGTCCGATCATTGAAAGGATCATCGCCATCTGCTGCGTCTTCGCTGCCGACGAGATAAAGACCCCCAGCGAAAGTGCGAGGGTGATAAAAAGCAGGCACTCCAACAGCAGCAACGTGATACTCCCGATGATCGGCACCCTGAAGATCAAGACTCCGAGCACAACAATGGTAATTGCATTTACAAATGACAGTACCACATAAGGCGCCACCTTGCCCAGGATGATCTCCCTTGGCTTAAGTGGCGATGCAAGCAATGGTTCCATCGTGCCAAATTCCTTTTCACGGGTGATCGTCACCGAGGTCATCAGTGCGGAGATCAGCATCAGGATCAATGCCATCAGTCCGGGGACAAACATATAGACCCCCCTGAGCTCCGGGTTGAAGACCATCCGGGATCGTCCGTTCACCTGCCACGGAAGCTCCACCCCTCCCCCCTGCCGGCGGAAATGATCTGCGATGATCGCCTGTGCGTAATTCACCGCGAGAATGGCTGAATTTGCATCTGCAGCATCTGCCACGAGCCTCAGCGATACCGTCCCCTCATTCATGATCTGCTGCTCAAAATCACGGTCAAATATGAGGACCAGCTTGGCTTGTTGTGCCTTGAAGATTTCATCGATCTGCTTCTCCGAGGTGATATCAGCAACATGCACAAAGTAGCCGGAGGCCAGGACCTTGTCCGTTAACTCCCTTGAAACGGGGTCCTCAGATTGGTCATAAACAACCAGCTTTATGTTTTTCAATTCATTACTGACCACATACCCGAAAAGAATGATCATCACCACCGGCAGTCCAAACAGGATCGCCAGGGTCCTTGGATCCCTGAAAATATGCCTGAACTCCTTGATGACAAATCCTCTGAAACGTTTCATCCAGTTATTTTTCTGCTGATTCCCCGAAAATGCCTGTCAAATCCTCAAGTCCGGTCTCCGTAAAATCTGCTATATTGAAAACTGTATCCTTCAATTCATGCGCATCCAGGGTGGTAATCAACCCTACGACCTTCATCCCTGCGCTCCTGGCCGCCCGGATCCCGGCAATGGCATCCTCAAAAACCAGGCAGGCAGCCGGATCCTTGTCCAGCAGCCGTGCAGCTTTCAGGTAGATCTCCGGGGAAGGTTTGCCCTCTATTACACCGGATGCATCCACTATGGGATCAAAGGCATCCCTGATCCCCAGCCGGCCAAGCACAAATTCAACATTTTCTGTCGGCGCCGAGGTGGCCAGTGCAACCTGGTATCCCTCCATGTGCATATCTTTCAAAAGTGGCTTCAACCCTTTTACGGGCGCCAGCTCATCAGCGATCAGTTCCCTGTAGATCGACTCCTTGGCCTCGCCTTTCGCCTTCACCTCCTCATCATCCAGTTCACGACCATAGACCTTCCTGAGTATCTCCCTGTTGGTGTTCCCGAACCAGTACCGCGACGCTCCCCGCTCGTAGGGAAGCCCCTCCCGTTTGCAAAATTCCTCCCAGGCCTTGTAATGGTGCTCCGCATTGTCGACGATCACCCCGTCCATGTCAAATATGAAGGCGATCGCTTTGTTGTTTTTATTGGTCATCATTATCTCCTTATCTGCTTATTTGATTAAAAATGCTTTTCCCTGTTCATTTATTAGCTTCTGCACCTGGCAGCGACGCTCCTTTCGTCTGCACAAAGCAGACTTACCCGGTTCGAGATCATGATCCCTCTCTTGCCAGCTGGAGAAAAACTTCGTTCATATCCCCGGCCTGGTGATCCCGTCGCAGGTTCCTGGGAGTATCGAGTGCCTCGATCCTTCCCTGGACCATGATCGACACCCGGTCACAATATTCAGCCTCATCCATATAGTGCGTTGTCACAAATACAGTGATCCCCTCCTTTGTGGCCTCATAGATCAGCTCCCAGAACTGCCTTCGTGTGATCGGATCCACTCCGCCTGTGGGTTCATCCAGGAATACGATGCGGGGCTTGTGGAAAACCGCTACCGAAAAGGCCAGCTTCTGCTTCCAACCCAATGGGATCTCACCAATCCTTCTTTTCCGTATATCACTCATTCCCAGCCTCTCAAGCAATTCTGTCTCCCGCTCCCTGATCTCCTGTTTTCGCAATCCGTAGATCCCTGCGTATAGCCTGATATTCTCTGATACAGTGAGGTCTTCGTACAATGAGAATTTCTGTGACATGTACCCGATGTTCTGCTTGATCTTCTCCCGCTCCCTGTAGACATCAAACCCGGCCACGCTGATCCGCCCCGATGTCGGATAGGACAATCCGCACAGGATCCTGATCGCCGTTGTCTTCCCTGCCCCGTTGGCGCCGAGGAAACCGAACACCTCCCCCTCCTCCACGTCAAAAGTGAGATGGTCGTTGGCCACAAATGATCCAAATTTCTTTACCAGCTGATCGACTTCGATGATCTTCATTTCAACAAATTTATCAAGCCATTACTATTCCGGTTCCTCGCGCATTTTCTGCATAAAATAATCTTCAACGGAGGGAGTCGCTTCGCCCCATTCCAGGTCCGGTACATCCCATGATTGTACTGTGCGATCCAGCTCCCCACAATCGACCCCGGCACCCGTAAAAACATGGATCTCATCCCCAAAAAGCCATGCATCCACCTGTGCATCAAGATTCCTGATCCGCTGCAGGTAATCGTAAGGCCGTCCCGAAGTCCCGAACCTGAACACCTTCGTACCATTGCTCAACTCCAATTCCGAAGGATCACTGACCGCCAGCAGATTCCCTTTCTGGATCAGGCCTACCCGGTCACACAGTGCTGCTTCATCCATGTAGGGCGTGGAGACAAGCACGGTGATCCCCTCCCTCTGTATTTTTTTGAGCATGTCCCAGAATTCCTTCCTGGACACAGCATCTACACCGGTGGTGGGTTCATCCAGGATGAGCACCTTCGGACGGTGGATCAATGCACAGGAAAGTGCGAGCTTTTGCTTCATCCCCCCCGAAAGTCTGCCGGCCAACCTGTCTTCATAGGGCTCGATATGACTGTAGATATCCTTAACAAAATCGTAGTTCTCCCGAATGGTGGTTCCGAAAACCGTCGCATAGAATTCCAGGTTCTCCCGCACCGAGAGATCATGGTACAGCGAAAACCGTCCGGCCATGTACCCCATCAGCTCCCTGATCTTCCTGTACGCCTTTTTAACATCATACCCGGCCACAGTCGCCTGTCCCTCGTCGGCAAGCAACAAGGTGACAAGTATCCTGAACAGCGTTGTTTTCCCGGCGCCGTCCGGACCGATCAATCCAAATAACTCACCTTCCGGTATGGAGAAGGAGATGTCGCGCAGGGCCCGCACATCCCCGAATGATTTCGTGATATGTTCAACGGTTACCGACATCTTCAGAATTTTACCTCTCCCGGCATCCCGATCTTCAGCCGGCCGTCATTCTTCACTTCCACTTTCATCGCATACACCAGGTTCACCCGCTCTTCACGGGTCTGGATGATCTTGGGTGTAAACTCGGCCTCAGAGGCGATCCATGTCACCTTCCCGGGCAGCGTACCGATGCCATCCTGTAGATCAAAGTTCACATTTACCTCCTGCCCGATCTTCACCTCCGTAAGCTGATTTCCACTGATGTAAGCCCGCAGGATGAGCCGGTCGAGGTCTGCGATCTTGTAGAGGATCTGACCCGGGGCAACGATTTCACCCTCCATCTTGTATTTCTGCAAGACAACACCAGTTACAGGGTTGGTCACCAATGCCTTTGAAATCTGATCATCTACCTGGTCTGACTGGGCGCTTATGGACTGCAACTCTGAAGCAATTGCATTTTTCTGCCTGGTGGAGGCCTGGATCTGGGCTTCCAGCAGCCTGACCGATCCTTCAATATCATCCAGCTGTTTTTCTGTGGCAGCCCCGTCGCTGAAAAGCTTTTGCACTCGATTCAGTTCACGCTGAAGATTTTCCATCTGCACCTTCTGGACCGTCACCTGTGCCCCGGCACTCACAATACGTGATTTCACAGCATCCACCGAAGCTCCCAACTGCGCCTTCTTCAGGTGCAACTGCATGGTATCGGTCAGCCCCACGATCTCACCCGATTTGAGCGCGCTTCCCTCCTCCACATCAAATACTTTAAGCTCACCCTGACTCTGTGCAGAGACCATCACGGGTTCACTCTCAAAATTCCCGTATGCATCGGGCTGATCGTCCTCATTGTTGCATCCGAGGAGCAGCAAACCTGCCGCAAAAAATATCCATCGTTTTTTCATTATTGTAGATTTTATAGATTTCCTTTTATCATCTGGTATTCTGCCTGGGTCCGCGCGAGCCTGACCTGGTCGGTGGTCAGCTTCACCCTCGCCATGTTTTCATCGTTCAGTACCTGCAGGTATTCTGTCGCGTTGATCACCCCGTGATCCAGTTTGGAGGCCGCATTTCGCGTGATCTCCCTGCGCAGCTCCAGCATCTCCCTGTCAAGCGCAACCGCATCCCTGTAATGCGCCAGCTTCTTAAGTTCATTTTCAATGCGTGCATTTATTTGTATGCTGAATGTTTCGCGGGAGTGAGCAACGACCTGCTTTCTGCTCTCCATGATCTGCTTCTCTCGCGAGGTGGTGTTCCAATCCCATATTTTCCACTGCACCCCGGCTCCCACCATGTAATAGGGTGACACCTGGTCGCTCAGCATATTGTATCCCGGCATCCCGATCCCCGCCTGTCCGAATGCATAAATCCTTGGCATCCGTTGTACCGACTTCAGTGATTTTCCGATTTCAATAAGTTCCGACTGAAGGTCCAGCAGTTCAAGTTCTTTCCTGCGCACCTCGCTTCCTGTTTCCGCTTCAATACCGGGAGAAGTGAGAAGAACAGGGGTGCCCGGTTCCATGCCCGTGTAAACCCGGATCATCCCGAGCAGTCCGTTCTTCCCCGACTCCAGCTCTGATAAAGACTGCCGGAGTTTGAGTATCTCCACCCTGATCACCTTCAGGTCATTCTCCTCTGCCACCCCGTTTTTCACCGATGAAACCAGCACCTGCTCGCGGGCCCGCAGGTTGTCCAGGGCGATTTCCAGGTTCTTCCGGTTCTCCTGCAACAGCAACGCTGAGAAGTAGAGCTCCGAAAGGCGGCTCTTTAATGTGTATATATCTGTCTCCACCTGCTTTAACGAGACCGCAGTGGACAGCTCCTCGTATTTTTTCTTCTGCTTGCTGAATCCCCCGTCGTAGATGTTCTGCCTGACATCCAGGTTTATTCCGAACTGCTCATGGGGCATCTCGGGAAAATCTAAACTGAATCCTGGCTGATCGATCTCGATGGACACCACGTCCGACTGGTAGGTCGCTTTGCCATTCAGCATTAATTCCGGGTACCAGTTTCGTTGCACATTCTCCAGCGCAAGCGCCCCCTGCCGGTCGATCAGTTCCCTGTCGGCCATCCTCGGGGAGTGTGTAGCTCCCATTTCAAGCACCGTTTCGTAACGGAGGGTATCCTGGGCAACCAGACTATGCGAGATGATGATGATTGTGATTGCAATAGGTAGTTTCATTCCTTCATGTTTTTGATCATTGATGATATCATTTCCGGGATCAGCTTTTTCCGCTCTTCCATCGCTGCGATATAGGCACTTTCATCACCACCAAACATCACCGTGACCAGCATGGGCTTTCCCGCAAATGGGAAAATACACATGCTGATCAGGCTGAGTACCAGCTGTCGCGGGTCCATGCCCAGGCCCGACAGGGCGCCTTCTTTCCTGAACCGCTCCATTGTCAGAACGGGATTCAGGCCAAGTTCAGACATCATCTGTGGCACGCGCGCAGGATTTGAGGTGAGCTCCTGTAATACGAAAACAGGGATCTGGGGATATTCGATCATGCTGTCTATGATGGTTGAAACCAGCTCATCCACATATTCCGGAAAATTGGCAGATGACTGCATAAGCGCTGCGATCTTCGGGACAAACAGCTCCAGCGTATGCCTGAATACCGCTTCAAACAGCTTGTCCTTCGTCCTGTAATAATAGTTGAGAGAGGTACGCGTGATGCCTGCCTCTTTGGCAATGTCCTGCATGGAGGTCCCGTCTTTCCCCTTCATGTAAAAGACTTTACCTGCAGCATCCAGGATCTTCATTTCAACCGTGTTGTCAGTTTCCATTATTGACATGTTTGTTAAACTTTAATGTCTGACGTTTACGTCAAACGATTCTGTAAAACTAAGATGATTATATATGCAAGTCAAGTTTTTTTTTGATTTTTTTTGTACCTATTTTTACGACACCACAAGAAAGTACGATATGAAACAGCCATTGCACATTTTTAAACAATTGATATTCTGCTCATTAATTCTCGCAGTGCTTTCCGGGTGCAAACCAAATTTCGACCACCAGATCACCACGATGGAACTCAGGGAAACCATTCATTTCCTGGCCAGTGACAGCCTGAAAGGTCGTTATCCAGGTACCCCGGAGGACAGTGTTCTGACCGCTTACATTCGTCAGCAGATGGACCTGTCGGGACTTGTACTCCCAGAAAAGACAGGACTCCAGGAGGTCATGGTAGAAGAGGGATACACAATTACAGCAAACAACAGGCTCATTGTCGGCAGAAGCAGCGCAGCAATACTTGAAGGGACCGATCTGAGGATCCCGGGCTTCAGTGCTTCAGATACTGTCTCTGGGGAACTGGTACTGGCAACAACCATCCCAGGCAAAGTTGAAGGAAAGGTCCTCGTGCTTCCCATGCCCCAAAGCCTGCCCGACAATGCGCATGATGCGTATACCTCCCTTCGTTCCGAATGCCTGAAAGCCGCCGATGCAGGTGCACTTGCCGTGGTTTATGTGTATGACGGCGCCTTCCCGGAAATTGAGAACAAAAAACGTCTGCCACTTCCTGTTCCGGTGGTGGCATTGCGACTGAACATGGCAAAGGAAGTACTTGATATCGATGGTACGGGAGCGGTATTTGACATGATCAGCACACTTCAGGATGCAACCGTCTCCACCGGCATCGGTGTGACAGTCATGACCGAAGTACTGCCCGTAAAATTCAGCACACACAATACCCTTGGACTGCTGAAGGGAAGTGACCCTGAAAAATCAGGGGAATACATCATCATTGGTGCGCACCACGATCACCTGGGGACAGGCGGCCGCGGTTCCTCGTCCAGGCGGCAGGACACGGTGGCTGTGCACTATGGGGCCGATGACAATGCATCGGGCGTATCCGGGGTAATTGAGCTGTCACAACACATGGTGAGCCGTTCTCCCGACAGGAGTTTCCTGTTTGCGACATTTGCGGCCGAAGAGATGGGACTGCTGGGATCCAAAACACTGGCAGAAAACCCGGTGATCGATCTTGAAAAGGTGCAGGCGATGATCAACCTGGATATGATCGGCCGGCTCAACGCAGAGCGGCAATTGCAGATAGG
>JGI12048J13642_10517644_pt1 | contig 10271 bp, 11 predicted proteins | sample ElkSlonscriptome_16_FD_13642 | JGI IMG/M metagenome (IMG submission 13642)
AAAGTTCCATATGTTCCATCATGCCTATTTTTTTTGGGATGGGTTTGAGAGTTTGGTTTGCGGAGTTTTGATTTTACTCCAATCATCCTTTAAATTTAATTGAGATTCTTCAAAAAGTGAACCATTTCTTCCTCTTCGCGAAAGCCGCTCTTTTTATGGACGGCTCTTAATTCATACTCGTCGAGCCAAGTATCGGACTCCATTTAGATCCATCCCTTTTCGCGACATTATTTCTCACCGATTCTCAGAAAGGATTTTGCAATGGCTCTGTTGCGATATTCGTTTTCAAAATAAATGGTTTCGAGGTATCCCGTCGGATATTGATTCGCCACTTCCACATGGTGAGTGCGGATTGAGAAAAGGGAGAGTCCCATCGTTTTACCATCTGATTATGCGAGGGTGATTCGAACTTCGAATAATTTAAGGCACGTCTGACAGGCTCCTCTAGTTGTTCACTGCTAGTATTTCTCAAAAGCTTAAGCCACATTTCTATCAAACGAGGCAAGCCTTTGACTTGAGAAGCGCGGTAGGTGATGGCCATCATTTTAACTAATGAGAATCGCTATTTCAAATACAGTTTCTTAACCTCTCGTCCTTTATCAGATTGAATTTCAAAAAGATAAATACCCGACTTTAAATCTGTGAGAGTGGCTCGATCGGAGCTGATGTTGTTAAGCGTCTTTACGATTCGTCCGGTAATATCGGTTACCCTAATCAAGTTGATTTGATCATAACCAATCAACACCAAGCTGCGGGCAGATTGATCAATATATGCCGCTGCATCAGTCGTTTCGTTTTCGATCGATAGTGCAGCCAAGCATGCCTCAACCTTGTCGTAGAGTTGCGACTCAGTTTCAAAAGTCATTACACGCTCCAGGATTCGGTCAGGACAAATTTTGTAGATGTAAGGATAGCCTGTCACATTGTAATCGTCGAAAACGCTTCGATCATTACCTTCCACATCAAAGATGGGGTACGGGGTTCCTTCCAACCAGTTGCCTTGGGTTACCCACGGATCACCGATTCCAATAAAGGCATTGTGATTGTTCCATTGGTCATGTTCCAGCGCCAGTACCATTATTTCATCGGTGCCTTGCGGGCCATACATTTCATATATGTTTTTTAATCGATCCGTCTGGTGGTAATTCCAGCAAGAAGGGCAATGCGCCGCAAAGATTTCTACAAAAACGGTCTTTCCCTCGTCTAAATAGCTGTAGAGATTATGGGTGGTGCCGTCATAATCTTCTAAGGTGAAGTCAGGGGCGATGGATCCATCAGCCAATTGGCCGAGGGAATTTAAGCCGCAAATGAGCGCAATACAGAAAGCTATAATTTTCATGCCGAGTTTGATTAGAACCAGATTCTAAAGGTAAGGATGTTTTGACTTGAATTTAGATACGCATAACAGGGAGATGTTGGATTGTTAAAACCGTCTTTCTCCATCTTAGGCCTTACTCGATATCTATTTTCTCTCCCAGATACTTTGGTTCCACCCCGATCGCCAGATCGATCATCATCTTCACTCGTGCCAACTTTTCTCTGAGTTGCGTTTTAAATCCGTAGCTCACGTTTACATCTCGTGCATTGAAGCCAATTGCTTCCATGTCGTTATTACGTGCAATGTATATCGCTCGCTCATTGTGGAATTTCTGTGAGATAACCGTAATACTTTTCTGACCGAATATCTCCTTGCTTCTAACTACGGAGTCTAAAGTTCTGAATCCTGCATAATCGAGGTAGATCTTATCACCCGGTACTCCTTTACTAATCAAGTCAGATTTTATAGTCGACGGCTCATCATATTCCGTGGTTGAGTTATCGCCACTGACTAAAATATAGTCGATTTTGCCGGCCTTGTATAATTTTACTGCTGCCTCTATTCGGAATTTGTAGTAGAGATTGATATTCCCGTTTGATAAATACTTTCCCGTTCCGAGAAACAATCCTACCCGATTCGGAGGTACATCTTCAGCTGTGTAATAAATCTTATCAGCCGCGTTGCGAACGACCAAACTGTCTGCCATCCATATGCTGAGAATGAATACGGCCGTGAGGACGATTATGGCATACGCTGTTTTTTTTAATCTTTTCATCTGAGACTGCAGGGCGATTGTAGCCACTTTTCAAAAGCTTTTAGAATTCAGATTACCTGAATGGCAATAATCCTGATCTATGTTACCAAACTAAAAAAGGCACCGTGAGGTGCCTTTTTATTATAGTCCTAATTTCTTCGCGATTTCTTTCGGGATGGCATCTTTGTGCAAATAGATGTTCATCGTTTTGAGCTTCACGTAAGCCTCGCTGGCAAAGAAATACCCATCGAGGTTGTTGTACTCAGTCCCCCATGAGTTTTTCACAAGGTAGTACTTGTCGCCGTTCTGATCTTCAACGATTCCCGTTACTTGCATTCCGTGGTCGTCAGTCGTTTGCCAGTTATCAAACTGCTCTTGGCGCATCTCTTGATCCACATCCAGTTGCTTTACAGGAGTCTCAAAAGCATTGGATATTTTATCGGCGCCTGCATCGTTGAACTGTGAGTTGTCCTTTCCTTTTACATCGATGGTCGATTCGTCTTCAGGTAGAATCGCCAGTCCTTCACGGAAGGCAAAACCCTTTTCCGAAACATCAGCACCCCACGCAAATGAGTAGCCGTTCATGACCGACTCTTCCATGATTTTCATCAAGTCTTCGAGAGGTACGTTGTAGCTCTCCACGTGCAACCAATTGTCGGGAATCTCCAACATGAACTTATCATAAAAGGGATGGTGCGTGTAGCTGGTTATCGACACGTAGTCGTCCATGTTCAAACCCAAATCCTCAGCGTAGCTTTTAGGCGTGTAGCGCTTTCCTCGGTATTCAAATTCCGAAGGAACTTCTCCCAAATATGCCTCGACTACCGCATCGTAGCCTTTTCGCCAACTCGGTGTGAGGTTCTTTTGTTTGTTTTCCACAACGGCCTCCACGTAGGCAGTAAGTATATTATCGAGCTCTGAGTGGTTGTGCTTTTCCGACCCATATCCTAATCCGTCATATACTTCTTCGGGAACAATGCCGTATTTTTTCCAAATGTGTGCGATGTCGACAAATGCACCTCCCGCGCCAAAATTGGTGTGTCCGTGCATGCGTACATACCGATCGGCTTTCTCTTTGTAGGTATTGCTTACTACGTACATTTCGCTGAGGTTGTGCTCTCCTGCGCCGGTTCGGATGAGTTCACTTTCAAAAAACCCGAGAGCTGAAAAGCTCCAGCAGGTACCCGTTCTTCCTTGGCTTTGGACGGGTGTGGCTTCAATGTCCTTAACTACGGTAAAGGAATAACCGCTTTCAGGTTTGATTTTAATCGTTTGGCCATCTTGTGCGTTCGCGCTCAAACCGATGGCAAGAACGGCAGCACTCAGTGTCAATTTCTTTAGCATGTATTGTTTGATTTTTAGAGGTCTAATTTACAATAATTCCCGTGTACGGAGACTGACGTCGGGGTGATAAATTCTGTATTTGCGTCGCCTCTTCAAGGCTTGGATGAATGATTGGTCATCACCGGGACCTTCAGTCCCGGGTGCAACCCCGAGGCTAAAAATGTAATGCGTCTTAGCCCTGTAAGAGCACCGCACCCCAAAAAATCCTTGTTCCAAACAATATCCTTTTTTTAACAACCCTTTTTCTTTCCAAAACATATCGCTCTGAGGATTGTCTATTTTTGCACCATGCCCGAAATGACACCAGCCCCTATCACGATCCAACGACAAACCATACCTTATCGGCAAACAGGTTTCTTTGGAAAATCAGTCCTCGATTACCTCGATGATGATGTGAAACTAAAACCCTTTTACGGTCGACGACCAACTATTGAATCGTTTGAAGATCAGATTAAAGAGAAAGGAGAAAGCTACGGTCATCGAGAGGTTTTGGTACAATCGCTCAAGGCACAGTATGCGAAGGCAAAACTAAGCTCACCTAGCCTCGAGACCTTGGCTGATGAAAAGACATTTACCGTCACAACGGGACATCAAGTCTGTTTTTTCACAGGGCCCCTCTACTCGTTTTACAAGATCATTTCCACCATCAATACCTGCAAGAGATTGCAGAAAGAGTATCCTGAATATAATTTCGTTCCGGTCTTTTGGATGGCCACCGAGGACCACGATTTCGAAGAGGCCAATCATTTCTACTTACCAAACGGAAAAATCGAATGGGAGAGCGGTCAAGGAGGAGCCGTCGGGCGAATGGAGCTCGCGGGTATGGATGAGGTGGTGGAACAGCTGAAAGAAAAACTTGGTATCGGATATCGATCGGGGGAGATTCTTGAAATTTTCAAATCGGCCTACCTCAAGCTTACGAATGCTGCTGATGCTACTCGGTATGTGGTTCATCATTTCTTTGGCGATTACGGCGTGGTAAGCATTGATGGTGACGACCCTGTGCTCAAAGGACTTTGTATTCCTGCCTTCGCCAAAGAGATCGTCGAAAAAGCTTCATTTGATGCTGTTTCTGCTACAAACAAGCGTCTCGGAGACAGCTATTCCCTTCAAGTTACTCCTCGTGAAATAAACCTCTTCTATCTACATGACCAACTTCGTGAACGTTTGGTAGAAACGGAAGACGGAAGTTACGAAGTGTTGAATACCTCCATTCGCTTCAGCGCCGAAGAACTAAAGAAAGAAATGGAGCACCATCCTGAGCGCTTCAGCCCCAATGTTGTTTTACGCCCCCTTTATCAGGAAATGATCTTACCCAACCTTGCCTACATCGGCGGTGGTGGAGAATTGAATTATTGGTTTCAGCTCAAAGGAGTGTTTGATGTTTTTGATTTACCAATGCCCATCCTCATGCTGCGTAATTCGGTCATGGTGATAGATCAACACTCCTCTCGATTGATGGATAAACTGGGCCTGACTCTAGACGAACTCTTCCGAAATTCTGCATTTGAACTCGAACAAGAGCTGGTGAGAGAGGAGAGCAGCGAAGAACTAAACCTTAAAGCAGCGCGCGAAAAACTCGAAGCTCTGTTTCTTGATATGGAAGAAAAACTACGGCGTGTGGATAAGCTTTTGGAGCGTTCCGTTCGGAGTGGCTACATGCGCAGCGAGCGCATCGTCTTGAATCTTGAAAAGAAGATGCTGCGTGCCGAGAAGAAGAAACACGATATCCTCATGGGGCGGTTGCAAAAGCTGCACCGTGCGCTCTTCCCGCGAGAAGGGCTGCAAGAGCGAAACCTTAACTTTTCCGCGCTCTACGAAGAGTTCGGCACCGACCTGGTTCCTATGCTCGTTGAGAACCTCGATCCTTTTTCGGGAGAGTTCACCGTCCTTCGCGTAAAATGAAATTAGAAGCGAAACCCTATCGACTGGAGTTGAAAAGGCCCTTTCGATTGGCCCATGGCAGCCGCAGCCATACCGATGTGGTCTATCTTCACCTTTCGGCAAATGGTTACCAGGCTATTGGTGAAGCTTCCCTGCCTCCCTATCTTGGCGAAAGCGTCGAGTCGGTTCTGGCTTTCGCCAACGGAATTGACCTCTCGCGACTCCATCCCGAAAGACTTCTAGAATCCAAAGAATATCTGGATCATTTTCGACCGGCTAATTTCGCCGCTAAGGCGGGAATAGAAATGGCATTGGTTTCATTGGCCGCGCAAATGAAAGGTCAATCCGCGGGTGAATTTTTCGGAATTGCCGATCGACCTATTGAAACTTCATACACCATCGGTCTCTCCGATGAATCGGAGTTGGAGGAAAAGCTGGAAGAAGCGGCTCCTTTTAAAACATTGAAGCTCAAACTTGGCTCGGCAAATGATCTGGCTTTGGTACGCACCTTTAAGGGAATGACGGATAAACCTTTTTCGGTGGACGTGAATCAGGGCTGGAGCGATGTGGTATCTTGCCTCCCCGTTATCAGGCTTTTGGAAGAGATGAATTGCCTTTTTATAGAACAGCCCTTTTCCGATAAGGACTACTCTACCCATACTGCGCTGAAAGAAAGAACACCAGTTCCTGTCTTCGCCGATGAGTCGATTAAGCGATTGAGCGATTTGGAGGCTTATCACGCATCCTTTGACGGGATAGTAGTAAAATTGATGAAAAGCACCGGCCCCATCGAAGCGGTGGAGATGCTGCAAGTAGCGGCAAGACTCGGTCTTAAAACCGTTATGGGTTGCATGGCAGAGTCGAGTGTGGCGGTAGCGGTAGCAAGGGCCATAGCACCTCTGGCGGATTACGCAGATCTCGACGGGCCCTTTTTGATAAAAAACGATAGGCATAATCGGGTAAGCTATACGGATGGCGAGATTAAAGGGCTTGTTGGCTAATTCCACTATCGGCTTCGCAGAGAATGGCCTAATGTCTGTAACCTTTCCACGTTCCTCCGTAGCGGTAAAATTCGCCTTTGGCTTGTTCAGCTTGACATTTGGGACAAGCGAAAATCCATTGTTTGCCCTTTTTAATTTGGATTCGATACATGACTTCACCCGTATTTTCGCACAGGTCGCAAACTTTTGTTTTCATATGAGGCAAAACCTTTTTGCGAAGTAAATGGTTCAACAACTATGATAAAACGACTTGTTCGACCCGGCATCGTAATTTTCGTTGCATTGATAGTCATGGCCATCGGCAATCCGTCAGAAGAAGAATTTTTAAAAACTGTCTCTTCGGAATATGGCGCTGTGCACGGCGGAATGGGCTTCAGCACGGCTGAGCTACTGGCAATGGGTGAAAGTCGTCGTCAATCTTACTTTCTTTTCAGCACTTACGAGTACGAGTTCGGGACCATCGGGGTGCGGTACGTCGGTTTTCTGTTCAGCGTATTTCATATTGAAAGTTACCGCAAAGAAGCTACGCCAGAAGAGGATGAGGAGGGTGTATTAGTTTAGCGAGTCACTCGAAAAAAAAAGGTTGTCACTTAGAGGATTTCCCCGAGGGTCGAGGGAAAATAGACCTTAGCGACGAAGGAGCGATCTCAACGACTTAAAGGAGGTAATCGAGAAGTATGTTGAAGACATTTTTCATTTTAGGCTGTTCTCGATACAAATCGCTCATTCCTCACGATTTACTCGAACTGTCAATCCGGTAATTTTTGCCTTCTAGTCTCCTCTTCTACATACTACAACTTCTCAAACAAATGCTTCCAATACCGCTTCGGTACGTGCCTGATGTGCAGTTTCATATTGCGGCGGGCTTTAATATTTACCGAATCAAAATACTCTTTCCACAGCGCTTGATAGTCTTTTTCCTCATGGTGCAAGAGATCTTCTGACAGATTACCCGGACTTTTTGCGTCAAGCTCTACGAAATCGGTTTTCTTCAAATCGTAGTAGAGACCGTAGCCTCGGTGCAAGTCGTAGATCAACCATTTCTGATCGGCGTAGCGTTTCTTGAAGTGGCTGCCGATCAAAGGCATCACATCAAAGTCGGGCTCGATAGCCGAAAACCAGATATCATCGGCCAAGCGTTGAAACCTTACAAAAGCGTGCATGCGGTGTACCTCGCGCCTGATCTCCTTCAATATTTCTTTCATTCTCAGGATGTCGGGATGCCGAAAATCGCTCTTCGCCCTACTGCTGTCTTCCAGCATAATCCTGACGATGCGGTAGATCAACAACTCGCGCTCATCGTGCTCGGAAAGGTACACACGGAAGAGGTTTTTAAACAGACTCTTGTCCAATGTCTCTAACTTCTTGGCTACGCGGTTGGCCTTTTTCACGTCGGTGAAAACATCTGCCACCTCGGCAAAAAGCTGTGGCGACTTACGGTCATGCGGTTGAATGGCCGTGGGCCTTCGCTTGCTCTCGTAACTATCGAAAATGGCGGTGAGCAAGCCCTCGAAGGTGCCATCGTACACGTAGATGGTCTCGTTCATCCGAAGAGGTTGAGTTGTCCTTGATTTTTCAAAACAGTTGTCGAGATAAGCTGACTGCGCAATCGCTCGGGTTTCCAATCGTTGATTCGCAAACCCTGATCGACACCTGAGATGAAGTACTTGGCCCGTTTCCACACCAATCCCATTTTGCGGAGGTGTTCTTGACGCAACCTGCCGTGTCGGCGACTCTTTACGATCATCATGGCCGATTTGACCCCGATGCCGGGCACACGCAGGATGGCTTCGTAGGGAGCAGTGTTTACATCCACGGGAAAGAACTGAGGATTCCGCAAAGCCCAACCGACCTTTGGGTCGAGTTGGAGGTCTAGGTCAGGGTGGGTCTCGTCTACAATCTCATTGGCATCAAAGCCGTAAAAGCGCATCAGCCAATCGGCTTGATAGAGTCGGTGCTCGCGCTGAAGGGGCGGATTGATCAGGGCGGGCAGTCTATTGTCATTGCTCACGGGTATATAGCCCGAGTAGTAGACCCGCTTGAGCTTCTGATCCTGATAGAGCGACTTGCTGAGGTTGAGAATATGAAAATCAGATTCGGGAGAGGCGCCCACCACCAATTGGGTGCTTTGTCCGCCCGGGCTGAATAGGGGCGCTGATTTGGTCTTACGCTTTTCAGTCTTGTAATCGGCAATCTTCTCGCTGAGGTAATTCATCGGGTCGTATACCTCCTTGTAGTTCTTTTCGGGAGCAATGCGCTTTAAGCTCTTTTCTGAGGGCAATTCGAGATTTACGCTAAGGCGATCTGCATAGAGCCCGGCCTCGTGCAGGAGTTCTTCGCTTGCACCGGGTATAGCTTTAAGGTGAATGTAGCCGTTAAACTTGTGTTCAGTGCGCAGCTGCTTGGCTATCCTTACCAGACGCTCCATGGTAAAGTCGGCATTTTTAAAGATACCGCTACTCAGAAACAAGCCTTCGATGTAGTTGCGGCGGTAAAAGTTGATGGTGAGGTCTACCACTTCTTTTACCGTAAAGGCAGCTCGCTTTACATCGTTGCTTTTGCGGCTTACGCAATAGGCACAGTCGAAAATGCAGTGGTTGGTAAGCAGAATTTTGAGGAGCGATACACAGCGCCCGTCTTCGGTATAGCTATGACAGATGCCCATGCCCGTGGCATTTCCCAATCCCTTGTTTGTGTTTTTGCGCTTGCTCCCGCTAGAAGCACAACTCACGTCATACTTGGCCGCATCCGACAATATGCTCAACTTCTCTCTTACCCGCTCGTTCATCCCTTCAAAATTACTTCAGCCACACTTGGCGCTTATTTCAATACCACTAAAAAACTAATGCAAACAAAATTAGTATTTTAATTTTAAACTGCATAAAAGGAAGTGATTAATGTTTTGGATTTACTGAGTCAGTTTTTCATCCTCGAACTAATCTATTTTCTCGTGTTTGACACAAAATAGCGCACGGTGCCACTCTTAAAAAAAAGAAACGCTTTAGGTTTGCGTGAATCGAGCGACCGGCTATGAGTTAATACACGAACTTCTCGGTGTCGAACTCACTTCCGTGGGAAATCCTGAGCAGGTAGGCGCCGCGGGCGATATCAGGATAGACCGTACCAAATCCGCTGCCGTAGTTTTCCAACAGTTCACCGTGTACGCGTTTACCTAATAAGTCGTAAATCTCCACGACCAGATATGGTGCCGTAGATCGGTAGATAAGGTTGAGGCCATCTTGTCCGCGGTAGACGCGATCGAGTGCAAACTCGCCTGAGGCTAGAATCTCTACTGCACGGGGCGTACTGACCGTAAAGGCTCCGTCGAAATCCGTCTGACGAAGTCGGTAGTAAGAGATGCCCGTATAAGGTCGGTCGTCCGTGAAGCGGTAACTCAGTTCATTGGTCGAATTTCCTGCGCCATCAATCGTCCCGATTTTTTCCCAAAACTCTCCGTCTTTGGAGCGCTCAATGGTAAAGTAGTCGTTATTGGTCTCCGAGGCGGTAACCCATGAGGTGCGTACGCGTCCGTCTTCAGCTCTGGCTAGAAAGGAGAGGAGGGTGATGGGAAGGACGTTTGCTTGATTTCCACTGCTAAGTGCGATCTCTCCATAATCTCCTCCATCGGGTGTGTTGATAGCAACACCTGACTCTACATAGCTTCCGGATACAGCTGAATTTATCGGATCCCAGCTTAGTCCGTTGAACGAACTAATTCGTAGTGTTGGAAGATCATTTACATCATTGCAATATTCTTCTTCATCCGTATTGGAGTAGGCTACTCCTATACGAGGATTTGAGGTGCCTGATATTCTATTAAAAAACCAATAATCACAGTTGCCGATTTCCTGAAAATCGAAGGGATTATTTGAGTCGCCATCATAATATTGGCCGGCGTTTGGACTTTCTTCAGCAAAATAGCGAGCTTCATATCCTCCCGTTTGCGGTAAATTGAACATGCGTAAAGGCT
>JGI12048J13642_10879585_pt1 | contig 10270 bp, 6 predicted proteins | sample ElkSlonscriptome_16_FD_13642 | JGI IMG/M metagenome (IMG submission 13642)
ACCCAGCCAGGCTGCAGCAACGATCCCCCACCTGGCAAGGATCCCGGTGGCCATGGCCCCGGTTCCCAGCAGAATGATGGCCGCACCCAGACTCGCCCCAGAACTGATCCCAAGCACATAGGGACCGGCCAGTGGATTGCGGAAGATCGTCTGCATCTGGAGTCCGCTTACAGAAAGGGCGGCACCGGCAAGCAGACCGGTCAGTACCCGAGGGATCCTGAATCCTGAAATGATCAGATGGTGCTGACTGTCAATTCCGGGTTTTCCTGCCAGGGTTCCCAGGATGTCCCTGAACGGGATCCTTACCGTCCCCAGGGAAATGTCCAGGATGATGAGTACCAGCAACAGCAGTAGTAAAGAGGAAAGCTGAATGGTGTATTTCCTGTTTCTCAATTCCCGCGCTCCTTTAGTTCATCGATCACTCCAAGTAGTTCGTAGAGGTCCTCCTTCACCTTCCGGTAGTGCGACCGCATGTTTTTTGATTCTGCATCGCTTTCGGGGTGATTGGTCCTGAGGATAAGGTCGTTACGTAAAAAGACGATTTTACGGATCACCTCGTCAAATTCATCTTCCGTAATTTCAGGATCATAGTTTTTAAGCACGTAGCACCTGGTGAGCATGTCGTACGTGAGTGCATTGATATCTTTCTTGAGTTTTCGAATACTTGCCATAACCCTGGTCATTGATGATGATCAAATTTAGGGATATTTTTTCACTATTGCACACCCGGGGTCTATTGCAATCTTGTGTAATAGAAAAGCACACTGTCTGCAGGCACTGTGTCATGAAAGATCGCTGAAAGGTCTTCCAGGATCCGATCGGGCCGCAATGCGCCTGATTCCCAGTAATCATTCCCACCGCCCGGACCGATGCGCTTATTGTTGTTATAGATCCGGCCGTTCCTGAATACATTTAGTTTTTCGAAACGCTGGTCATGTGAGGTGATCATCTCCAGGTTGCCGGCGATTCCCGGGTTGATCCAAATGTCGGCCTCCATTGCCCGGGCAAACACCGCTTCAATATCGAAGGGTTTTGCCTCTGCATGGTCATGGTCTGAAAAAACATACCCTCCTCCTGCATCGTGGATCAGCCTGGCCGCATATGATTCTGCCCCAGCTACATACCAGGCATCTTTCCATGGAAGTCCTAGCATGACCTTCGGCGAACCCGGGTGTTCCTGCTGAATTCCGGAGATGGAATCGTAACGCATCTCGATCCCCTCAAAAATCTTTTCGGCTTCAGCCTCCTGGTTAGAGAATGCTGAAAAAAACCTGATCCATTCTGCACGGCCGAGCGGGTGCGGTTCCAGGTAATCGGCGCAAAGCACCACCTCAATTCCCGCGTTTCTGAGTTTATTGACCGACTGGACAATGCCTGACTGCACACCAAACATGAAAACCACATCGGGTTGCATCTCCACCAGCAGTTCAAAATTTATCGCCTGGTCAAACCCCACATCCCTGATCTCTCCGGATACATAGCGATGGTACAGCTCCGGATCAAATATATTTTGTCCACCGGAGACACCCTCCACCGTGGAGAGCCGACCGAGTGTGTCCAGAAAGGAGATGAAGGTTGTTGACATGAGAATTGTACTGGAAACAGGAGTATGTATCACGGGGTACTCCGACAGGGAATCCGGGATCCCGGTTTCTTGGTCGGCCAGCACATACCGGAATCGGGTATCGCCTGCATTCTGCCATGGTGAAAAGACGGTGGCAAGGGTATATCCATCGTGTATTTCCAGTTTGAATTTTTCGGCATGACTGTTTCCGGCGATTGTATCGGTTCGCTCGCCGACTCCCCTGCCCTGCTGGTTACCGGGATTTCCGCACCCCGTTAAAAGGGCAGAAATAATGATCATATAGACAAGCTGTATTCGCATCATTCAATGACGAGTCTGCCTGTATGATGCACGTCACCAGTACTGATTCTCAGAAGATAGATGCCCGGTGGGCTTCCGGTGATGTCTACCTGAAAAGGATAAGTGGTGCTGCTGAAATCTGCCTGTACTTTCTGACCATTCATATTGAGCACCTCGAATTGTGGACGGGTCCCCTGATATTCAGGCAGGAGTAAATTAAATATCCCATCTGAAGGATTGGGCCAGGCGCTGATCTTACCAGGACCCGCCAGGTGATCCTGTACCGGAAGGCTCAGTGATGAAAGTCCCCCAATGGAGAGCTGACCTGTTCCTGTCGGGTCAAGCCATCCTTTGAGCTGACGGTTCCATGACGGAATGAAGTCCCAATTGTAATAGAATTTAGAATAGAAGTCGTCCCGGTTGGGTACCTGTGAGTAGATCACCCTGTCATTCTCTTCATCATAACCGATCGAATCACCACAAACCGCCAGTCCGCCCGACAAAGTTCCTATGACCCTGTTTTTCAAGTTAAATAGCGGGGCTCCTGAAGATCCACCTTCGGTTGTGCCAATGTCCCAGTTCCGGATATGATAATTGGAGGAGACTACATAGTCGTTCAGGTCTCCGGGCACCCAGGTTGCAGATTCTGTCTCATCAAAATCAAAAGAGATTTTCATGGCATCTCCGTTTGGATGGTGCAGTGTTGCCGATCCTTTGTGATTGTTATCATTTGCATCCCATCCTGCATAATAGACCTGGAAATCCCTGGGGGGACGGTCCGACATTTTTACCAGGGTAAAATCGATGGAATCCCCGGTCGAGTAGAGGGATGAACCACTGATGGATTTATTTCTTGTTGCATCATTCGCTCCGCATTCACTGTTCTCATAGTCGAAGTAAAACACACTGCGGGCAGCATAGAATGCACTGTTGATGCAGTGTTCTGCAGTCAGGATATATGGCTTCCCATCATAAGCGGTATTGTTGATCAATACCCCACTACAGAGCAGGGTTGATGCTGGTGTGGATATACTGATCTGGCAAATCGATCTTTTCATGATCTGCCAGTCATCCCCCTCCGCGCAGTTGATGTCTATTTCGCAATCCTGCGAACTGCCCAGGCTGGTTTTCTTTGCGCTCATTTCAGCAAATACCGGTAAAAATGCATGGGACAAACGGTCGAGGCGCAGCCTGCCGTAATCACGATCATGACCGGTCACCTGCAGTTCGATCACCAGCTCTTCGCCTGGCAGGTGACCGACGGTGAAATGACCATAATCCTTGTTGTTTTGCCAGGTATAAGCGCCTTTTATATGCGTACCATCCGGATTATATACAAAAAGACTGGCATTTTCAGTTAGTTCGAACGCTGAGAAATAGAGTCCCAGTGAATAAGCCCCCGGGGATACAAGGTGTACTCGCCAGATTTGCATGTCGTCCTTGCTGACCCATTGTCCGTTGACTTCGGGTGACATATCCACAGGTCGCTCCGTGGCAAACTGCAGTGGTTTCTTGTAGGTTGCTGGCCCTGTGCTCTTCAGTCCTTCCACCTTCACCGGATCTTCGGGCGGCAGCAGGTATAGCACCTGCGCAGCATCAAAATCAGTGTCATTCATTACCGGATTTCCACCATGACCCACCTGTGCCAGCGTTCCGGCAGCAATATGTATGCAGGCAACCAGCAGAATGGCGATACGTATCCTGTTTCTCTTCATCATGGTAAATAAACATCAAATTTAATAAAAAGATTGCCATTGGAAGAGAATCGTTCGATGACTGAAAAGCATTTTATTATTTTTACAAAAAACAGTTACCTATGGGACCATCCTCTGCAAAAGAGCGCATAGATCAGTTGCGCAAGGAGTTACACAGGCACAACCACCTGTACTATGTTGAAGCACTGCCGCAGATCAAAGATGAGGAGTTCGACAGGATGCTTAAGGAGCTGGAGGAGCTGGAAGAAAAACACCCTGAATATGCTGATAAAAATTCGCCTACAAAGCGCGTCGGAAGTGACATCACGGAGGGGTTTAAGCAGTATCCGCATGAAATACCGATGCTGTCATTGGGGAACACATACAGCAGGGAGGAATTGTCGGATTTCGAATCAAGGATTCATAAGACCATCGATGGGGAGGTGGAATATGCCTGTGAACTGAAATATGATGGTGTAGCCATCAGTCTTACTTATGAAGACGGGAGCCTGTTCCGGGCGCTCACCCGCGGAGATGGTGATGTGGGCGATGATGTTACCAACAATATCAGGACCATCAACAGCATCCCGCTCAGACTATCCGGAAACAATTTTCCCCGGAGGTTTGAGATCCGCGGCGAAGTGCTCATGCCACTGGAGGGATTCCGGAAGATGAATGAGCAGCGACGCGAGGATGGAGAACAGGTATTTGCCAATCCTAGGAATGCAACAGCCGGAACGCTGAAAATGCAAAATTCTTCGATCGTTGCCAGGCGGCCACTTGAGTGTTATCTATATTCTGTAGCGACGATGGAAGATCTTTTCAGCACACATTATGAGAGTCTTCAGATCTGCAAGAAATGGGGCTTCAAGGTCCCGCCCTACAGCAAACGCGTAGGTTCAATGGAGGAGGTCTTCGCTTTTATCGACGAATGGGCGGAAAAAAGGAGGGAATTGCCGTTTGAAATTGACGGTGTCGTTGTCAAAGTCAACAGTTTCAAGCAACAAAAGCAACTTGGGTTTACCTCCAAGACCCCCCGCTGGGCAATTGCATATAAATTCAAGGCGCAGCAGGAGACGACAAAACTCGTTGGCGTTGATTTCCAGGTGGGGCGTACCGGTGCCGTTACCCCGGTTGCCAACCTGGAACCGGTGCAGCTGGCCGGGACCACGGTTAAGCGGGCATCATTGCACAATGCTGACCAGATCGCCATGCTGGACCTGAAGGAGGATGATGTAGTCATGGTTGAAAAGGGAGGAGATATCATCCCTAAGATCGTTGGTGTGGATATCAGCAGGCGGGAGGGAAATCCTTCACCGGTAAAATTCATCAGTCATTGCCCGGAATGTAAGACTGAGCTGGTGCGGCTTCCAGGTGAAGCAGCACATTATTGTCCGAATGCCTATGGTTGTCCGCCCCAGATCAGGGAGCGGATCGAGCACTTTATCAGCAGGCGTGCCATGAACATAAATGCAGCAGGTGCTACCATCAGGCAGCTGTATGATGAAGGGCTGGTAAAAAATCCGGCTGACCTGTACAGACTTACGTATGACGAGGTGATCAGGCTGGAAAGGTTTGCAGAGAAATCAACCAAAAAGCTGCTTGAAAGTATCCGGGAATCCAGGAGTGTTCCCTTTAACAGGGTTTTGTTTGCCCTGGGGATCAGGTATGTCGGAGAAACTGTAGCCCGGAAGCTCGCCGGCCATTTTGGATCGATCGAAAGATTAAAAGAAGCTTCCCTGGAGGAGCTGACGGAGGTAGATGAGATCGGTGAGCGAATCGCCGCTTCTGTCATCAGCTTCTTCGATGATGAGGTGAATATGCAGACGGTGGAATCGTTGATAACGGCGGGTGTACAGTTCAATTTCGACGAAACAGAAGTGTCGCAGGGATCCAGGCTGAGTGAACTGACCTTCGTGATATCGGGAAAGTTTGAGGATTATTCAAGGGATGAATTGAAAGATATGGTCACCCGGAACGGAGGGAAGAATACCAGCTCTGTCAGTTCAAATACCTCCTATATCCTTGCTGGAGAGAAGATGGGACCCGAAAAACTCAAAAAAGCAGAGCGTCTTGACATCCCGGTAATCTCAATCGATGATTTTCTAGGGATGCTGCAAGGATGATTTCTCGGGCAAATATTGTATTTTTGAGGACAAATGAGCCAACTAAGTAAAACCATCGGTAAAAGAAAGCTTAAGAAACGGGAGAAAAAGCTTGACAGGGACAAATCTGTCCAGAATTTCGATACGGCCTCCAGTGCCGTTATCCTGTTCGACACTGCTGTTCCCGACTGTTTTCCGGCCATCAAGGAGTTTAAGAAATTTCTGAAAAAAGAGGAGATCCGCACCTCTGTATTTGGTTTTGTGGAACACAAAGAGATTCCTCAGGAGATGCTGCTGTGGGCCGATATTGAGTTCATTACACAGAAAGATGTCAACTGGTATGGCAGCCCCCGGGGCGAGATCGCGGAAAAATATTTCAGCATTGTACCAGATATGCTTTTTGTCTTCTGTTTCAGTGAGCACCTTACATTCGAATATCTTACCAGGCTTTCCAGGGCGAAGTTCAAGATTGGCTGCTTCACGGAAAGTGATAATGACCTGGATTTTATGATCAATCCTTCAGGTCGTGAGTGTGAGGTTGACTTTTTCATCGAGCAGTTGAAGCACTACATCAAATTGTTGAATCCATCTAAGTAATACTATTCATGGCAAACGGTGTAAAATATACAGGCACAGGTGTGGCAATGGTTACTCCTTTCAAGACAGACGGAACTCTTGATATTCAACAACTTGAGATTCATACCAACCAACAGATCGAACACGGTGTGGAATTCCTTGTCGCGCTTGGTACAACAGCAGAAACCCCCACCCTGTCTGCCTATGAGAAACTGGAGATCATTGATGTAATTCGCCGTGTAAACAATGGCAGGGTCCCGCTGGTTGTTGGTGCCGGGGGTAACAATACGGAAGATGTGATCAATTGGATAAGAAAAACAGGCACCCGTGAGATCGACGCATTTCTCAGCGTGGTGCCCTATTATAACAAACCTTCACAGGCAGGGATCAAGGCACACTTTTCTGCCATCGCGGCCGCCTCCGACATCCCTTTGATCCTTTACAATGTTCCCGGGAGGACCGGAACAAATATGTCTGCCAATACCACACTGGAGCTTGCGGGTGAACTTGGGGACAAGGTTGCAGCTGTAAAAGAGGCATCGGGTGATTTTGCCCAGATCATGGAGATTATAGCTCACAAGCCGGAAGGATTCCAGGTGTTATCAGGTGATGATGCCATCACACTCCCAATGATCAGCGCCGGTGCAGAAGGTGTGATCTCGGTGATCGGCAATGCTTTTCCGGCTTTGTTTTCCGGCATGGTCAGGGATGCCCTGTCTGGTGATTTGGAGGCTTCAAGGGAGAAGCATTACAAGCTGATGCCCTTTTATGAATTGGCTTTCAGGGAAGGGAATCCATGTGGTGTAAAAGCGATCATGCAGGAACTCGGTTACGGAGACGCCAATCTGCGTCTGCCGCTGATACCTGCGACCGAAGCACTGGTAAGCGACATTCAGCATACGCTTACATCCCTTTAAGCGTAATAAGGCTTACCGATCGCAGGATGCGTCCGGTGCATGGTCAGGCAATCGTTATGCCTGGCCCGCACGTCCGTGACAATTCTTGTATTTCTTGCCACTGCCGCACGGACAGGGGTCGTTCCTGCCAACTTTTTTCTCTACCCTGACCGGCTGAACGCGCTGTTGTTTCTGGCTGTCACCTCCGCCTGACGGATCATTGTAGCTGGGTGTCTCCTGCTTGTTGGCAGCAAACTTGCTCAGGTCCATCTTCTTCGGCGCCTGTGCTTTTTGCACTGCTTCAGGATCACGCACCGGAATGTGCGCTTTCATGAGCGTGGACACGACGTCTTTGTTGACTTTGTCGATCATCTGGGTGAACAGTTGGAACGCTTCGAATTTATAGATCAACAGCGGGTCTTTCTGTTCATACTGGGCATTGCGGACCGACTGGCGAAGCTGGTCCAGCTCCCTGAGGTGCTCCTGCCAGGCCTGGTCGATGGTGGCGAGGACGATGGTTTTTTCGTAGGATTTTACCAGTTCGTCACCTTCGCTTTCGTAACTCTTCTCGAGGTGTGCCAGCACCTGGAAGACCTTGACGCCGTCGGAGACGGGCACCACGATGTTTTCATATACCTGGGACTGCTTTTCGTAGACATCCTTGATGACGGGCATGGCCTGGGCGGAAATGCTTTCCCGCTTCCGTTTCATGGTCTCCAGCATCATGGCATAGATCTTTTCAACCAGGGCATTGCTGTCTATTTTCTTGAACTCATCTTCTGTAACAGGTGATTCTATGGAGAAGATCCTGACCAGGTCGAGCTTGAAAGTCTCAAATTCGTCTGTTCCGTGGTAGTTATTAACGATGCTTTCAGTGACGTCATAGATCATGTTGGCGATGTCCAGACCCAACCTTTCCCCGTAGAGGGCATGCTTACGTCTTGTGTAGATCACTTCGCGCTGAGAATTCATCACGTCGTCATATTCGAGCAGGTTTTTCCTGATCCCGAAGTTGTTCTCCTCCACCTTCTTCTGCGCACGCTCGATGGATTTCGTGATCATGGAGTGTTGGATGACTTCGCCCTCTTTCAGTCCGAGCCTGTCCATCAGTCCAGCGATCCTGTCGGAGCTGAAGAGTCGCATCAGGTCATCTTCCAGTGATACGTAGAACTGTGAACTTCCAGGATCTCCCTGGCGTCCTGCCCTACCTCGCAGCTGTCGGTCTACGCGGCGTGATTCATGTCGCTCCGTACCGATAATTGCCAGTCCGCCTGCCTCCTTCACTTCGGGTGAGAGCTTGATATCCGTACCCCGACCGGCCATGTTCGTGGCGATGGTCACATTACCGGGCTTTCCTGCCTGCGCGACGATATCAGCCTCACGCTGGTGAAGTTTGGCATTGAGTACGTTGTGCTCAACCTTTTTCATCTTCAGCATCCGCGACAACAGCTCGGATACATCGACGGAGGTGGTACCGACAAGGCAGGGTCGGCCTTTTGAGATAAGATCTTCAACCTCATCAATGACCGCGTTGTATTTTTCCCGCTTCGTCTTGTAGATCAAATCTTCCCGGTCGTCCCTGACAATGGGGCGGTTGGTGGGGATGACGATGACATCCAGTTTGTAGATGTCCCAGAGCTCGCCTGCTTCTGTTTCTGCTGTACCGGTCATTCCGGCAAGTTTATGGTACATCCTGAAATAGTTCTGCAGGGTGATGGTTGCCCACGTTTGTGTGGCCGCTTCCACCTTCACGTTCTCCTTGGCTTCGATCGCCTGGTGGAGTCCGTCTGAATACCTCCTGCCTTCCATGATCCGGCCGGTTTGTTCGTCGACGATCTTCACCTTGTTGTCAATCACCACGTACTCCACATCATTTTCAAACATGGCGTATGCTTTGAGCAGCTGGTTGACGGTGTGGATGCGTTCAGATTTCACCGCGTAATCACGCAGCATCTGGTCTTTTGTCTCGAGCTTCTTCTTCTCCTCCATTTCGGACTTTTCAATCTCAGCGATCTCATTTCCGATATCCGGCATGATAAAGAAGTCGGGGTCGTCCGAACTGCCCGTAAGCACGTCAATCCCTTTGTCTGTGAGCTCCACCGAGTTCATCTTCTCCTCGATGATGAAATAGAGATCGTCGGTGACCAGGTGCATGTTCTTGGAGTTCTCCTGCATGTAGTGGTTCTCCGTCTTGAGCATCAGGGCCTTGTTTCCCTCTTCACTCAGCATCTTGATGAGTGATTTGTTCTTGGGCAGACCTTTCTGTGCCTGGAGCAGTTTAAAACCGGCCTTTTCGGTGTTGCCCTCTTTCAGGAAATTTCGTGCATCGGTGATGATGGTATTGAACAGGGAGCGTTGCGCCTGCATGAGTCGCTCCACCTTGGGCTTGTACTCCATGAACTCCTGGTTGTCACCCTTGGGAACCGGTCCGGATATAATCAATGGTGTTCGTGCGTCATCGATAAGGACAGAGTCGACCTCATCAACGATGGCATAGTTGTGTTTGCGCTGTACAAGCTCCTCCGGGGAACGTGTCATGTTGTCACGCAGATAATCGAAACCGAATTCATTGTTTGTTCCGAAAGTGATATCGCAGTTGTATGCTTTTCTGCGTGCATCGCTGTTTGGCTGGTGCTTGTCGATGCAGTCAACAGACAATCCATGGAACTGGTAGATCGGCCCCATCCATTCCGAGTCACGTTTTGCCAGGTAATCGTTCACGGTGACCAGGTGTACTCCCTTTCCGGTGAGGGCATTCAGAAATACGGGCAGAGTTGCAACAAGCGTTTTTCCTTCCCCTGTTGCCATCTCGGCAATACGTCCCTGGTGCAGCGCCACACCTCCAATGAGCTGGACATCGTAATGGACCATGTCCCAGGTGATCTCGTTACCACCGGCCATCCACCTGTTCTTCCAGTAGGCTTTTTCACCTTTGATCTCAATATGATCTGCATTGGCAGCAAGGTCCTTGTCATAATCCATGGCAGTGACTTCGATCTGTTCATTCTCCTTGAACCGCCTGGCAGTTTCACGAACGATTGAAAAGGCTTCTGGTATTGACTCCTGCAGGATCTCCTCGTATTTCTCGTCGATGGCCTTTTCCATCTTGTCTATCTCGTTATAGATCGTCTCCTT
>JGI12048J13642_10780201_pt1 | contig 10264 bp, 8 predicted proteins | sample ElkSlonscriptome_16_FD_13642 | JGI IMG/M metagenome (IMG submission 13642)
GCCGTTTGTCTGAACGCGTGGTGCTTCGAACCGGATAGCAGCTTCAATATCACCAAGGCGCGTCGCCTGGTGAACGCTTACCACGCGGTAAGACCGCTGTCCCCGGTCGAACTCGATAGCCTGCCGGTGCTTGCGCGAGGCGCCGCCATGCGGTTCCTTCTGACCCGGCTCTACGATTGGCTGAACACGCCCTCGGACGCCCTGGTCACGCCGAAGAACCCCCTGGAATATATCCGCAAGATGCGCTTTCACCGGGGCGTGCGCAGCTTCGCCGGTTATGGACTGTGATGATGGCACTGTGATGATGGCGGCGACCGACAGCAAAGACGACGACGGCAGTATCGATCTCTATTCCGATGGCGCGTGCCTCGGCAATCCCGGTCCCGGCGGCTGGGGTGTCGTGTTGAAGTGGCGGGGTATCGAGAAGGAACTGAGTGGCGGCGAAGGCGATACCACCAACAATCGCATGGAACTGACCGCTGCCATCAAGGGGCTGGCCGCGCTGAAGAAGCGTTCGACGGTGCGCATCCATACCGACAGCACCTATGTGCGCGACGGGATCACCAAATGGATCCACAACTGGAAACGCAACGGGTGGAAGACCGCCGGCAAGAAACCGGTGAAGAACGTGGACCTGTGGCAGCAATTGGAACAGGCCATTACCCGGCACAGCGTCGAATGGCACTGGGTCAAAGGTCACGCCGGACACCCGGGAAACGAGCATGCGGACCGTTTGGCCGGAGAAGCGGCGCGGCAGTTTAGTCGGTGAACGCGTGCGTGAGGCTCTCGTCTCGGAAGATCCTTTAAAACCAATAGGGTGAACCATCCGCATGGCGGCGAACAATCAGCGATCTCCAATTAGCAATACATTTTTCGTGGTTATTAGCCCTGTCGCTGTGCTACACTATTGGAAGAGTCACTTCCCGCTGGCGATCGGTTCGGCGGTAGCGAGGTTCGGAAAAATGTCGTGTTTTCAATGGTCAGAGGAAATGAGTGTCGGCATCGCCGCAATCGACTCGGATCATAAATGTCTGATCAGAATTATTGATTTGCTCCATGACATCCGGGATCAGGACGACTCGCAGCGAATGATCGATACGGTTCTCGATACCCTCCTGGTGTATGGGCGGCACCATTTTGCCCGGGAGGAGCGGGTCTTGGCCGCGTGCAAATTCCCGGGGCGCGCCTTCCATCACTCCGAGCATCAAGGCTTCACCCGGTATGTGGAGAGCCTCCGCAAGCGTTTCAGGGGCACCGGCGATCCGCAGATGGCCAAGGAGTTGCGCGACTATCTGTCGGCGTGGTTGCGGCATCACATCTTGATTCAGGACATGGCTTTCAAGCCGTATGTGACCGGCAAGGCCGGTGCCGAAGAGGTCGCAAACGCGGCTGGCCCCTCTTTGATCGATATGGTGGATGGCAGGGAAATGCGCCTGAACTAGCGGCTGTCGGCGGGAACCGCCCCGAGGGCGCCGCGCGGCGATTGTTAAAAAAATAGAAAAGAAGAAGGGCCCGGACGGGCCCTTCCTGCGTTTACGTACCTTCTTGCTGTTACAGCGTTACAGCTGCTTGAGCAGTTCCTCGGCGCTGGTCTTTTCGAATGCGCCCGCGGGATCGATATTCAAGGATTTGACCACGCCATCCTCGACGATCATCGAGAACCGCTCGTTGCGCAGCCCGAGCCCCTTACCGGTAAGGTCCAACTCCAAGCCCGCCGCCTTGGTGAAAGCCGCATCGCCGTCGGCAACCATTTGCACCGCATCGCCGGCATTCTGGTCTTTCGCCCAGGCGCCCATGACGAAAACGTCGTTGACGGACGTGCAAACGATGGAATCGACGCCCTTCGACTTCAGCGCATCGGCATTGGCGACGAATCCCGGAACGTGCTTTGCCGAACATGTGGGGGTAAAAGCCCCCGGAACGCCAAAGAACGCTACTTTCTTGCCGGCAAAAATGTCGTCGCTACTGATGGCTTGTGGGCCGTCGGGGCCCATCTTCATCAGAGTAACCGATGGGATCTTGTCTCCCACTTTGATTGTCATTGTTTTCCCCCGTTCAGCGTGAACATTGGTGTGGGCATGAGTGCCCACTGCCATGAGACATAGTGGACAGAGCCGAGAATTCAAAATCTTTCCGTTACGGGTCCAACGACTGTTGACGGGCATCGGCGGCGCGCTCGATGGTTCCGAGAACGGCATCGGTAGTCAGCAACTCCGGCAAAGCTTCGCCATCGGGCAGGCCGGGCCCGTACACGGCATCGAAGGGAATTCCGTACCGCCCGAAGCTGGCGAGATAGTTCGCGATCGCCGGATCCGGCCGCGTCCAATCGCCACGCATGGCGACCACGGTGTCCGAGCCAAGGACGTGGCGAACCTGATCTTTGGACAAGACGAGCGTTTGGTTGGCTTGGCAGGTAATGCACCATTCCGCGGTGACATTGACGAACACCACCCGGCCTTCGGCCACCAGCCCGGGAATGGCGGCCTCGTCGAAAACCGTCCAGGCGCCTTCCGGCATGACGGCGGGCTTGTCGTGCGCGCGAACGGGCATCAGCAACGCGCCGACCGCCAATGCGGCCGCGACAACGACGCCGGATCGGTTGAGCGGACCTTCGGCGCCGGCGGCCAGACAGATGGCCAGGGCCATGGACAGCGCCACCATGCCGATGATAAGCGCGCCGGTATCACCCACCTCCACCGCCAACACGGTCAATAGCCAGGCGCCGGTCGCCGCCAGGGCGGCACCAAGGATGTACCGTAGAACGGTCATCCAGCGGCCGGGACGGGGCAGCATGGTGGCGAGGCGGGGAAACGCCGCGACCGCCAGATAGGGCGCTGCGAGGCCAAGCCCGAGCGCGGCGAAGACGGCAAATATGTCGGTGGCGCCGCGTGCCAGCGCGAAGCCGACGGCGGTTCCGAGGAACGGCGCGGAACACGGCGTCGCCAGCAGGGTCGCCAGCGCTCCGGTCAAGAAGTGGCCGCCGAGCCCGTCAACGCGTCCCGATCGGACGCCCGCGTCGGCGACGAACTTGGGCAGGCGGATGTCAAGAAACCCCCAGAGATTGCAGGTGAAGACCGTCATCACCAGGATCATGACGATCAGAAACCATGGCTGCTGAAACTGAATGCCCCAATTCACCGACGCGCCCAGCGTTTTCATGGCCGCCAGCACCGCCGCCAGGACCATGAAGGAGAACAGGATGCCGAGCGCCGACGCGATGAAACTCAATCTGACCGACCGCGGATCGCCACCCCCATGGCTGACGACACCCAGCAGCTTGATGGAGAGGACCGGCAACACGCACGGCATCAGGTTGAGGATCAGTCCTCCGAGCAAGCCGAGACCCAGGATCATCAGAAACGACCTCTGCGGGGGAACGGCAACCGGTGAGTGGGACGAGGGCGGTTCGCTAACGGTGGTCTGGGGCGCGGATGGAGGCGATAGGGTGAGCCGACGTTCCACACTCCGGTCTCCATCCACCAAGGTGGCGGTGATCTCTGTCCCGGCCACCGGCATATCCAGCGATTCGGTGCCGAAGACCACCATGTCCAGGGTCGCCGTGAGGCCACCGTTTCCCAAGGTGACGGTGGGCGCGCCGAAGGCCAATTCGGCGGGGCCTTCCAGGAACGCGTCGGGTTTCGAGAACGGCTGGGTCGACGTGGCGGTCAAGCGAACCGTCGTCGCCGGCTGGCCGGGCAAAACCGTCAGGCCGTCGATATCGACACCTTGGGCGGCGGTCCTCTGCGGCACCTGACTATTATATCGGCTGACGAGATGGGTGAACTCTCCGGCGTTGGCCGGACCGGCGGGCACCGTTATAGTCAGATCGGCGGTGTAGGGAACGCAGATATCGGAACATGCCAGATAGTCCACCGTGGCGTGCAATTGCAGGGCCTCGCCGGGCCGCTGCAACAGCGCCGTGATCGGTAGCACCACTTCGTGCTTGTAGCCCACGGTCTCGAGGTCGAGCACCGAAAACCGGACTGGCGCGGGCCACGAGATCCGAGCGCCCGCTAGGTTGGTGGACCCTGACCAGTCGATGCGGGGCGGAAAGCCGGCGTCGCCGGGCGAGCGCCAGTAGATTTTCCAGCCGTCTTTCAACTCGAATTGAAGGCCCAGCGCGACCGTGTCTGCGTCGCCGACGGCGCGGGCCGCGCTGATCAGCCGCACGGCGGTATGATCGGTCTTGGCCCAATTGGACGTTTCGGCGAATACGCTCGTCGGCGAGGCGGTAATAAAAAATAGCGACAGGCAGAGCCAGCCGAGCACGCCGTTCAATGGAGATTTGGATTCGATGCGATTCATAATGACGGTTTCTGCGTTGACAAGCGAAGGTCCATGTTTCATTGCCGCATTGACGATGTTCCGACCCCACCGGTAGCGGTCTCGATGCAGAGCGTGGCTCCGATAAGTGGTTTGTTGGGGCCCAAGGCCTAAATAAATATGAGCAGGAGGCGTATCACAACTGGATAGTGGACGCAGTCATCTCACTGTTGAGTTTTGGTGCCCAAACACCGTACCTGTGCCTTACAACGGCCCGCTAGAATATGGTAAGATTGTACAAGGTTAGATAGAGGACAGCATGTCGGGCAATTCACTTGATGACAGTTATCTGGTCGGTCAGCTGTTGGTGGCGATGCCGGGCATGCAGGATGAGCGGTTTGCCCGGACGGTGATCTACATGTGCGCCCACAATGCCGAGGGCGCCATGGGGCTTGTGGTCAATCGCGCTCTGGACGCTTTGAGTTTTCCGGACCTGCTCGAGCAGTTGGATATCGACACCTCGACCGCGATGGAGAATGTCGACGTCCATTTTGGCGGTCCGGTTGAAACGGGCCGCGGCTTTGTGCTGCACTCCCCGGATTACCTGCAAGAAGGCACCATGGTGGTGGCGGACGGCGTGGCGTTGACCGCCACCGTAGAGATCCTCCGGGCCATCGCATCCGGCAATGGGCCGCAGAGGCATTTGCTGGCACTTGGGTATGCGGGCTGGGGTCCGGGCCAGTTGGATTCGGAAATTAAAGCCAATGGCTGGCTTAATGTGGGTGCCGACGACGGTTTGGTCTTTGATACCAATTTGAACACGAAATGGGATCGAGCCATGGGCAAGCTCGGTATTGACCCCAGTATGCTCTCGGAGTCGGCCGGCCACGCTTAAGTCTGAGTATCGCGCTTTTCGCCTGTTCGAAGCGCTATGCTAAGCGTTCCAAAACTTGGTCGTAGCGCTCCAAATTACCCAACGGCCCCAATGCCGCCACTGTCGGGCGGCTACCAAGCATCCGCTGTGCCACTCGGGTGACGCTATCCGCATCGACGGCTTCCACCTTCTCGACGATTTCCGGCACCGTCATAGGCCGTCCGAATACCATCAGCTGGCGCGCCAGCTGTTCGCAGCGAGACGTGGTGCTCTCTAGCGACATCAGGATGCTGGATTTAAGCTGTGCTCGTGCCCGCGCCACTTCCTGCTCGCTGACATGGGCGCTCACCTTGGCGATTTCGTCGCAGATCAGCGGGACCAACTCGGCGACTTCTTTCTGACCGGTCCCGGCGTAAATCCCGAACAGGCCGCCGTCCACGTAGGCGGCGGGAAAACTGTATATGCTATAAACCAGCCCGCGCTTTTCCCGGACCTCCTGGAACAAACGCGAAGACATGCCGCCGCCGAACAGGGTGGACAGCACGGAAACCGCATAGAAGTCCGGGTCCCGGTAGCCTAGGCCCTCAAAGCCGAGAATGACGTGCACCTGTTCGAGGTCGCGCTCTTCGCGGCAATCGCCGCCAGCATAATGGGCAGGCTCGTAGCCGAAATCGTTGCCGCTCGGCAAGCCGGAGAAAGTCTCCTCGGCCAAATCCACCAAAGTTTGATGCTCGATGCGTCCGGCCGCAGAGATGACCATGTGTTTGGCCTGATAGCGATCTCCCATGTACCGGCAGAGCTGTTCGCGGGGCATATCGCGAATGAGGTCGGCGGCACCCAATACCGACCGTCCCAGCGACTGATCGGGAAACGCCGTTTCCTGGAACCGATCGAAAACCACGTCGTCCGGCGTGTCGAGGGATTGCATGATTTCCTGCATCACCACCGTCCGCTCGCGGTCGAGCTCATCGGCGTCAAGCGTGGCGTTTTGCACCATATCGGAGATGATATCGACGGCGAGCCGCGCGTCCTCCTTGAGCACCTTGGCGTAAAACGCGGTATATTCGCGCGAGGTATGGGCATTAAGATGGCCGCCCACGGCTTCGATTTGCTCGGCGATGGCGCGAGCATCGCGTTTGCGGGTGCCCTTGAAAACCATATGCTCGAGCAGGTGCGAGATCCCGTTGATCTTCGGACTTTCGTATCGGCTGCCGGTTTCGATCCAGGCCCCCACGGATAGGGTCTCCACCGCGTCCATCGGATCGGTCGCCACCCTCAGCCCATTGGCCAATGTCGAAACTTGAACGTTGCTCACGAAAATCCACCCCGTTTTGTTAGTACTTGTGAAATATGGTCCTCTATGGCGGATAACGCCACCGGCAAGTTGTCGTAATGCTCCGTTCGGTCCAACAGATCGGCGAGCCGCGCCGGCAGCGGCGGCCTTATGCCGGTTGCCGCCTCCACCGCCTCCGGAAACTTAGCCGGATGAGCCGTGGCGAGCGCGACGATGGGTACGCCATCGCTGTCCGCGCGGTTGCGAGCGGCGGCCACGCCAATGGCTGAATGAGGATCCAGCAACTCGCCGGTTTCCTCGAATACCGCTCGGATGACGTCTTTGGTCTCGTCATCGTCGTAGCGCTTAGCATCGAAAACCTCGAGGGACCGGCGCCAGAGCTCGTCGCCCACGTCGAATGCACCCGCTTCGCGGAACCGCGTCATCGCGTCGCTCACGGCGCTGCCGTCGCGGCCGAAAAGCTCGAACAAAAACCGTTCGAAGTTGCTGGAAACCTGGATGTCCATGCTCGGGCTGAGGGTGGGCGAGACGTCGCCCATCGCCATGCGGCCCGACGCAAAGAATCGGGTTAGGATGTCGTTGCGGTTGGAGCCGATCACCAGCCGGCGGATTGGCAGTCCCATCTCGCGGGCGGCATACCCGGCGAAAACGTTGCCGAAATTGCCGGTGGGGACGGCGAAATCCAAGCCTCGGTCGGTTGCGTCCAGCTTGAGGGCCGCATGGACGTAATAGACCACCTGGGCGACGATCCGTGCCCAATTGATGGAGTTCACCGCTCCAAGACTGAACCGGTCGCGAAAGCCGATGTCGTTAAACATGGCTTTGACCAGGTCCTGGCAGTCGTCGAAGGTTCCTTCGATGGCGACGTTGTGGACGTTTTCAGCGGTGACCGTGGTCATCTGCTTGCGCTGGACATCGGACACCCGGCCCTCGGGGTGAAGGATGAAGATCTCGATGGAATCGCGGTCCCGGCAGGCCTCGATGGCCGCCGAACCGGTATCGCCGGATGTGGCGCCGACGATGGTGATCCGTTCGCCGCGCCGCGCGAGGATAAAATCGAACAGCCGGCCGAGAACCTGAAGGGCGAAATCCTTGAATGCGAGGGTCGGCCCGTGGAATAGCTCCAGTAGCCAGGTATCTCCGCCGAGCGATTTCAGCGGGGCGACGTCCGGATGATCGAAGTTTTCATACGCGTCGACGGCGATGGCATGGAGATCGGCTTCGTTAACGACGGGCGCCGCGAACGGCGCGATGATGCGGGCCGCCAGTGCCGGGTAGTCGAAATCTTTGAGGGATCGAAGGTCTGCCGCGGAAAGCCGTGGCCAAGTCTCCGGCAAGTACAGCCCACCGTCACGGGCGAGCCCGGCCAGGACCACGTCATCGAACGCGAGGACCGGCGCGTTGCCGCGGGTACTTACATATTTCACGAAATCGGAACCACAGGCAGAAAGATCATTATTCCGTGGCTATACAAGCGTGAACCTGCCGGCGCAAGCCATCGTCGGCGATCGTCAGCTCAGGTACCGTTGTTTGAGGTGCGTCTTGAAGATCTCCGGATCCAATGGACTTCCGGTGGCCGCGACCAGTAGATCCTGCGAGGAAAGCAGCGATCCCTTGCCGTGAATGTTGTCGCGCAACCAGCCGATCAGAGGCAGAAAATTGCCACTGGCGATACCGGTTTTGATGTCGGGGTCGGCGCGAACGGCGGCGTCGAAGAACTGAGCGGCGGTCATCGCACCCAGCGTATACGTCGGGAAATACCCCCAGGCGCCGTCGTACCAATGGATGTCCTGCAGGCACCCGAGGCGGTCATCGGGCGGCGTGAGGCCCAAAAGCCGCTGCATGCCCTCGTTCCAGGCGGCGGGCAGGTCGGCCGGCTCCATGTCGCCGGCGATCATCGCGCGCTCCAGTTTGTAGCGCAGGATCACGTGCGCCGGATAGGTGACCTCGTCGGCATCCACGCGGATGAACCCCGGTTCGACCCGGGTGTAAAGCCGACTCAGGTTGTCCACGTCCCAAGCGGGCCCGCGTCCGACAAGAACGTTACGCATGATCGGTGCGGCAAAAGCGAGAAACTCGCGCGACCGGCAGACCTGCATCTCGACGAGCAGAGATTGGCTTTCGTGGACGGCCATGCCGCGCGCCTGTCCGACTGGCTGACCGCGCCAGTTCTTAGGAAGGCCGCGTTCATAGAGTGCGTGGCCGGTCTCGTGCAGTACGCCCATGAGGGCGGAGGTGAAATCCGCTTCGTCATAGCGCGTGGTGATGCGGACGTCGTCCGAGGTGCCGCCGCAGAATGGGTGAAGACTGACATCGAGCCGGCCATGATTGAAGTCGAAGCCCAATCGCTCCATGAAACGGACTCCAAGCTCGCGTTGATCGGCTGCCGGAAAGGGCCCCTCGGGCGTGAGTGGCTGCTCAGAGCGCGCCTGACGGTCCAGGACCGCAGCGAGGAAATCCGGCAGGAACGCCTCGAGGTCGGCGAACAACCGGTCAATGTCATCGGAGCGGCCCTCCGGCTCGTATTCGTCCAGCAGAGCGTCGTAAGGGGACAGGCCCAGGCGCTCGGACTTCGCCGCGGCGGTTTCGCGAACCAACGCTACGACCGTTTCGAGTTCCGGCAGGACAGCGGCAAAGTCGGCATCGGCGCGCGCCGATCGCCATTTGGTTTCGCAGGCCGACACTGCCCGCGACAGCGCTTCCACCTGGGCTTCGGTCAGGGCGGTTGCGTGGGTCCAGGCCCGGCGCATTTCTCGGACATTCGATCGCTGCCATGGATCGAGGTCCGGATCGTCGTCGGCGGCCCCGAGCAGATCTTCCATCTCGGTATCGGTGATCATGCCGTGGCTCATGGCCTTGAGCAGGGCAAGTTGATCGCCGCGTGACGCCGCGCCGCCCCGTGGCATCATCGTCGCCAGATCCCAGTGCAGCACGGCCGCCACGTCGCCCAGTGCATGGATGCGGCGGAACCGGTCCTCCAGCCGCTGGTAGGCGGTATGTGCCACAGCCGATCTACAGCAAGCCGCCGAGGGCGTTGTCGGTCAGTATCGCGCCGACGGCGCGGTCGGCCAGCATGGCGCCGAAGATCAGGAACAGATAAAGGATGCTGAACAGGAACATGGAGCGCGCTACAGCCGGATCGGGGTCGCGCCAGACCTTGTACGCATGTCTCAGGAACAGGCCGCCGAGGATCGCTGCCACCGCGCCGTAAAACGCCCCCGACATGCCCACCAGCACCGGTGACAAAGTCACCGGTACCAGAATGAGGGTATAGACCAACATTTGCGTCCGGGTGGATTGCTCTCCTGCCACCACCGGCATCATCGGCACGCCGGCATTCGCGTAGTCACCCCTGCGGAACAGCGCCAGCGCCCAGGAGTGCGGCGGTGTCCACAGGAATATGATCGCGAACATGCAGATCGCGCCCAGGCCCACATCGCCGGAGGCCGAGGCCCAACCGATCAGCGGCGGCAGCGCGCCGGCCGCGCCGCCAATGACAATGTTCTGCGGCGTCCGCCGTTTCAGCCACATGGTGTAGAGGAAGACGTAATAGACGATGGTCAGCGCCAGCAACCCGGCCGAGAGGATGTTGACCAGGGACGCCATCGCCGCAACCGAGCCCACCGCCAAGGTCACGCCGTAGGCCAGCGCCGCCTTGGGATGGATCCGCCCGGCGGGGACCGGGCGATTCATGGTGCGGGCCATGTCGCAGTCGATATCGCGGTCGTACCACATGTTGATGGCGCCCGAGGCGCCGGCGCCCATGGCGATGCACAAAATAGCCGCCAAGCCGGTGAGCGGACCGATACTGGCGGGCGCCAGGACCATGCCGA
>JGI12048J13642_10575631_pt1 | contig 10262 bp, 5 predicted proteins | sample ElkSlonscriptome_16_FD_13642 | JGI IMG/M metagenome (IMG submission 13642)
CCATATCCCGGGCCACGGCGAGTTTCAGCTTGGGCGGCTGATTAGCCAGCATACGGGCAACGAGCTCCGGAGGATACTTGTTCTCGCGACCGTCGTCATCGGTCAATCTGACGGCAAAACGCTGCGTCTTTTGAAGATCGATTTCAGCCGATAGGGCCCCGGGAATGTCGGGGTCGCTATGCAGGACCATCCTCTCTCCTTCCTTCGTGACCAGCTCACCGAGCGTTATCGGTTTGTTAACGAAACAGATCCACTTCACAAGCGTCCCTTGGACCGCCGAAACACGGACCGTGTCCTCGACTCGCTTGTCCGTCAATCCCGTGTAGTCAGGATAGTCGAGATCGGCATCGCTGCGGACCAGCGATGGATACTCAAACACATCGACTGAAAAGGATTCACTGATCCAATCGGAGCCGACCACCTGGTAGGTAAAATCCTCATCGACTGCCGCCAAGAATCCGCCCACCACCGGATCTGTCAGGTTCCGTTTCATTGTGATCCGCCGCTCGGTACCATCGGCAGCGGTGCAAATCAAATCGGCCTCGCTGGGCACCGCGTCGGCATCCACCCCGATGAATCTCGCCGTGATGACGAGACTGCTGCCTCGCTCCACCTCGGTATCCCCCGGTTCGACGACAACCTTCCAAACGGACTTAGTGCTTGAAGCGACCGTTTGTGCACGGTTACCCTTGGCGGGATCCGATAAAACCAGCAATCCAAGTACGACCAGCAGCAACGCGGTTGCGGCGACCCCCGCCAATCGACTTAAAAGTAACTTCCCAGGCGGCACGACATCGATCCAGCGATGCGAGCGTGAATGATTACGGGCTTCGGCCACAACACGTTGCTGCAAGTAGCCCAATTTTCGTCCGTCCGCATCGGTCTGACTGAGCGCCGTGAGCAGACGTTGGTCGAGGCTCGGAAAACGACGTTCGATTTGTGACGCGACTTGTCGTGGATTGCGAAAACTAACCCGCGCGATCACCGCGACGACGATGAAAAGAATGATCGTGCCAATTAGCAACGAAGCAGCTAATTCATACCCGCTCCAGTAACTTGATTCGGTATAGCGAAGCATTGCGATGCCGATCAACGCGGCAACCATGGCAACCAAAGCGGCCAATTGCCATCGGCGGACAGCACGCAATCGTTGCGTCACGGGAAGGATTAGACTAAGCAGCTTATCATGCATCGTTCATACCTCGCACCAATTGGAATTGTCGCTTTGCTCTCCGAGCGGATGGCGTCCATCGATTTGCTCCACCCAACTCTCGTTCTTTGACGGTTGACGCATTCCGATCGGAGAGGTTGTGAATAAATTCGCAGCCTCGGAGAGCGGAGCGACGATGGATGTAGTGGACGGAGTTAATACGCGTGAAAATCATACCGATATTGCCTCTGCTGCTTTCTTCGATCGCGTTTTGCTGAGCATCCCGCCAAGTAATGTCTCCAGCCCCAGCATCACCAACGCAGCGAACAGCAGCCATTGCCACAGCCGCTGCTTGCTCTCGAGTTCACTGTCGCGAAGCCGGTTTTGGTTACTTAACTCTTCGACAGTGGTAAGAGTCGATCCCAACTGGATACCATAACGTTCAAGTTCATCAGCTCCCATCGCTTCGGTACGACTTTCATCGCTATCCAAATTGACCACGATGCTTCTCGACGATTCACCGTCCACGATCTCGTAGCGCCCAGGCCAATCCAATGTCTGGAAATCAGAAGAACGTTGATACGATATTTCCTCGCCGCTAGGCAGCGTGATTTGAGCCGTAGACGAAGGCTCCCACGGAACTCTATCTCCAATCGAAAACTGGTTCCTATCCACCTGCGTCCCAGTGCTGGGATCAAACAGGCTGAAGATCAGCGGAATAAATTTGGACGACAACGCCAATTGGCTCGCTTCGGGTTGCCAGCCTGCCGCCAATACCCACATCTTGCCCGTACCAACGATCTGCTCCACCAACGCGGGGTCTCCATCGTCGAATCGAGCCAGCACATGCCAGGATTCAGGATAATCCGTAAGTGTCCGATGAGACCAAAAACGAATCTTGGTGAAGTCGTTGAACTGTGGATCCGACATGGTCGCAAACAAGGGATGGCGAAAATCGATTCGTGAGAGCATCACATAATCGTCAACGGCTGCTTCGGCAATCTTCAGCCCATCGACATTCGTGATCGAACGTAGTGAGTCCGCCGAGCCTTCGATCGTGCGCTGATCAGCAAGCACGTACAACAGTTGCCCCCCCGCGGTGACATACTTTCGGAGCAGTGCCGCAGTGTTTGCCGAGCATGGCTCGGTCACGACTACCAGCGGCACGTTTTTCGGCTCGGGAGCCTCCGTCAATTGGTCGGGCGACATCGTTTGGGTCTTTACCTTCCTACGGTTCGTGCTGAGCGGAACCCGCTGCAGATAATAGAGTAAACTACTGCGCGGATCGGGAACTGGGGAATCAGCGGACTCGGTGCCCAGATTCAGCAAAGTCAGCGACTCCGGTTGCGGGCTGACGACGTGCCATCTGTTATCGAAGTCGTGGTCATCGCCTTGTAAGGTCAACGCCGTGACACCGGGCTCCGGGCTTGGCATTTGCACAACACGCGACTGTCCCGGTGGAACTTGGATCGGCAATCCCATTGCATCGATCGGATTACCATCGGCATCGATCCAACTTACGCGGTAAGATGATTGATCGGCATCGCCCGAATTGAACACGCGAACGCGAACGCGGTCCGTTTCTTGCGGTTCATTGTCGCGAACTCGCAGCACCTGCGCCGAGGCATTGTTTCTTTGGCTGCTGCTGACTTGCCGAACGTCAAGGCTTAGCTGATCCGGCCAAGCATACACCTGCAAACTTTCGATCTTGCTACCGGCCTGCATGTCGGTAACCAGAATCATCTGTGGCGATCCGCTACGGCGTGGCACGTCGGTTGCGGAAGTATCCTGCGGATTTTCGCTCAGCGATACGCTGTTTTCCGGTTCGTAGGTCACCGCCAAGTCGGCCGCATAACTGATCGCCCGTCCCAGGTCCGTTCCCGCCCAGGAGGGAGTCGTGCTGGCGAGCAGCGAAGTGACCGACGATCTCACTTGGCTGGGAGAGATGCCACTCGTTTGATCGAAACGCAGCAGCGTTGTTGGTTTGTTGTCAAATGCCACCAACGCAAGTTCATCACCGGGACGAAGGTCCGACAGAATCTCATCGACTTTCGACTTGGCCTGTTCCCAAAGCCCAGCACGTCGCATACTGGCACTGGTGTCGACCACGATCACCATCCGACGACTTGGTAATTCAGAATCCGAATAGCTGGCACTGCGGATGAAGGGCCTCGTAAAGGCTGCGGCCAATAGCATCAAGGCTAACGCGCGAATCAAGAGCAGCGGCCAATGGTCTAACCTGCTCCGCCGCGTCAACCGAGGCGGCGTCGGCCGCAAGAACATTAACGAACTGAAATGGACCTCGCCACGCGGTCGACGACGAATCAAATGAAACAAGATCGGTAAGCCGATCGCCAACGCTCCCGCGAAGTAAAAGGGTGCTAGCAGGCTCATGTGGCACCTCCCGATCGGTTGGCACTCGTGGCGAGCATCCCGCTACGAGACGTGCGAGCGCTGCGGCGCTGTTGCGAATTGACCAAATGAAACAATGCTTGTTCGATTGGCTGGTCCGTGATGATTGGAAAGAAATCGACGCCCAGTGATTCACAGATCGCTTGGAGTTGTCGCCCGTGCTCTTCAAATCGGTCCACATAATCGCTTCGGGCCGATTCCGGATCAATGTAGATCTCTTTGCCCGATTCCATGTCGACGACCATGCTGGGGGATTGGATCTGCAATTGTGTTTCGGCGGGATCGATGGTCCGCAAAAGCATCACCTCGTGCCCGCGAGACCTCAAATAGGCAAGGTTGGTCTGCAATGATTCCACAGACGCGAGCAAATCGGAAACCAGGATTACGAGACCACGACGGCGAATCAACGATGCGATCTGCTGCAAAGGGGCATCGAGGTCCGTTCCGCTGCCACGGACTTCACGTGAAAGTGCAACCAATACTTGACGCAAATGACCGGGGCGATTTCGGGCGCTAATATAGTCTCCGATCGTTTCATCAAACGTCATCAATCCAACACTGTCTCGTTGCTGCGTTAAATAGTAGGCGAGCGTCGCGACGATGGTTCGCGCATATTCAATCTTCGAATAATCCAGCGATCCGAATCCCATCGATTGACTCTGGTCCAGCACCAGGTAGCAACGACGATTCGTTTCGTCTTCGAACTTCTTGATATAGTAGCGGTCGCTGCGGGCGAAAAGTTTCCAATCGAGCCCACGGAGATCGTCGCCGACGGTGTATGGACGATACTCGCTGAACTCGACGGAAAAGCCATGAGAGGGACTGCGGTGCAACCCGTTATAGAACCCTTCCACAACCGCCTTGGCACGCAATTGCAAATTCTTGATCCGCATCACAGCCAGCGGATCGACCTGGGCAGCGACCATTGCTTGGTTGCTTACGGCTCGGCTGCTCGCTCGTTGTTGTTTGACTGGTTGATCGCCCAAACGGTTACGCCCCCCGGCGTTCTGGTCTATGCTGGCCATAAAGATCCGATCAGGAAACCGACTTCAAGACCGTCGACAACAATTGATCGATCACGTCTTCGATCGTAACACCTTCTGCTTCCGCCTTGTAACTCAGCAGCACGCGGTGCCGCAGTGTCGGGTGCGCGAGTGCGCGAACGTCTTCCATGCTGACGTGCGATTTCCCATTGAGCAAGGCCCGAGCCTTCGCTCCTAGCACCAAAGTTTGAGCGGCCCTTGTTCCGGCACCCCAGCTCACCCAGTTATTGATGAACTCGGGCGTACCCTCTCGTCTTGGCCGAGTGGAAGCCGCTAGTCGAACCGCGTACGCGCCAACCTCGTTGGCGATCGGCACCTTGCGAACGGCTTCATGAAACCGCATCACATCCTCTCCACTAAACAATGGCTCAATTGCCTCGGGCCGCGACGATGTCGTCTGCAACACGACCGCTAGTTCATCCTCCTTCGGCAAGTAGTCAATCATCACATTGAACATGAAGCGATCGAGCTGAGCTTCCGGCAACGGATAAGTTCCTTCCATCTCGATCGGATTCTGCGTAGCCAAGACAAAAAACGGCTCCTCCAATTTGTAGCGTCGACCGGTCGCGGTGACCTGGTGCTCCTGCATCGCCTCAAGCAGTGCGGCCTGGGTCTTCGGCGGAGTTCGATTGATCTCGTCCGCTAAAATCACGTTGGCAAAAATAGGACCTTTGACAAACTGTAGCTGACGGCGTCCATCTTCCGATTGTTCCAAAATCTCCGTGCCTGTAATGTCGGCCGGCATTAAATCGGGCGTGAATTGAATACGCTGAAACTTAAGATGAAACACCTTCGAAACGCTGCTCACCAGCAACGTTTTGGCGAGTCCCGGAGCGCCCGTAATCAGGCAATGTCCGCCAGCGAACAAACAGATCAATAGCTGTTCGACGACATCCTTTTGACCGACAATGACTTTGGCAAGTTCTCGGTTTATTTGTTCTCGGCCCGCACGGATCTGTTCCACAACGCGGGCTTCCTCTTCGATCGACATGGTTTCCGTAAGCATCAGCAACGATTTTTTGTACGAGTTGGAAAGTTGTGAATTTCAATGAGTCATGGCGTAGGTCACGATGTTGATTCCCATCGGATAAGCTTTCTTGACCGAGAACTCCTCGAAGTACCATTGGTTTTCGCCTTCCCGTTCCCAGCCGTCACCAAGATCGGTGTTGTGACAAATGAAAACCATGATTCGGTCGGCGTCATCGTAGATGGCTTTGTAGTGAGGTGTCGACGTATCACTTCCATCCCTAGACCATTCAAAGGTACCAAGACTTCCGTCATAGCCACGGCGTGCAGCGTTGATCGCGGGTACCTGAGGCTTTTCCTTCAAATCATAGACGCAGTGGAAGATCTCGTGCGACAGCGGTACCTCCTGAGGCTTGCGATCGGGAAAAACGCGTTGCAATTGCATCCGCAGATTCTCGTACTCGGAGTCCCCCCAAAAATCGTCCACCATCAAGAATCCGCCGTTGAGGCAGTAGCGACGTAGTGCTTCGACTTCGGCTTCGCTAAACGCCAATGAACCGGGTTCGATGATATAGATGAACGGATAGTCGAACAGTTCATCGTCGGTCAGTTCCAAAACGATTGGTTCTGGGTTAACCTTCAACGTCGTCAGTTGCTGTAAACGGAGCGAAAAGTTTAAATCGCTATCTGGATAATCGGTGCGCCAACTGCCACCGCTTCGTCGTCCCCAGCCGCCATAGGATTCGTACCTAATTCGAACAAACGTGAAGAGGTCCGCTTTGAAATCTTCGTCGATCTCCCAATCGGGAACCCCGTTGCGGCTGCTGGAGATGTCGTCTCGAAACCAACCTCGCTGAGCGGCCGCAACACCGCAGAACAACACGGCGATCGCGGACAACCCGAACAGTCGCATTCTCGCTAGGAATCGATCCATCATAGGCTCTCCTCGGCCTGCTCGGTTGCGGGTGATTCGTCGTTACTGGGCGGCTGAGACTGGGGCGGCTGAGACTGGGGCGGCTGCGTTGGTTTCTCGGTCAATTGCAACAGCAAGCGATGGGCGTCGCGATAGCGGGGTGCCTCTTCAATCGCTCGCAACACGTGATGTTTTGCTAGGTCGGTTTGGTTCATGGCCGCCAACGCTCGACCCAACCGATAGTCGATGGCCGCGGGATCAACCGGTTCGATAGTCCCGAGGGCACGCAGTGCCCGCACGGTATCTAACGGTCGATCGAGATGCTCGGCCGCCATGGCCAACTGTTTATGGCCGGTCGGCACTAGCGGATTGATCGACAGGAATTGCTGGGCGTAATTGGCCAATTGATTCCAGTTTTCTTGCTCGACAGCCATCTCCATTAAACGCCGCAGTCCCGGCAAAGCATCGCTAGAGAGTTCCACCACTTTCTCCAGCGTAGCCTGTTCCTCCTGAGAGTGGCCCAGTTCCCGGTAGACCCTGGCCAGCATTTCCAGCGGTCCGCCGCGCTCGGACGTCACGGCACCAAGGTCCCGCAGACGTTCCAGCGGCGTCCTCGCTTGTTCATATTGCTCGATCGCAATACGTGCTTCGGCAATCCCGCGCAGAGCCCAATAGTTGTCTGGGTGATCCTCGGCCCATGCTTGTAACTCGTCGACCGACCCTGTTTCGGGGAGACCTTCCTTCGACCAATCAACCTCAGGGGCAAACGACTCAGCCTGCTGGCGAGCATAGTCAGCGAATTCGCTATCGAGCTTATCGACCGATCCAACCGAACGAACCAATGCGTCGTTGATCATCAATCCGTCTCCCAGATCGCTCAGGATCTGTTTCAAGGCATCCTGTCCGTACCGTTCGATCAAGAACTCGACGACCAGTGATGACTCGAAGTAAGCGAACAGGAGATGAGTTGGTGAGGGGGGGCTGAGAAATGCGGCGCTCAAATTGCTGACCGGCGTCAGGTTCTCGTCCAACAGCATGGCGCGGTATTGCGGCGTCATCGACTCGCCCCAGGCAGGATCACGCTGCCGCTCTTCGTAAACGGAAATTCCCTCGCTGAGCCAACGAGGCATCCGATTTTTGGTCTTTTCGAGCGTCACGACGTGACAAAATTCATGCCACAGCACGCTTTGCCAATTGCTCGGTCGCGGCCCCTGCGATGCCGGGCTGTTGGCCGTGATCACGCGACCGAAACAGACTCCCAGATAGCCAGTTCCTCCGGGCAATCCGAATGTTCGGATCGCAAAGTCTTTCTGCTCGGGGAAGATCTCGACAACAATGGGTGCCGTCGGTTCAATATCGTACTTCTTACACAGCACCCCTTGAGCCTCGGTCAACAACTTAAGCACCGAGTCGCCGTAAATCTCAGCCTCCTGACGATCCATCCGCACGTGAAGGTTGCCCGCTTCAATGACACTGAAACTCTTGAGTCGATCGTGAAGCGTGATGAGGTTGTGGGCAATGACATTGTACTCGTCTTCTTCGGCGACTCGATGCGCCATTTCCCAACCGTCGTCATCTTGGCCTAGCCGCAATAAATCTTGAGCCAATTGGAATCGAGCGGGGTTGTAGTTAGGGTCGAACTGAAGAGCTCGGCGTTGGTAGTCTGCTCCCTCCTCGAAACGGTACTTTTGCGACAGTTTACGGCCAATCAAGTGATCAACCTGGGGGTTGCGTTTCCACGTGCTAAGTGCCGTGGCACGCATCAAAGATTCAATCTCGTAGTTGCCGCGTAAATGGGCTAGCACCGCCAATAACGCCAACGCTTGTTGCTGATGCCGATTAATTGCCAGCACTTCCTGGACCGTCGACTCCGCCAAATCGTACTGTTCCCGGTCGATCGCGTGCTCGGCAACAAACAGTAAGCTGGGAATATGATTCGGATTTTGCTCAAGCGCCACCGAGATCGCTTCGGCTGCCTTTTCCGAATCGCTCGGTTCCCAGGCTCTCGCCAGCAAGTAGGCGACGCGAGGATCGCTCGTCCCTACTCGCTGGGCTTGCTGCAGCGTTTCGGCTGCAACTTTGAAATCGCTCTTTTGCAAAGCCAATTCGGCCGTGGCAATGTACACTTCAATCAACTTCGGATTAGCATCCCGGACGCGATCATAAAACAGTTTCAAGATTTGACGCGCATCATTTCCACGCTCAGCAAAATAGCGGCCCGTGGCAATGACGTTGTCGTGGCTAGCGAAACGCGTGGGAGCCGCTTGCAGGAGTTGCAGGATCCGAGCGTTCGATTGCGCTGCGAGGTCCAGCAGATTGTTTTGCCGCAAAACCTCCAAACCCTGCATACGCAGCGTTAAACTGGTCGGAAAACGATCGATGGCTGTGTTGTAAGTCTTCAGCGCCTCAGCGTACTTCCCCGTCGTGAGTTGGCATTGAATCAGCAACCGGGGCCATCGCTCGTTCCAAACGCCACGTTCCACTTCCGCAGCCGCAATCAATTCGGCAGCCTCGTACTGACCGGCCAAGAATTGTCGCTCGGCCTCCGCAAAGTCGGCCGCATCGACCGCCGAGAGCCCCTTCGAAGGCGAGCCGATGAAAGTCGCGATGATCACGACGACCGCTCGTATTACGACGACCACTCGTAGCGAAGACCGAGTATTCATGGAAATCAAATTAGGCATCGGTGCGTGGTTCCTCCTCCGAAGTTCTTTCGCCGTCATTATTCTAGCGTGACTAGTGCGGTTGGTGGTGTCCGTTAAAGAGAATAGAGAATATTGCTCCCAGGCTTTGCCTGAGGGTGAAGCGGAAGGGCGATGGTGAACAAGGTTGTCGCGAGCGATTTGTCACCGTTTGGTTCAAAACGCTTCGCAGGAGCGATGACGATGCGTTTCAAATCTGGTATTCTTAGAGCCGATCGACTTCAAAGACTTGTCTATTTTTCGTAGGGTCCCGCCTCCGCGGTTCTGTACTCATTTTGGGGTGACTTTTAGCCATGGATGCCAACCAAATCGCGATCGATGCGATTCGAGCCGCCGTGGCCTCAGCGCCTGGGAATTTGGAGTTAACGCGTCAACTATGTGAGTTGTTAATGCGAGTCGGGCGTGATGATGAGGCCGAAGAACAGGCAAAAATGTCTCTCGCCAGATTTCCCGATCGGCGTGGTACGAAAGTGTTAATGGCGGAAATGTTTTTTCGCCGTGGCAAGGATTCCCATGCAGCGGCGATTGTCGAAACGCTGTTGAAAGCGGATCGGGAAGACCCTTTGCTATTGTTGTTGCATTGCCGGTTGCAGCAACGCCGCGGCGATATTCGTGGTGCCGTGTCGACCTACCAAGACGCCGTTGCTGTTGACGAATCGGCGCGAGATGCGGAACTCGAAAGCCTGCTCGGGCTTCAAAACTTTGAGGATCCTAATCCAGAGATGGTGCCCGATGCGGTAGGAATGCCATTTTCACCGAGCGACGTGGACGATGCGGACAACATCGATGACGCCCTGCCAGCGGTCGAAAATCGGTTGCGTGAAGGCTTTGAATCGGTCGGCGGAATGGAACTGGTCAAAGAGCAGATCCGACTGAAAATTATCTACCCGCTAAAGCATGCCGAAATGTACACGGCGTATGGAAAAAAGGTCGGCGGTGGTATTTTGTTGTACGGACCGCCCGGCTGCGGCAAGACACACTTAGCCCGCGCAACCGCTGGCGAAGTCGGAGCTGGATTCCTTTCGGTTGGCATTAACGACGTGTTGGATATGTGGGTTGGCAACAGTGAAAAGAAT
>JGI12048J13642_10003435_pt1 | contig 10260 bp, 11 predicted proteins | sample ElkSlonscriptome_16_FD_13642 | JGI IMG/M metagenome (IMG submission 13642)
GCCGTGGTGAAGACGATAGCGAGATTGTTCATCTAGTTGTAATAAAATTTCCTCAGTCGAGTCTTCGAGGGGTACCTGGAGGGAACTCAAAAACTCTTGGGGGTTGTGTTGTACCCACAACGCCCAATAGGTTTCTAAAGACGCGCCACATTGTTGACAAAATTTATGCCGCGTCGGATTTTCGGCTTCACAATTGGGACAAACTAGCATGGAAGCTCCTAAATTCCCCTCTCGATCGTTCATTGCATTCATTGGCTAATACCCACGTCTCGCCAGTCGTCTTGTTCTTGATTTTGGTTTTGTATTGTATCCACTAAGGTAACATCTCCCGTTAGGATAGAAATGGGCCTATCGGTTAAAAACTGCGATCGCCCTCTTGTTGTAAAAACCCTCAATTTTAGACAGCTTATTCTGGGAAACCTTGGCGAAACAACGACTTGATAGCCTTTTAGTAGAACGTCAACTTTGTGATTCTCGACAACAAGCCCAACGCTTAATTCGGGCAGGCTCGGTTCGCGTTAATCAACAAGTCATTGATAAACCCGGCACAACAATTCGGGCTGATGCTGCTATTGTAGTCGCTCAAAAACCCCCTTATGTTTCTAGGGGCGGCTTGAAGCTTGAAAAAGCCCTCAAGACCTTTGCCGTTACTGTAAAAGGGCGTATTTGTTTAGATGGGGGCATTTCTACCGGAGGGTTTACCGATTGCTTGCTTCAAGCCGGGGCGAGTTTAGTGTATGGGGTGGATGTGGGCTACGGTCAAGTGGCTTGGACGTTACGCCAAGACGAACGGGTGATTTTAAAAGAACGCACCAATTTTCGCCATCTCGATGGGGTCGATCTTTATGGCGATCGCCCCCTTGCGGATTTGGGGGTGATGGATGTGTCATTTATTGCCCTAGAGAAAGTCTTACCCGCTTTACACCGCTTGCTACAGCCGCCGCGAGAAGCCATTTTGCTGATCAAACCTCAATTTGAAGTGGGGCGCGATCGCGTGGGCAAAAAAGGCGTAGTCCGCGATCCCCAAGCCCACATCGACGCGATCGCCCAAGTCCAACAAGGAGCGTGCGATCGCGGTTGGCAAGCCCTCGGCCTCACCTATTCCCCCATTTCCGGCCCGGCGGGCAATCTCGAATATTTACTCTGGTTACAAGAAACCGGACAAACAACCCCCCTCCCCCTACCCACGATTACAGAAGTCGTACAGCAAGCCCAACTTGCCCTCAAATCCCCAAAAACGGACGGGCCAAAAAATAACTCGTAATCGTTTTTGCGTCTACATCTTCTCCGTGTTGGAGATATTGTTCAAATTCCGCCGGAGACCACAAAACCACCTCAATATCTTCGTCTTCGTCCATCGCCAATTTTTGGTCTAATTCGGTTAATTCTTGGGCCAGAAAGGCATAAATATACTCATCTGAATAACCGGGTGCTAGAGGAAAACGCCCCAACGCTTGCCATTTTGCCGCTTTATAACCCGTTTCTTCTTGAATTTCCCGCTCGATTGTCGTTTCTGGGTCTTCCCCGACTTCAATCGTCCCCGCCGGAAATTCCCATAACCGCCGACCCACCGCAAAGCGATATTGACGCACCAAAACCAACTGTCCTTCTGGGGTCACCGGCACCGCTAACGCCCCCCCAGGATGGCGGATACATTCCCAACTGCCCGTCGCCCCATTCGGTAAGCGCAGTTGATTGACATCAAAATCAAATTTGCGACCGCGATAAAATAAGCGCTGCTGGAGGATTTCTGGAGGTTCAGGAGGATTTAACATAAATTAAAGATTTGCCCAAAGCCGTTTTCGTTCTTATTCCTTTCCCGAAATTACACCGAATCGGAATTTTAAGAAAGCTTGACAAAATACCGATTTAATTTTGTTGATACAGGGTAACTTCTGTACAGTTCACTTTTTGTTGGAGTTGAGTTATGGTATGACCGGTTACCGGATCGAGCCAATGGGGGGCAATTTCGGCCAGGGGAACTAAGACAAAAGCGCGATCGCGAAAGCGAGGATGAGGAATTTGTAATTGGGGCAACTCTAAAATCAAATTTTCCCATAATAATAAATCTAAATCGAGCGATCGCGGCCCCCAACGTTGGCGACGAATTCGCCCAAACTGTTGCTCAATCGCCCACAAATTTTCTAAAATTTCTAGGGGCGATCGCGACTCCGATACCGTCGCGATCGCACAGCCATTTAAATAATTGGGTTGAGGTGGCCCTATCGGTACGGTTTCGTACCAACTAGAATACTGTTGAAGTTGTAAACCCGGTACATCATTCAACTTTTCTAAAGCTTGTTCTAAGATTGTTAGGGAATCCCCTAAGTTACTCCCTAGGGCAATGGCACATTGCTTTGATTTCATGACAAATTAAACCCCCAAAAAAGGCGATCGCGCCCCCCTTCAACTTAAGGACGAATCCGATCGATATTTTCTTCCCAATTCGCACCGTCAAAAGGAATCACTTTAAACCTCGATAAGACATCCCCATCTAAGCAACGAATATTAACATCAATCCCATCAGGATGAGAACGGGGTCGATAAAAAGGATGAATCCCACAAACACGGCAAAAATGATGTTGGGCCACGTTTGTGTTAAAAGTATAAGTTGACAAAAACTCCGATCCTTGCAGAAGACGGAAGCAATTAGCAGCAACGATCAGATGGAGAAATCCCTTTTTCCGACAGATTGAGCAATTACAGTCTAGGGCTTCGCAGGCTTCAATCTCCACTTGAAAGCGGATGGCACCACAATGACACCCCCCGTTATAAACTGTTGCTTTTTCCGACATAATCCTTTTTCATTAAATAATGAAACTTGTTTGTTCCCCTTGAGCCGCTTGCCAGCTTCGGGCATCGTAGTAAAGATCGGCAAGGGTAATCGTATAAAGGGATTCTTTTAACTTTTGATGTAAACGTTGCCACAAACTAAAAGTCACCCAATCCTCCGCTTGGGAAGCATCAGGACGATGGTGAGGTAAAGGTTCTATTGTTTCTCCCACTGCTGCTAAAATTTGTCCTAAAGAAATGCGCTCTGGAGATTCGGCGAGTTGATAACCCCCCCGAGCCCCTCGTACAGAATATACCAAACCCGCTTGACGCATAGCAATCAAGAGCTTTTCTAAATAGGGCGCGGGTAAATTTTGGCGGGTCGCGATCGCGCTGACTGAGGTGGGCCCGTAATTCGGCTGTAAGCTTAAATCCAACAAGGCTTTAACGCTATAATGCCCTCGTTTAGTTAGCTTCATGTTTTTATTATTCTTGTAAATCCCAAAAATGTCGCTTTTGAGAAGCAAATTTTCTCCATCTTGAGCCTATAACAATTTGATGAAATTTTAATAAAGATTGACTTATCGCGTGTAATATAGTTTCATAGGGATGCTGAATTAAAAACTAAGCAAATTTCTTGATTGTCTACTCGCTATAGATAAGGAGACAATCAAAAAACTTACCCTTCAGTCGTTGGTTTTAAATTTTAAATTGATGAGTCCAAAGAAAAAATCCGATCCTATCCCCTTAACAGGCGAAGAACTGGTCGCAAAAGTCAAAGAGTTAGGCGACCTCAGTAAAGAAGAAAAAGCGAGAGAATGTGGTTACTATACCGAAACAAAAAATGGTGTAGAACGAGTCAATATGATGAAATTTCTCAAAGCCCTGATTGATGCCGAAGGGATTGAGTTAGACGCAACCGCTAACGGCCAAGGACGAGGGGGACGTTCAGCGAGTTATCGCATCAGCGTACAATCGAATGGCAATCTCTTAATTGGTTCGGCTTATACCAAAAAAATGGGCTTAGAACCGGGAGATGAATTTGAAATTACCCTGGGCCGCAAACACATCCGTTTGAAACAAGTCAACGTCGATGATGACTTTGAAGATGAACCGCTAGAAGAATAGTTAAGTTTTTCTTCATCAAAAACGAACGAGGAGAGTTTCTGTTGAGACTCTCCTCGTTGAGTATTGACAGTGTATTGTTCTTCACACTGAAGTTTTTACAACTTGCTGCCCCCACCCGCGCCGTACAATCTAGGGCAGCCAAAGAGTGCTAAAATCCCCCGTCCAGTAGGGAGAACTCATCCACAGCAGCATCGACACATAAACGCCCCAAAACAGCATCACAATAAACTGTTGGTCGTGACGTTCAATCAAGACAGCCACCACCGCCAAAGTCAGAGCTAGGGACGCTAACGCCATCATCAAAACCGGCTGAAATCCCGTCGCTATTTGTAAAACACTGAGATAAACACAGCCCATCGTGGCTACGAACGACATTAAGAGTAAGCCCACCGTCCACCAACGGGGGTAGAGGCGAAAACTAGGGCGCGATCGCGCTTCAGCCAGAGCCGCGCCGCCCGCGAGGGCCAAAGCCGGGTAAATCGGCACAATCGAGGCAGAGACCTTGACCATCATCAACGACAAAACCAGCAAATAAACGCCACTCCAAATTAAAGTTAATTTAGCCCAACTCCAATTCCAATTCTCTTGGGCCAAATGTAAGCCGTATAAGCAAAAAAACAACCACGGCCAAGCCGATTTCGCAATCTCACTCACATAAAACCATAAAGGTTGGCGATGTTCGTTTAACGCCAAACGATACAGCACTAGCGATCGCCCAAAAATATCTGACAGGGAATATTGGTCGTGATAATAAATCCACTGGGCCCCATACCACCCCACAGCCGGAAGCAGCCCAATGATCGCCCCAATCCACAAATAAAAAGACCCCAATAAGCGGGGGGTATCCCAAGCCAAAAACAAAAGCGCGACCGCCCCCAACACCAAACCAATTCCGCTTTTCGTCAAGGCCAACAACGCCAAACCCAAGCCGACTCCTAACCCCCACCGTAAATCCCGCCGCGATCGCAACACACTCAACATCATCAGCAGGGTAAAACACAAAACCGGGCCATCCAGCATCGCTAAACGCCCGTAGTGCAACACCGGGAAAAACGTCAAATAAATCATCGCCGCCGACAAAGCGGGTAAACGGGTGGGAAACACCTCCCGCCCCAAACCGTATAACAAAGGCACCGAAATTGCCGCTAATAAAGCCCCCGGTAAGCGGGTTGTCCAGGGATTCACACCCCCAATTTTATAAAAAATCGCGATCGCCGCCGGGATCAAAGGGGGGCGATCGAAATAAGGCTGATTTTGCCAAGTCGGAAACAACCATTTCAATTGTCCTGGCGTTCCCTGGGCAATTTCTTGAGCCACCTGGGCGATCTGTGTTTCTGTTTCCGTGGCTAACGGTACGCCCCCTAAATTGACGCTAAACAAAATTAAAGCCGCTACGAACAAACCCAATAGCCAAAGCCATTCAACCCAATTTGTAGCACTTTTAAACTTTGTCGCTCTCGAACGATTCCAGGCAAAACGTTGAAGATTCATAAACCGATCGACAATTGCAATGATTTCCGGCAAAAATTAGCCGTCCATTGCGGTTATTTGGCTGACTCTAGCTCCCATTGTGCCGGGTTTGTCGCGATCGCGCCTCTGCGTCCGACCGCCCCCTTCCATCTCACTGTTGGGCGGCACCGATGAAATCCAGATGTTAAAATACCGCAATGACCGAAAAATTTAATTCACCATTTCAACTTTACCAAACCCTAATTTTTTTCTATTTACAACTCGCTAAAAACTTAAAAAATGTTTCATAACAATCTAGATTAAACCCAAAATTCTTTCGAGACGAGAAATTAGTTTCTCGTTCAGAGTCAATCTACTAGCGTCTTTCAACCCCTGTGCCAAATCCATTTTGTCCGGAATTGGCCCGGTACAACCATGCGATCGCTAAACTAGAGTTTTAACTCGGGCATCGATTGCTACCCCAAAACCATCGTTAGCGATTGTCTGAGGTGCTAGAGAATATACAGTTAATCGCCTGCCCCGATCGAGCTTATGGATGGATCTTTTGAACTTACTCTACAAATCGTCATCGCTGTCCTGGCAGGGATTGGCGCTCAAGTCTTGGCCGAAGCCCTCAAAGTCCCCAGTATTGTCTTCTTACTGTTACTGGGCATTCTCTTGGGGTCAGACGGACTCAATCTCCTGCATCCCCAGGAATTGGGCATCGGCTTAGAAGTCTTAGTCGCCCTGTCTGTTGCCATTATCCTCTTTGAAGGCGGCCTCAACCTGGAACTGCGAGACATTGGGCGGGTTTCAGGGAGCTTACGAAATCTCGTTACCGCCGGAACCCTCATTGCCCTACTCGGCGGCGGTATGGCCGCCCACTGGCTGAGTGAATTTCCCTGGCCCATTGCCTTTTTGTATGCTGCCTTAGTCGTGGTCACCGGGCCAACGGTAATCGGCCCCCTCCTCAAACAAGTGGAAGTCGATCGCCGCGTCGCCACCCTCCTCGAAGGAGAAGGGGTGTTAATCGACCCAGTAGGGGCTATTTTAGCCGTGGTGGTTCTCGATACCATCCTCAACAGCGATGCCGTTCCCCTCGAAATTGTCAGTGGCTTGCTGCTGCGTCTGGGCATTGGTGCCATGATTGGCGCAATCGGCGGTTGGCTGCTGGGTCTCACCCTCAAACAAGCCAGTTTCTTATCCGAAGAACTCAAAAGCCTAGTCGTGTTGGCCGGAGTTTGGGGTTTGTTTGGCTTGGCTCAAACCCTCCGCAGCGAATCGGGACTCATGGCCTCAGTCATGGCCGGGATTATCCTGCGGGCTTCCTCCTTGCCCGAAGAACGGATGCTACGCCGCTTTAAAGGTCAGTTGACCGTTTTAGGGGTTTCGGTGCTGTTTATCCTGCTGGCGGCGGATTTATCCATTGATAGTGTCTTTGCTTTGGGTTGGGGTAGTGTTGGCACCGTGTTGTGCTTGATGTTTGTCGTGCGTCCGATTAGCGTGACGTTGTGTACCTGGAACAGTGGCTTAAACTGGCGGCAAAAGTTTTTTGTAGCCTGGATTGGCCCGAAAGGAATTGTCTCAGCTTCTGTGGCTTCTTTATTTGCGATTTTGCTCACCCAACAGGGCATCAACGGGGGAGAAGCGATTAAAGCCCTGGTGTTCCTCACGATTATGATGACGGTGTTTATCCAGGGTTTATCGGCCCGGTGGGTGGCCAGTTGGCTCAAGATTGCTTCTTCAGAAGCGCGAGGAGCGGTGATTGTGGGGTGTAACCCCGTCGGACGCTTAACCGGGCGTTTGTTCCAAGAAGCGGGAGAATCGGTCGTGATGATCGATACCGACCCCGAATCCTGCCAAAAAGCCAAAGACGACAACTTACAAGTGTTTCAAAGCAGTGGTCTCGACCCGGATGTGTTAGAAGAAGCGGGAATCGAGTCTATTGGTACATTTTTGGCGGTGACCAGTAACGGTGAAGTGAATTTGGTCTTGGGACAACGGGCCGTAGAGGAGTTTAGTCCGCCACGGGTTTTGGCAATTTTTCCCCAAAATCCCCAAACCAATCTTACCGCCAATAAAAAGACCAATAAGGTTAAAGTGAATCAAGCCTTTGTGAGTGCGTTGCCGATTAAAACTTGGAATCAGTACATCAAGGATGGTCAAGTGAAACTCGGTCGCACCGTCCTCAAAGAAGAGGGTTTGGCCTTTCAACAAGCCCACCTACAGGCGTTGATGCGGTCTGGGGAGCTAGTGCCGTTGTTGGTACGTCGCAAAGATTCGTTACAAGTGGTGAAAGCCACCGAAGAATGGCGAGCCGCAGATGAAATTATCTATCTTCTGCATGACCCGCGACCGCAATTGCTCAAGCGGCTTTCCGGGGCTTCTCAAGCCTCTCGGTTGGCGATTGAGAAGTTGCCCGAAGTCGAGGAAGTTCCGGTCGCGTCGGCTCAATCTGAAGGAAAATTAGAAGAAGTGACTTAGGCAATCCGCAGCGAATTTTTGAGGCAAACAGTATGATAATAGGAGAATTTTGCGATTAGGAGCGATCTTGATATGGATATCAAATTAGTGTTAGCTATTTTAACCGGCTTATTTATTGTGGCGACCTTATTTTTTGGGACAAAAAACGGCTTTTATGATTCTGATAATTATCACGGTAATGGTTCGGCTCACTAATAGCCAAGTCAAGCTGTAGCAGCGAGAGCCAACTCCCAATCGATCGGGGTTTCTGGCTGCTCGCCGCTTTTGTGGGTTGGAGGCAAGGGAGTTTATGAACTATCGTCCTGCGGTTAACCAATGCGATCGCGATCGCTTGTTCTGTTTCCCCTACGGTGTTGGCCACGACGCGGAGGGGATTTGTTTATTGGTGCAGTTAGGACAGCATCGCATTTTGCTCGATTGCGGCCTTGAGGATATTTCGCCCCTCACCACGGCGGCTCCTCTGGATTTCGCCATCTGCACCCACGCCCATCTCGATCATGTCCGGGGTTTACAAGCCCTGCACGAACACGACCCCCATCTGCCCATTTATACCAGTGCGGTGACGGCGGCGTTGCTTCCTCTTTACTGGCCCGACTGCCCAGACACAGTAATTCAGTCGTTTTGTCAAGTGTTACCTTGGCGATCGCCCATTCAAATTGCCGATGACCTGAGCTTAGAATTTTTCCCGGCGGGTCATTTACCGGGGGCGGCGGCGGTTGTCTTGACCTACACCACACCGGAGCGTGTATATCGATTGCTTTACACGGGGGACTTTTTCTTGTCAAATTCTCGCTTGGTCGAAGGATTGCCCTTGGATTCCTTGCGGGGATTACACCCGGATATACTAATTATCGAAGGCAGTTATGGCACGGCCCGCCACAGTCGCCGTCGCCAACAGGAAAAACAACTGATGGCCAGGCTTGACCGCGCTTTGGCTAGTGGGATGTCGGTCTTAATGCCCGTACCGCCGATTGGTATCGCCCAAGAAATCTTGATGCTGTTGCGATCGCATCATCAATTTACAGGCCGCGACCTCGATATTTGGGTAGATGGTCAAGTGGCCACCGCTTGCGATCGCTATCTTCACCTGCTGCCCCATCTTCCCACCGCCGTCCAGAATTTTGCCAAACACCAGCCTTTATTCTGGGACGAACAGGTTTTGCCCCGGATGCGTCGTTACCCTGGTTCAGCCGACGATCTAGACCGCTATCCCTGTGTGGTGTTGACCGATAATACTGCCGATTTACAGCACTATTGTCCCCCGGAAACCGGCCCTTGGCTGGTATTACTGCCCGATGCCATGCCCCCAGGAATTACCCAAAATTTTACAGGAGAACAGCCACTCCCCAATTATGCCCACATCCAACTAGAAACTTACTTACTGTCTCAACACAGCGACGGTCGCAACACCACCCAACTGATCCACAATATTCGACCGCAACATATTATTTTCGTCCACGGTTCCCCGGCGTATTTAGCCGACTTGACCAGTCTCGAAGAACTACAAAATCGTTACCAACTGCATTCGCCGCCTGTTGGTACTTTGGTCGAATTGCCGATTGGCGATACTTTTATTCAGCCTGAAGCCCCACCCCCGAATCAATACGAAGGCGAAATCAACGAACTCGATACAGCAATTTCTTTTAACTTACCCACCGCGATCGTCAGCGATCCCCGTTGGCAGCAATTCGCCGATACGGGTCTGGTTGAAGCTCGTTGGCAAGGAGAAGAATTATTATTGCGGGGAATTTCTCAACGGGAACTTTTGAGCCAAAGCAATACCGCCAAAATCCAAGTCGATCTCGATTGTTGTCGGAATTGCCTGCACCAACGAGGACAACGGTGCTGGAATCGCTTATCCCCCCTTTATGGGTTTAGAGTGACTCCAGAAGGGTATTGTCCGGCATTTGAAGCTGAGGAAAGGGCTGAAACTGACCCTTAAGAGACTTATTCCCAATCGGTTTCGGGCGATCGCGGGTGGATTTGTTCGGCTTCAGGGCAATCATCAGAAATCTGCAAGTCAACTTGACCGCGCGGCACAGAAGCCAGTTTTTGGCTGATTGCGCCAATGCTTTCGAGGCGTACCATTTCTTCCCAAGCGCTTACTTCGTCGTCTTCTTCGGTTTCATAGCGGAGGGTGACGAGATCGCCTTCAATATCTGTCATGCGAGCGTTTTCAATCCAGCGTTGCTGGTCCCGCAAGAAAACGCAAACCTCTCGATTATCGGTACAAAGTTGATAAATCTTGCGGTGTAGCATGATGAGCTTCTCCTAGGCAGATTTTGAGCAAGTTTTCTGTTTTTTCGCATTCCCAACACCGCCTGCTAACGAGTTGGGCGATTAGTGTCTAGTGTAGCGTTGTTCCCAGTCATTGTCAGAGAGTTTTTTGAGGGCAATCGGTAATCGGCAGTCGGCAATCGTGAAAGA
>JGI12048J13642_11493912_pt1 | contig 10257 bp, 7 predicted proteins | sample ElkSlonscriptome_16_FD_13642 | JGI IMG/M metagenome (IMG submission 13642)
ACGAAAACCATCCGGGTTTTCGCGCTTCGCGCGCCCTATCGGGCGCCCAAATCCGCTCCCGGCGGATTGGTCATTGCTGCATCATCGACGGGGTCTTCGAGCCGGTCGAGGAGGCTGGTGATGGCCCGCAATCCGTGCGCTTTCGCGCCGCCGCCGACCTGACACCGGAGGCCGTCGCCGCCATCGCCGAGCAGGTCCGCGTCCGGGGGCGGCAACGGTTTGCCCGCAGCGGGCTGATCGAGCGTGATGAGGTCCGCGAGATGCGAGCCCTTGGAGCCCCACCCAGCCCAACAGCGGCTTCTCGCTGGATGCCGCGGTGCGCGTGGGCGGGCACGATCGCGCCGGCCCCTTTTCCGAACAGGGAGCGGCTGCTGCGCTATTGTGCCCGCCCGCCGTTCGCGCTGGAGCGTCTGGAACTGCTCGACGCCGACCATGTCGTCTACCGGTTGCCCGCTGGTTCAGAGATTGGCCAGCGTGACGGCACCACGGCGCTGACGCTCACCCCGCCAAACTTGTGATCAAGTCTGCTGATCGACCATCTCGCGGCGCAGCTTGTTCCCAGATTGGCCGCCGCCCAGGCGCCACCGCCATCGCAGCGCGCTCGCGCCCAACGCGCCGCTGCGTGCCGTTGCCATCGCCTTCGGCCGTGAGGTGGCACAGGCAACAGACTCACCGACCGCGGTCAGTTCGCCGCCCCCAACGCCGGCCTCCAATGCCCGTTCCCCGGCGCGTTATCTCTGGGCCATGCTGCCCTGAAGGGATCAAGCCCCGGCTGTTCGAGTCGCTGCCCCTGGTCTGCCCCAACTGCGGCGCGGACATGCGCATCATCGCCTTCATCACCGAGACCGCGCCGGTCGAGCAGATTCTTACCCACATCGGTGAGCCAACGCGTCCACCCCCGATCTCGCCCACCCGCGGCCCGCCCGCCTGGGACGATACGCCCGAGTCGCTACCGGACTGGGACCTCCCCCAACAGCCCGAGTCCCACTTCGAATTCGAATTCGATCAGCGAGTCTCCTGGTAGCCGCCGTCTTTCGCAAGGAACGGTGCAGCCCCTCTCGTCTGCCGGTGTTACCCTGCCCCGAAGATACACGCGCCAGCACCCAGAAAAGCGCGCGCCTGCAACGCCCCGACACCCGTCAGCCCCGCAGTTGGGCGTTGACCCCGCACCCCACCCCCGCTAACCTCCTACCTCGGGCCAACCTGGACGGCCAACCTGGACGCTCAGGGTGGCTTGGATTTCCTATCCGTCGCCAAGGCGGCAGCAGCTTCCGCGATCCGCTAAACTTGGCTAATCTCACCTAGTCATCCGTTCTTGTCTTCCCGATGGCCACCCAGCTCAACATCCACGATGCCAAGACGCACCTGTCCCAACTCATCGAGCGCGCCTGCGCCGGCGAGGAGGTCGTTATCGCCAAGGCGGGCAAGCCGATGGTCCGGCTGGCACCCGTCGAGCAGACGCCGGCGGGACGCCGTTTCGGCGCCCTGCGTGGCAAGGCTAAAGTCGATGACGCCTTCTTCGAGCCCCTCCCCGAGGATGAGCTGAAGGCTTGGGAGCCGATCAATCCTTCAAGCACCTGCCCATCGGCATCGAGCACGCCCGTCGTGCCGGCCTGATGCCGGGCGAGCATCGCGACCCGTTCGATCGCATGCTGATTGCGCAGGCACAGATCGAGACACTGTGCCTGATCAGCAATGAGAAGTGCTTCGACGGTTTCGGCATCAACCGGCTCTGGTAAAGGCTCAATGGCGACAAGCGACACGGCCGTCGACAAGACACTTGCAAACGCGGTTCTCGGTCTGCTCGGGTCATCCTCGCTCGGCCTGCGCCGGGACGAGATCCGCAAACGCCTGGTGCAATCGGGGATCGTGATCGACGAGGCACGGCTCGCCGAGTGTCTGCGCCGGTTGCAAGAAGGGGGCAAGCTGGACTTTAGGGTTCGCCGCTGGCGCCTGAAGCCGGGACATCGACCACAGGCGGCGCGACCAGACCCATCGCCGCCGACGCCCACCAAAAAGCCGCGGAGACCGCCGCCACAGCCACCACCGACCCCTCCGAGACCGGAGCCGTCCACCATCACCTGCCTGCCGTGCCAAACAGCTCGGCACGAAGTGGCGGGAGACGCCGAACCACCAAAGCTCGGCGGCGCACTCCCGACGGGTTGGCAACTGCTCCGCCAACTCCTGCCCTACTGGCGCGAGGCGCTACGGTCCGAGGAACGACCCAACATCGTCCTGCCGCTGGAGCGCGCAAACATCGAGTTCTGCGGCCTGACCTGCGCTGGTGTCTGGTGGCCCGACGACGGACACGCCGCCGAGATTCGCCTAACGGCCGAGCACATCCCGGCTGAGCTGATCGCGAGCCTCGCCCGTCAGGGAGCATCCGAGGAGGTCTTCCTGGGCTATCCACTCCAGCTCATCCCGGGAAAAGGCGATTACGGAGCATTCGCCCGACCGGTCCTGACCTTCGCCTGTGATCTGCGGCTCGATGCCGGCGTACTGCGACTCAAGGCGCCTGCGCAAGCAGTGGACATCAATGCGGGTTGGCTGGAACAACAGGTCAAGGAGGTGCCGGCGCGGCGGGAGCTGCTGCGTTGGCTCGGTATCGCCGCCGCGGGCGTTGATGACGACGACGAAGACGCCGATGCCTTCGGCGAGCCGGTCGATCTCCCCACCGTCACCGAACGCCTGCTTGCTTGGCTCCCCACGGCGGCACGTCGAGCGCTATCCCCGAGTGCGCTGGCAACCAGCTTGCCCTCGGCGGTGGCCGAGCCGGAGCTGGTCAATGTCCTCGTGCTGTTTCGTGCGCCGACCACAAAGTTCAGCAAGCGAGCGCTGCAAGAGCTTGACCACCTCATCCGTTGGCGCGATCAAGACCTCTCGCGTTCCGCCCTCGCCGCCTGGTTTTCCGATCAAGCCGATCAAGACCCCGCCCTGCTCCCTGCGCTGCCGCCGCTGAAGCTCAACGAGGACCAGTACAACGCCACCCGATCCGCGCTGAACCACGCGCTGACCGTCATCACCGGCCCTCCCGGCACCGGCAAGTCGCAGGTGGTCGCGGCCATCATGGCCAGCGCTGCCCTCAGTGGCCGCACCGCACTCCTGGCCTCCAAGAACCACAAGGCCCTGGACGCCGTTCAGCAGCGCCTGGAGTCCCTGCTCGACGACGAGCGCAGCATCCTCGTCCGCGCCAGTCTGCCGTACGGCGCCGGAAAGCCGATGGACCTGCGCAAGGCCACCGAGTCCTTGCTCGCCCGCGGCACCAGCAGCGGCGACCGCGAGCGGCTCTCCCGCGACGTGACGCGACTGGCCCGCGCCTACCGACACCTCGCCGAGACCGAGACCCGACTGCAATCCCATGCGGAGCTGGCGGACCGTCTCTCGGCGCTCGAAGAGCAGATCGAAGACGCCGAGGTCGGCTTGACCGAGCAGCTACGGCAATGGGCTGCCAAGACGCTCGCCGATGCGCTACCCCGCCCACTATCCATGCGGGGCAGCGGCGGCAAGCGTCTCCCCGTCATTTCGCCGCTGCTGGACTGGCTGCGGGCGCGCCAAGAACGGCGGTTCCTCAAACGCTTGGACCCGCTCGAAATCCCTTGGGCCAGAGGCGATGCGCAGGGGCGCCTTGCGACCTACCGACAGCTCATCGCCTACCGGACGGCGCTCTCCAAGCTCGAAGCCGTCAAGCCGGACCTGCTGCCGCCGGCTGAAGCAGCGGCCCTGGGCGATCAACTGGCCCAAGATCATCTCGACCTCGCAGACAAGGCGGCAGTTGTATTCCGTCAATTGCCGCAAGCCCTCGAAGACCTCGACGACGACCGCCGACCGGAGCTCACCGAGCTGACCGGTGCCATGGGCGTATTCGGCGGCAACGCCCTCGGCGAGGAAGGCGGAAACCAGCGGGCGCGTGTCATGGGTCGCCTCACGCCCCTGATGCTCAACCACCTGCCGCTGTGGGCCGTCACCAATCTCTCCGTGGCACGCGCACTGCCGCTGCAACCGGGTCTGTTCGACTACGTCATCATCGACGAGGCCAGTCAGTGCGACATCGCCTCGGCCATACCGCTGCTCGCCCGCGCCCGACGCGCCGTCATCGTCGGCGATCCAGCCCAGTTGCGCCATGTCACCAAGCTGACGCACGAGCGCGAGCTGCATCTCCTGGAGGCCAACGGCCTGCTTACCCCCGAGATCGGCCGCTGGTCCTATCGCACCCAATCCCTGTTCCATCTGGCGGCATCGACGCCGGGCGTCGCAACCCACCTGCTCCGCGATCACTACCGCAGCGCCGCGGCCGTGGTCGACTACTGCAACGACGCCTTCTATGGCCGACAACTGCGGGTGCAGACTGACGAGGCAACGCTGAAGCCCCCGCCCGGTCAGCGGCCCGGCATCCACTGGACGCATATCAGCGGCGTCATCGAAGGGGCCAGAAGCGGATGTTATGCCCCGGACGAGGCAGACGCCATCGTCGCACACCTGAAGCAACTCGTCGCCGAGCAGGACTATCGCGGCGCCGTCGGCATCGTCACGCCGTTCCGGGAGCAGGCCAAACGGATCAACGACCGGATCACCGACGAGCTGCTGCCGGACCTGATCGCCCGCGGCCAGCTGGGTGCCTTCACGGCACACCAGTTCCAAGGGGATGCGCGCGACCTGATCCTGCTGAGCCTGTGCCTAGGCCCGGACATGCCCGCCGGCAGCCGCGTCTTCATCGCCGAAAGCGGCAACCTGATGAACGTCGCCGTCAGCCGAGCGCGCGCGGTTTGCCATGTCTTCGGCAACCGCGAGGCAGCCGAGGCCAGCGACATCCCGCACGTCGTCAAGCTCACCCGAGCCGTCGGCCTGAAGCCCACCGACACATCCCAGGTCGCTCGATTCGAGAGCCCCTGGGAAGAGCGGCTCTACGATGCCCTGCGCGTACGCGGCATCGAACCGATTCCACAGTACCCGCTGGCCGGCCGCCGGCTGGACCTGGCCGTGATCCGCAACGGCCGCAAGCTCGATGTCGAGATCGACGGCGATCGCTGGCATCGCGATCCCAGCGGACGGCGCAAGAGCAGCGACCTCTGGCGCGACCACCAGATCCGCAGTCTTGGCTGGCTGGTCAAGCGTTACTGGGTCTATCAACTGAGAGAGAACCTCGATGGATGCGTCGATGACATCATCGCCAGCGCCGACGACTGAGCCCGGGCCCGACCAAGACCCCAAGGCGACGACCCAAGCAACGCCGCGCCGCCCCGAGCCCGCGTTTCTGCTGATCCTGCTGCTGGTGCTGTCGATCATCGGCTACGCCGGTATGGCCTGGCTGATGGTCCAGACCTACCGCGCGGAGGTTCAGCTTGAGCAGCGCCGTGATCTGATTGCTGCCGAGATCGACCGCTCCACCCAACGCCTTGCCGCACTGCGCGAGTCCGAGCAGCAGGCGCAGGCCAGCGCCGAGGCCGCACGCGACGATGCCGCGGCAATGGCCGAGCGCCTCGCCACCCAGAAGGAGCGGCTCGCGTCGGGGCAACAGCGTCTGGATCAGCAATCCTCTGCCCTCACCGCCATCGAGCAGAGCTATCGCGAGCGTCAAGCCGCACTGGATGCCGCGACCGCCGGCCTGGAGCAGCGGCGGTCCGAGCTTGCCGCCGCGACCAAGGAGAGCGCGACGCTCCAAGGGACGCTGTCGGACCTGCAAGCGCGATCCGCCACCGCCGGCGACGATCTCCAACAACTCGAAGAACGGCTGCAATCCACCGAAAAGCGCCTCGCCGAACGTCGCGCCCTCCTTCAGCAGGCCGAGCGCGACCTGGCCGGTCTTCGCGAAGACATCGGCAAAGGCCAGCTTGAGCTGGCCAAACAGCAAGCGGAATCCGAGACATTGGCCCGCCGCTTGGACCAGGACAAGGCCGAGCAGTCGCGACTCGCCGCTGTGGGCAGCGATCTGGAGGCACGTCAGGCCGAGCTGACGCGGGTCAACGAGCGCCTGACCCGGGCCAAGGCAGACCTCGCCGAGACACAGGCGGCACGAATGCAGGCGCGCGATGAGCTGAGCGAGCTGACGGAGACACTGACCGACCAAAGGCAGCAGGTCACCGCGACATCCACCGAGCTGACCCGCCTGCAAGAGCAGCTTGCCGCCACTGAGACCCGTCTTGCCGAGCAACGCGCCGTTGCCGCGGAGATCGACAGCACCCGCGAGCAGCTCGACGGCTTGGACGCGCGCCTAGCGCAGCAGACCGCGGCGCTGAGCACAGTGACCGAGACCCTGGCCCAAGAGCAGGCCACACTCGCCGCCATACGTCAGCAGAAGACCGAGGCCGAGGCGCGGATCGAGGTCATCAACGCGGAGGCGAAGCGCCTGGAACCGGTCGTGCAGCGCGTCGAGTCGCTCCGGCAGGAGCGCGCCGAGCTGCTGCAAGCCCTTCGCGATCTGCGCGCCGAGCAGGCGTCGGCGCCCACGGAGCCCGAGCGCGAACCCGAGCCCGCCAACGAGCAGACCGACTGATCTTCAGCAGGAGACGACAACATGACCTGGGAATCCTTGGCCCTTGCACTGCTGATTGCCGCGACCGGCGGCATCCTGCTGCCGACGGCGGCGCTGATGCGTCACCGGGAGCTGAACCGGCGCATCGCGCGCGAGCCCGCCGCGACTGAGCTGGAGAACCTGGACGCCAAGCTCGTCGAGGCCCGCCGCGACTTTGAAGCAGTCGTTTCTGAGGTGAAGTCGAAGCGCGGCGAGGTGGCCGACTTGGAGGTTCGGGCGTCAGTCGCCATAGCCGAGGCGGATGATGCGACAAAGCGCAAGATAACCATTGAAGAAGACCTTCTAACCCTGGAGCCAAGGCGGCAAGAGCTTGAGCAATGCCAAACGGAGCTTGCCAACTGCCAAGAGTCGATGGCCGACCTTTCGCAGCGAAAGACGGAGCTGGAGAGTGCCATCCAGCATCTGAAGCTAGAGTTGGAGAATTTGACCGAGCAAGCTGAGCGGGCGCACAAGATCACCGCAAAGCTGCCTCAGTTAGAGGCTGCGTGGAGCACGAAGCGTTCCGAGCTTCTTCAGGCGGAGCAAGAACACGGCAATTTGAAGAAGGAGATCACCGAGCTGCGTGATGCACGCGGCAAATTGAACGCGGAAATCACTTCGCTTGAAGCCATGAAGGCCGCACTAGAGCGAACCCACGCAGAGCTGCACGGCTATATCGAGCAGGACAAGAAGGAAGACGAAGAGCGCAAGAAGCGCGCCCTCGCAGACCTCCAGCGCGCGCCTGCCTGTCTCAGCGAAGCAAATCTGCAAGCCGCCCGTGCAAAAGAGCAGGAAATGCAGGCGCTTGATCGACTGCAAGACTATCTCCGCCAATGCAATCTGGAGTATTCCAAGCGCACCCTGTACGCCTTCCACACATGCCTGAAGATCAACGATCTGAGCCCGCTGACGGTCCTCGCCGGCATCTCGGGCACCGGCAAGAGTGAGCTGCCCCGACGCTACGCCGAGGGGATGGGCATCCATTTTCTGCAAATGGCCGTACAGCCCCGCTGGGACAGCCCGCAAGATCTGTTTGGCTTCTACAACTATCTGGAGCATCGCTACATCGCGACCGACCTGGCCCGGGCGCTGACCCATCTGGACCAGCATAATCACCCTGAGCAAGCCAAGCCTTGGCAGGATCGAATGTTGCTGGTCTTGCTGGACGAGATGAATCTGGCCCGTGTCGAATACTATTTCAGCGAGTTCCTGAGCCGACTGGAGGTCCGCAAATCGGTCGACGCGAGCAAACCGGCATCTCGTCTGGATGCCGAGATCGCGTTCGACATCGGCGGGCGCGACAAGCCCTTCAACGTCTTTGTTGATCGCAATGTCCTCTTCGTCGGCACAATGAACGAGGACGAGTCGACCCAGACCCTGTCCGACAAGGTCATCGACCGTGCGAACGTTTTGCGCTTCGGCCGACCAAAGGACCTCGCCGACGATGCGCCCCGGCAAGATGTACCACGCGCGGAGGAGTATCTCTCTCGCCAAGCCTGGGCGAGCTGGTCGAAGGCCGTCGATTCGCAGGATATGTCCGATGCTCAAGCCTTGTCGGAGCTTGGCACTTGGATCAAGCGCCTCAATGAGATCATGGATCAGCTCGAACGGCCCTTCGCCCATCGCATCAATCAGGCAATCCGCATGTATTGCATCAACTATCCGGACCTGGGTGCGAAGAGGCTCCGAGTCGCCTTCGGCGATCAGTTGGAGCAACGCATTCTGCCCAAGCTGCGAGGTATCGATACGGCTGATTGCGGGGACGGGCTTGGGCAATTGCTCTCGTTCGTCCAGCAAGACATCGGTGACGTTCAACTTGGCAACGCAATACAGCAGGGACGGGATCGTCCGTTGTTCACCTGGCAAGGCATCAACCGATAAGACTAATGCCCAACGCGGTTCTGTCGCTGCAATTCCCCTGGGAACTGGCGACGCTGCGCGCCCCCCCTGGGCAGGAGACCGAAATCAGGGTCAGCGCGGCCGGGACGCCCCTGCTTGCCCTGCCAGACGACTGGCAGCTCAGCTTTCCGGGGCATCCCCATCAACCGGCTCGCCTTGGTGGCGCGGCGGACTTGAACGGCCAGCTTCTTCAGCTTTGGTCATTACCGAGCCCGCCCACCCAAGGTGAGACGATGATTGGATTGCGAATCCAGGACGGGCAAGGTATCTCAGGGCATCGGCAGTTGCGGATCGCGGACAACCTCGGCCGGTACGAAAAAGATCAACCGAGCCATCCGCAGAACCTGCGCGCCCTCGACCGAGAGATGCTGATCGGCATGGTCGTCGAGCTGGTCGTTAACCTGCTCGACATTGATCGCGTCGAACTCGCATCGCAAGGCAGGATTCGCGGTCTGGTTCGGTCGAGCTGGGTCCGGGTCAGGGAACTGCTGCTGTCGGACCGGGATGTCGACGAGCCCAGGATGGCCTTGATCGTCCGGCACGCCCGCGACCTGCATCGCCTGGTCGGCGAGCTTGGCCAGCACCCGCGCCGAGTGCTGACGCGAAACCGCCGGATGCAGCCGGTCCAGCGTATCCAAGAGATGGACTCGGCCTGCCTGTCCTGGTATGTGCGTCAACCAGGACGTACCCCGCTAGAAAAGGCGGGCTCGCGACAAGCCCTGCTGGCGGTGGTCCGCGAAGAGACCATCGACACACCCGAGAATCGGGTGCTGCGGGACTTTCTAGACCGCTCCAGCCAAGCGGCGGAGCGCTATATGGGCGCCAACCGCAACCTATCTGGGTCCACGCGCTATCGGGAGGTCGGTCGCTACGGCCGCACCTGCGCAACGCTGCTGCGCCGTCCCGATCTTGCCGCGGTCCGCAAGCTGGCCGGCGCCGCCAAGCCGAACTACGTGCTCACATCGGACCAGCGCTACCGTCGTATCTGGGAGGCCTATCAGGCGCTGTTGCGACGCCAGGACGACGTCGATGAGGCCTGGAGCTGGCAGGGAAGGCTTTGGGGCGACCTGGTGATCATGGCCGTACAGACAGCCCTGCTCTCGGTCAGCGAGCCCATCGCGTTGGCCCCGTTGTATCTGCATCGGGAACAGGATCGGGGACGCTGGCTGGACGCGCATGACTGCATCGGCGTCTTCGCAACACAGCGGCAGGTCCTCATGGTCTATATCGCGGATGCCGCCGCCGCTGATGCAACCGTATCCGAGCCATGCCGACGCTACGTGGCGCTGGCACCGCTGCTGGTCATTCGGGGCGCAGAATTCGGTGGTGGCGAGCGCCAAGATACCGTGATCTGGGGCGTCGCCGATGTCGGCCTTGAGCCCCTGAGCCTGCAACAGGCGACCCGCAGCGCAAGCCAAGCCTTGGTCGCCTGGCACCGAGACCCCAGGCGCCACTTTCATGGCCATCCAAGGGCGCATCGGGGAATACTGGTGATGCCGCCGGAGACGACATCGCCGACGGAGATCGGCAATCCCTTGCAGACATCAACGTCCGGTGACGTCATCGGGCTGCGACTGCCGTTGAGCCCGGACCGGCTCAACGACGGTATCGGCTGTCTCGGCACCCTGATCCTCGGAGGGAACTGCCCGTGAAGATGCAGGCAGATGCCTGTATCGGCATCGCCCTGGACGGCATCACAGACCCGGTGGCCCGCTGCACGGATGCCCCGGAGCCCGAGATCATCCGGCTGCCGTCGCCGCGACCGCACTGCGTGATCCCTCCACGCTACCCCGGAGAGCGCGCACTCGGCGGGGATGCGGCCTTCGCGAGCCTCGATGGACGCGGCTGGG
>JGI12048J13642_10666929_pt1 | contig 10255 bp, 13 predicted proteins | sample ElkSlonscriptome_16_FD_13642 | JGI IMG/M metagenome (IMG submission 13642)
GTTTCTGTACACCGACGATTTCTGGCGTGACTTCGCTGTTTTCCGAACGCGCGGTATCGAGTTTGTCCGCGAGCCGAAAGTCGAGCCCTATGGGACAGTGGCGGTGTTTCGCGACCTGTATGGAAACCTGTGGGACCTTCTGGAACCGAAATCGGATGGTTGAGACCTGCAGGCCATGACGATTCTCGTTACCGGCAGCGCCGGCCATCTGGGCGAGGCGTTGATGCGCGTACTGCGTCGGCAGGACCGCGATGCGCGCGGCGTCGACATCAAGGCCTCGAAATTCACCGACAGCGTCGGTTCGATCGTCGATAGGAATTTTGTGCGCGCGTGCATGGCCGGCGCCGATGCGGTGCTGCACACCGCGACGCTGCACAAGCCGCACGTGGCCACGCACAGTCGCCGGGAATTTGTCGATACCAACATCACCGGCACGCTGAACCTGCTCGAGGAAGCCGTCGCGGCCGGCGTGACGTCGTTCATCTTTACCTCGACGACCAGTGCCTTCGGCGATGCGTTGCGACCGCCGCCCGGGCAGCCCGCGGCCTGGATTACCGAAGCCACCACGCCCATTGCCAAGAATATCTACGGCGCGACCAAGACGGCGGCCGAGGATCTATGCCGGCTGTTTCATCGAGACCACGGCCTGCCGTGCGTGGTCTTGAGAACGTCGCGATTTTTTCCCGAGGACGACGACGAACCGGCTCGCCGCGATGCGTTCGCCCGCGACAACCTGCAAGTCTGTGAATTGCTTTATCGCCGGGTCGACATTGCCGATGCAGTCGATGCGCATCTGCTTGCAGTCGAACAGGCGCGCGAGATCGGTTTCGACCGGTTCATCATCAGCGCGACCACGCCGTTTCATCACGATGACCTCGCATCGCTACGCAATAACCTGGCCGCCGTCCTGGACCGCCGTGAGTCCGGCTGGCGGGAGGTCTTCGGAGCGCGGGGCTGGCGCATGCTCGACGAGATCGAGCGGGTCTACTCGAATACGCATGCACGCGATCGGCTGGGATGGACCCCCGCATACGACTTCGCTCGTGCGCTCGCGGACCTTGCCGCCGGCCGCGATCATCGAAGCCCGCTGGCGCGGGTCGTCGGCGCCAAGGGGTATCACGAAGACGGCTGCGCCGATCCATCAGGATGAATCCGCTTTCCGAACTCGACGAACTGCTGGCTGGGCTGGCGCCGGGCCTCGAACCAGAGGAATATGTTTTCTGCACACTGCCCTGCACCGCTGCAATGCCGGCGGCGTTGGCGCCCCTGGCGACCATGCGCGAGGCCGAAGGCTTGAGTCTTGTGTTGCCGGCTGAAACCCCGCGTGACGCCGGTCTCGCCTGTGAGGGTCCTTTCCGGCTGATCACGCTGCGAGTCCACTCCAGTCTGAAAGCGGTCGGGCTGACTGCGGCCGTCGCGGGCGCCCTCGCCGCCGCCGGTATAAGCGCCAATGTCGTTGCGGGCTATCATCACGATCATCTGTTCGTGCCGGCGGACCGGGCCGAAGATGCGCTGGCGGTGCTATGTAATCTCTCGGAGACGGCCTCCGGCGGTTCGCGCGGGTCGCCCGGCAACGCCCGAGGTCGATGACCAAGTCGTCACGACGGCGATGATCAAAAGGGCCATGATCACGGGTCGTGATCCGAATGCTTTGCCGGTGGCGGCGGAATCGGCTGCCTGTCGGGCTCGACGTATTCGGTGCGCGCGGCGTCCGAAAACAAGATCTCCGCCGAATAGTGCGTGAGCATGATCCTGCCGTCGAGCAGGTCGGGCGCGCGCGCGACGAATTCCGCGCTCGACTGCGTCGGACCGATTTCGTCCATGAAATGCCTGACGGCCAGAATCCAGGCGCGTGTCATGGTTTCGTGGAATTTGCCCGGATCGGCGCCGGCGTGGGCAAGAAACCGCAGCAAGGATGATTTCATCCGGGCGCAAGCCGCCTCGGGTTCGTCTTCGCAAAGGTAGACATAGGCCAATCGGACGTGAGCGGCGTGATCGAATTCTGCGGGCTCGATTCGACATCGCTCGAAGGCTTCGACAAAGGCCGCATCGTCTGCGTCGGCTGTATCGAGCTCCCGTTTACCAGGCTGCATCGCGCTCTCGTTCATCAAGTCGTCAAGACTGCGAGAACCAGAATACTCGATCCACCGGTTCGCCGAAAGCCTGCGCGATTTTCAGCGCGACTTCAAGTGACGGCGAGTAGCGGCCCTGTTCGATGGCGATGATCGTCTGGCGCGAGACGCCGACCGCGTCGGCCAACGCCTGCTGGGTCATTTGGTCGCGCGCACCGCGCAAGGCCCTGACGCGATTGTCGAGCTTGCTGCCACCCATTTCAGATGCCGCGCCGGTAGAAAATCAGTGTCATCACCAGTTCCAAGACCGTGGCGATGAAGACCACCGCCATCAGGGCGTTGGCGATCAACACCGGCGAGCCCGCCAGCGGGTCGTCGAACATGCCGCCGAGGAGAATCTGAACGACGATTCCGATCACGCCGAATGCGAGGATAAAACCGCCTATTCGTCCTGCACGCCATGCGATCACTCGGTCGCGCTCGTCCTCTTCCTCGGGTTTGGCCGTAACCGCGATCAGTATGTGATAGGCGATAAGTACGATCACCAGCAAGACCGTCAACCCTGCCGCCAGCCCGAAATTCGATGCAGGCTGCAGTTGTCCGGCCTGCCACAATTCCCAAGCAGAATGAAAATAGAGAATTCCGATTACCCAGATGGCGATCAGTGTGCCTATTGCGCTTTTTTCGTGAAAGGAGAGGTTGCTCATTGCGCCAATTCCCGTGCGTCGATGTTAGGGGTCGAGTGTAAAGCATACTTTACATTATGTCAAGTAAGCTTTACATTTAATGCTCGGGTTGCCGGCGATGCGCGCGCCAATTCAATACATCGTGGGTTTCAACTGCAATCTGCAGGCCGCCGGTAGGTTAAGGTTGCGATGGACGATTCATAAAAACGCGTAGTGAACCGTCTCCGGCCAAATTGACGAGCAATAATCATGACCAGGTATCTCACGAAAACCGGCAGCCAGACGGCGAAGCTGATCCAGAACCTCGGGTTGTGGGTCGTGCTGCTGGCGACGGTTGTCGCCGGGATTCAGGAAATCTGGGTCATGATCGAGGCGCGCGAGGTCAAGCTGACCGACCTGCTGCTGCTGTTTATTTACCTCGAAGTCGTCACGATGGTGAGCGTCTATTGGCAGTCGGGCAAGCTGCCGGTGCGCATGCCCCTGTACATCGCGATGATTGCGCTGGCACGCTATCTCATTCTGGAGGCGGCCCACCTCGGGAGTGCCCAGGTTCTGGCTGTCTCCGGCGGCATTCTGATTCTGGCGCTCGCAGTGATCGTCGTTCGTTTCGGACATCTCAAGATGCCCTATCCGGATGGGGAGCGCACTATGGAGCCGGAAAAGCCCGGGCCCAAAGAAGCCGCGGAGACCGATCCAAAGCGCTGATCGAATTCACGCACTGACGGATTCCGAGAGTTGATCAATTCCAGCGGCTTGTGGGCTGTCGCAGTCACGGCCAGGCCGGGCTGAAATCGAAACGGCCCGGTCTCGCGATGTTGTCACCGCACTCGAATAGCGCAGCCGCGGAGGGTCCAATGAACCAGCCGAAGAATGAAAAGAAATCACCGCTGGCAATCGCCGCATCGCTGCCTGAGTACTGGTCGCCGCGTGTCATCGGCGAGGTCGACGACCATTACGTCAAGGTTGCCAAGCTGAAAGGGACGCTGGCATGGCATGACCATGCCGGCGAGGATGAGATGTTCTACATCTTGAGCGGACATCTGAAGATGGAGATGCCCGATCGAGCAGTAGATCTGGGCGCCGGGGACATGTTCGTCGTGCCGCGCGGAATCCAGCACAATCCGGTTGCCGAAGAGGAATGCCTGGTCATGTTGTTCGAGCGCAAGACCACTCGCCACACCGGCGACGTCGCGACCGACAAGACCAGGTCGGTAGAGGAGCAGTTGTCACATGAGCCTGCGAGCCTCCAGGACCATTGAAGGCCTCCTGGTTCGGCAGAAAGTGCCGGCTGCATACATGCTCTGCGGAGTCCTGGCGAGTCCGGGCCATTAGGCAGCGCCACCAGCACCGATGGTCGCGAGAATCCAAGCCGGCCTGCTGAATGAAATGACTCAGGCCGGCGAGTGTCTCCACCTGGCAATCGCCGAGAGTTACGCCTCATGCCTGGGATGCGCCGGCCACGTCGATCTGCATGCCCTTTCGAGAACGCCGCGTCAGTCGCCGGCCGGCCAGCTGGCCGAGCCTTCGGTAAAAAGCACGGTGCTAATCAGCACAAGAATCAGGGCCATGGTCACTGGGTAAGCGATGGTCATCGTTGCGTCTCCCGAGGTCAAACGGAGGGATAAAGAAATCAGCAAATCTGTGCTGCGCTCAGCTTTCGTCATCAAGAAAAAATACTTCTTCCACGGGCACCTGGAAATATCGTGCGATTCTCAGCGCGATGATGGTTGATGGTACGAAGCGGCCAATCTCAACAGTGCTGATGGTTTTTCGGGATACGCCGATCGCCTCGGCAAGTTCGGCCTGGCTGAGACGGTGTTCGGCGCGGAAAACCCGGATCCTGTTGCCCAGGTCACTGCTCATTGCCGCTTCCCGCACGCGTAAAGAACAAAAAGGCGACACTGAAAAGCAGGAGCATGAGGGCCAGAATGCCTTGAATGACGATCTCCAGCGGCATCGCCGGCAGCCGTTCGAGGAACAGTTTGTCCAGTGCCTGTAGTATCACCAGAATCAGGAAACTCAGCATCCAGGATTTGGCCATGGCTTTCTGAAAAGCAATTTGAACAAAGCCGTCTTCTGCCAGATATTGATTGCGCTGGTCGCGACTCATGGGTTGGAATTTCCAGAAATAGAGGAGCGCCATCAAGCCGAGAATCACAATGCCCAGCGCTTTGACGAGAATATCAATGAGGGCGGCGATCGTATCGCCAGCGAAGAATTCGGCGACCGACAGGCAGAACACGAGGGCAACCGCGAACATGGCCCCGGCGATAAGCTGCAGGCTGCGATCCGCAAGTTCTGATGGAGAGGGTTCGGTTTGAGCATTCATGGTCATCTTCCCAGGCTGTGAGTGGTGTTTAAGTAACAAAAAGATAATTAAAGGTTACTTAATGATACCGTAAGGTTACATTAATTGGATCGTGCCTGTTTGTCAACTCTTTATGTTCCTCTCGCGCCGTTGGCGCTAGCATGGGCATGAATTGACGGAGGCAAAGCAATGAGAATTCTGATTACCGGCGCGACCGGTTTTATTGGCCAGCCGTTATGCGAAGCGCTGGCCGAAAAAGGGCATGAATTACTGGCGGTCTCGCGCGGCCCGGAGAAGGCCCGGGAACTGTTGCCCGAAGGCGCTGACATCCGTGCCGCCGTGGCCGATTTTGGCGATGCATCGCCCGAGGCGGTGATCAATCTGGCCGGCGAACCGATCGCCGAGGGTCGGTGGACCGATGAGAAGAAGCGCAAGATCCTGGAATCGCGCGTGGACACGGCCCGGGCGATTGTCGAATTGTGTGCCTCAGCCGAGAGCCCGCCCAGGGTTCTTGTTTCGGCTTCCGCCATGGGCTATTACGGCGACCAGGGCGACCGCGAAGTCACCGAGGACACCCCGCCGACCCATGAGTTCGTGCACGAAATATGCGAACGCTGGGAGTCCGAGGCGCGCAAGGCCGAGACCCATGGCGTACGCGTGGCAATTGCACGGATCGGTCTGGTCCTCGACCAGGGCGGGGGCATGCTGGCCAGAATGCTGACCCCGTTCAAGCTCGGCGTCGGCGGCCGGCTCGGCGACGGCAAGCAATACATGCCCTGGATTCACCGCGAAGACATGGTGAGCATCCTGATCTTCCTGCTTGAGCACGACAGTCTGTCGGGGCCATTCAACGCCTCGGCACCCAATCCGGTGACCAATGCTGAATTCACCCAGACGCTTGCCAGCCAGCTCCACCGACCGGCCGTGCTGCCGGCTCCGGCGATTGCGCTGAGGCTGGCCTTCGGCGAAATGTCTCGCTTGTTGCTGACCGGCGCGAAGATGCTGCCGAAGCGGCTGTCAGACGCCGGATTCGAATTCCGCCATCCGGAGCTGGGCAAAGCCCTGAACCAGATTCTTGACGCCCGTTAGCAGTGCTCTTCAGGCAGGTTATCCATCCAGAGCATCCAAGACAGGCGGATGGGCGTTGAGCTCATCTGCGAGGTTTTTTTTTCTAAAAAGGCAACAAGCGTCCCCGGCGAGCCCTGCCTTGCAGCCAAGTGCTTGCCGCCTCGCTGAACCTTACCGGATCATTGACGGAGTACACTGGATTTCCGGCCCGTGATTCCGGGCGCGTTTCATAATGAGAAACAAACCTTGCCACCACTCATCAGCCGAGCCGGTAGCTCTCCGGTAAACGACACCACGCGAAGCAATACGCGAGCCGACGCAGAACCGACACCGCGCGCTGGAAAGCCTTGCCAACAACATCAGGCGCTCGGTGCACGTCTCGTCATCGTACTGGCGCTCGCTCTTGCTGCCGGAGCGGCGTCGGCGCAGGCACAAGATCCTTTACAGCGTTTCCGTATTCAGGTACACCAGGACGGCGTCTACCGAATCGGATACGAACAACTTGAGACCGCCGGGCTGGATGGGCCGTTTAACAGCAGCCGGCTGGCACTCGCCAATCTCGGTGGCTCGGTCAAGGTACGGATCGAAGATGGCGATGACGAACTATTCGGACCTGGCGACAGCCTCGTGTTCGTCGGCCAACGTCTGCGCGGAGACGCGCATCGCTATCATGAATTTTCTTCGTTCAACGTCTACGTGCTCGACATCGGCGGCAATGCCGAACCGCAGCGCATGAAGACCACTGGTGTGAATTCGCTGGATGAAAACCAGAAGTCCCCGGTAGCACTGCGCCGCAGGGACCATATGGAACATGACCTTCTGCGCGTGCCGATCGCAGGGCCCACGGGATATTACGATAACGAGACGCTTTGGTATTGGAAACAGCTGAACCATCTGGCATCGGTGCCGACAAGCTTTCCCATCGATCTCTCGCGCATGGCGCGTGAAGCCGATGGGTCTTTCGGGCTGAAGTTGCAGTTTCGCGGCGGGTCGGATTCTGCCAGCGCCGCCAATCTTCCGGTTCCCGATCACGTCGTCGAGATATCGCTGAACGGCACCTTGCTTGACACGGGGCGGTGGAGCGGCCGCGAACCGCATCTCGTCGAGATACCGTCAATCCCGGTCGCGCTGGTCGCGCCGGGCCGGAACGAAGTCGGGATTCGGGTACGCGCCCGCCAATTCGGCGAGAACCCGGATCCGATCATCGACGTGCTCTACCTGGACTGGCTAGAAGCCGAATTCAAACGCGACTTGCACCCTCCCCTTGATCAGGAGCGAGTGTTGGTTACGGCTGCTGAAAATTCCGGAAAACTGCAACTCGTGACAGACCGGCAATCCGGCGTTGACCCGTCGCACAAGAAGATCGAACTGTTCACGGTCGACGGCTTCCACGGTGTGGCCAGGAAGGCGACAGGCAGGCTGGATAGTGCCGTGTCGTTCGATTCGATAATTCCGCCGGGGGCGCAACAAATATGGCTGGTGCCCGAAAGCAGATTCCTGCTCCCGGCAGCGGTGGAGCTCGATCACCCCTCGAGACTTGCCGCCAGCACTGAACAGCGCGACTATTTCATCATCGCCCACTCAAGTCTTGTCGAAGAAGCAATGCCTTTGGCAGCCTTTCACGAACGCCGGGGAACGCGTACCGAGCTGATCGACGTGCAGGACATCTACGATGAATTCAACTATGGCATCAAGCACCCGCAGGCCATTCGCGATTTTTTGGCACATGCCAGACGTGTTCGCAGCGGCCCGCCTGCGGGCCTGGTGCTGCTGGTCGGTGATGCGAGCTGGAACGCCGGGCAGGCAGATGGTCAGAGCGCCCAAAGCCCCGGCCTGAACAAGCGTGATCTCATCCCGACATGGCAGCTGCGCTCGCGCGACGGACCTGCTGCCAGCGACAACCCGTTCGTCGCGTTGAGTGGTGATGACATTCATCCCGACATGGCAATTGGTCGCATGCCGGCGGCGAGCCCGGAGGAATTGCGATTCATGGTCGACAAGACCGTGGCCTACATGGCGAATCCGGTGCCCGGCGCCTGGCGCTCACGCGTTACGCTGGTCAGCGACTCCACCCGCAACCTTTCTGCCAGAAACGCTCTGTTCGCCCGTCGCGCGAGCGAACGCGGAATGATCGCGCGTGAGCTCCTGGCCGGTCCTGAAGAGGCCGGCGAGCTGCACCAGGAACGGCTGCGCTCAGCGCTGGACGAGGGCATGCTGGTGCTGCATTTCTTCGGGCACGGCGGCCGTTTCATGTGGCAGACGGCCCCGTCCCGCGGCGATGCGGGTAACCTGTTCGACATGCAGGATCTTGATCTGCTTGAACCGAATTCTCGTCTGCCTATCGTGCTGAGCATGTCGTGCGCCACTGGTCCATTCGATCACCCGGCCGCCGACTCGCTGGCGGAGAAGTTCCTGCGCATCCAGGGTCGGGGTGCCGTCGCCGTTGTCGCTGCCTCCGCCCGCAACAACCCGTCGGTACTTTTCACTGATCTGCTGTTTAACGAGCTGCTCAACGGTACTGCGCTGGGCGAAGCCTTTCGGGTAGCAAAACATGCCCGCCAGCATCCCGACTCGGCAATGTTCTACAACCTGTTCGGTGATCCAGCACTTGTGGCCGCGAGGCCGCAGGGAAGCGTTGCGCTCGAGGTCGTTGATTCAAGCCCGCCACTCGTGAAGGCGTCATTGCCCATTGACGATTTTTCCGGGATTGCCGAACTTGAATGGTTGAATGAAGACGGCGAGCCCACGCTGGAGAAGCTCGAGCTCAAAGGCGCGCATGTCCTGCTGAAACCGTCTGTAGATCTGGACGGATCGGTTTATCGTCGTCTGAACATCTACGTTCGGGATCCTGCAACCGGCCGGGACGCGTCGGGAACGATCGCGCTGGAAACCGAGCCCGGCGATTCCGAATAGCCTATTGGCGAAGCCGGGCGGGGGTGTTTCGGCACGCAAATGCAGCGCGGATTGTTGATCAAATCGCCTGCCGCGCGAACCGTCTCCGCAGGCAGTGGATCGGTGAATAAAAGCGAATATTGCCGGCCATTGGCGGCCCGGGCTTCCAGCTGATTGGCCCAACCCAGGTCATCGCTCGGTACAGACGGTCACCGGAGGCCGGTGACCGTCGAGAAGACGGACGTCAGTTCAGGCGACGTCTCAGGCCTGTGCGGCCGAACAGCACCAGCACCGCCAGCATGAGTAGCAGTGACCAAAGACTCAGGGTCGGAACCGGAATCGCCGGAGGAATCAGCACTGTGTCGGCGTCGGTGGCGCTTGCGTTGCCGGGGTTCGGGTCCGGGGTCGTCGCAGAACTGACGGTTGCCGTATTGCTTAGCGTACCAAGCGCCGAGGCCTGGACATCGCAGGTCGCCGTATACGTCACCGAGGATCCGACCGGCATATCCAGCGTGTCGGCCAGATTGCCGGCGCCGTTGGTGTTGCCGGTGGCGCCGCCGGCGGCCACGCTGGTCCAGCTGCAGTTGTTAAGCGGTGCGACGAAAGTATCGCTGACCAACGCATCGTCGACCGCCGACGGGCCGCTGTTTGCAACCACGATGGTGTAGTCGATCGGCGTGCCCGGCGTATGCTCGGTGACATTGTCGGTCTTGCTGATCGAAAGGTCTGCGGATGGGGTCAGCGCGGAGGTGTCGGTCGCACTGTCGTTCCCGGCCGCCGGATCTTCAACTGTTTTCGACCCGATCGTGGCGGTGTTGCTCAGGTCGCCTGTGGCGGCCGGATCGACATCGCAGGTCGCGGTGTAGGTCACCGAGGATCCGACCGGCATGTCCAGCGTGTCGGCGAGATTGCCGGCGCCGTTGGTGTTGCCGGAGGCGCCGCCGGTGGACACGCTGGTCCAGCTGCAGTTGCTCAGGGGGGCAGCAAAGGTATCGCTGACCTCGGCATCGCCGACCGCGGACGGGCCGCCGTTCTGGGCCACGATGGTGTAGCTGACCGGTGTGCCCGGCGTGTGCTCGACGGCATTGTCGGTCTTGCTGATCGACAGATCTGCGGATGGGATCAGCGCTGAGGTGTCGGTCGCACTGTCGTTCCCGGCCGCCGGATCGGCCGCTGTGATTGAACCGATGGCAGCGGTGTTGCTCAGGTCGCCTGTGGCGGCCGGATCG
>JGI12048J13642_10501017_pt1 | contig 10250 bp, 7 predicted proteins | sample ElkSlonscriptome_16_FD_13642 | JGI IMG/M metagenome (IMG submission 13642)
GTCGGCAACCCCCGAGGATCTAGAAGATGCTGGGCTTACTGGGCAACCGACAGGCTTTGAAGCAATTGATGCTCGTCCTGGGTTAGATAACAATCCCCCAGACATTGATCGGGTGTTAGACGCAGCTGAGTTTCAAGATCGCTTGAATCCGGACGAGCGCATTGCTCCCTCCAGGCCAACTGACAATCCTGGTAATCGGCCAAATCGCCCCGGCAACAATCCTGGTAGCAATCCTGGCAATCAGCCCAATCGCCCGGATAATCAGCCCAACCGCCCGGATAATCAGCCCAACCGCCCGGATAATCAGCCCAACCGCCCGGATAATCAGCCCAACCGCCCGGATAATCAGCCCAACCGCCCGGATAATCAGCCCAACCGCCCAGATACTCCTCCGGGCCAAGATGGCAATCAACCTGGTAATCGCCCGGATACTCCTCCAGGACAAGATGGTAATCAGCCTGGCAACCGTCCTGATATTCCACCTGGACAAGATGACAATCCTGGAAATGGTGGAGGCAATGGCGGAGGTAATGGCGGGGGCGGCCCTATCGAAATAGATCCTGAGATCGCTCCACAATAAATTGCCTATCAGCATCTAATCATTCGATACCTCAGTTTTCTGTTCTCTTCGGCAAACTGAGGTATTTGCTTGATTGCTCTGCAACTGAGTATGAGTATTGAAAAGTCGCATCTAGTGAAGAATCCTAAGAGCTATAGTGCTACGCGCTGATATAAAACCAATAGTTTATGGAGAAGCCGTGCGGTGCGCGGCTTCTCCATAAATATCTGTCCTAACCTATCTGCGCATTGCTATAAGAGGTCGAGCAAGCTCGACAAACCGTTACGAGAGAAAATTTCTCTACACTTGAAACTATCGAGACAGCTACGAGATAGCTAAAAGATATCTTTGAGAAGCGTAGTCTCTACGTTGCCTTGTTGTTTGTTTTCTCCGTCGTAAACAAGACTTGAAGGAACAGGCAAAACCGGAATTGCAACCGTAAACGTTGTTCCTTGATTGGGGGCAGAGGTACATCCGAGCCATCCATGATGTTTTTCTACGACGATTTGATGGCTAATCGATAGTCCTAGTCCGGTTCCTTGACCTACAGACTTTGTTGTGAAAAAGGGATTGAAAATACTTGATATTTGAGCATCACTGATGCCTTTACCGTTGTCCTGAATATGAATGAGAATCCAGGTTAAGTTTTGGTCTAAAGTCGAGTCTAAAGTTGTAATACTGCCATCGTCGCAGATCGTTGTGGTAATCGTGATCTGATGGGGAGGAGGGATGTCTTCGAAGGCGTCAATCGCGTTACTCAAGAGATTCATAAATACTTGATTGAGCTGACTGGCGTAGCAGTTGAGCAGTGGTAGTTGCCCATAATTCTTGATAACTTCGATCCCAAAAGTTGCGCCGTGAGGTTTGAGTCGATTGTGAAGGATAAGCAGTGTACTATCCAGCCCTTCGTGAATGTCAACAGCTTTCATGTCTGCTTCGTCTAGTCGCGAAAAATTGCGTAGGGACAAGACGATTTGACAAATGCGATCGGAGCCAATTCTCATGGACTTGAGTAGATGAGCGAAGTCTCCTAGCAGAAACTCCAGCTCAATGTTTTGGATGCAAGCTTGAATTTCAGCCGCAGGTTGAGGATAGTGAGTCTGATAGAGTTTGAGAAGCTTGACCAAGTCTGAAAAATATTCCTCTGCATAGACTAAGTTGCCGCTGATGAAATTGACCGGATTGTTGATTTCGTGAGCAATGCCTGCAACGAGCTGTCCTAAACTCGACATCTTTTCACTGTGGATTAGTTGTGCCTGAGCCTTTTGGATCGTTTGCAATGCATGGTTGAGCTGCTGAGCTTGGGTCTGAGCGGTCAAGGCTGCTTCCTTCGTCTGAGCATAGAGTTCGGCTTGCTCCATAGCGATCGCCAACTGATTGGTGACCGATTGCAAAAGCTCTACTTCGTCTTGGCTCCAATGGCGATCGCCATTGCAGTGGCTACAGACAATCGCTCCCAACTGACCCAGACGAGTCTCTAGAGGCACGATTAGGAGTGATTGGATGTTCCAGTCTTGCAAAACAGGCTCAAAATTTTTTGCGACTTGCGTCATGCCATCTTTGCCACTGAGTTGAATGACTCGTAAATGCAGAACTTGCTCTGCCAAGATGGTGTTGATATCGGGATCACATCGCCCTAGAAGACTAGAAACGGAAGCCAGTTTTGCCTCATGGGTGACCTCCAAAGTCGGCAAGGCATGAGCCCCTGTAGCTGTTAAATCTGAGTTGTAGTAGCACCACAGAAAGTGACATCGATCAATTTGCAGAAGTTGGTGAATTTCCTGTACCGCTGTTTTGAGAATCGTGTCGAGATCGAGGGAGTTGCGGATTTGATTGGTCAGACGAAACATCAGAGATTCGCGACGGCTGAGGAGTTCTGCCCTTGCCATAGTCCGGTCGATGGCGATCGCCACCACTTGAGTCAAACGCGCTAGGGTATCGTGAACGGTTTTGGAGAGGCGATCGCGACCGGCACAGGCCAAGATTCCAACGAGGCGATCGTGGAGCACTAGGGGAAATCCGGCAAAGGATTGGAGCTGATTAACCTGCGCTGATTGCTGTATTCCGACACAAATATCGTGAGCTAAATCATTGGTGATATAGGGAGTTTGCAACTGAGCAATGAGCCCAATAATAGAAATGCCAGATGAAACGCGTTTGGGAAACTCTGGTGGGTTCTCCAAGCTGGTCGCTGTCGCAGCTATATTGAGCAAGCCACTCTCTCGATCCTTAATCCAGATACCGACCCATTCCATCTCAGGCAGCTGCTCAAGCATGGTTTGCGCCACTCGATAGAGCATTTGATCGAGGTTGCTATTCTGCTGAATGACGGTGCTTACAGCAGTGCTGAGAGCAAAAAGAGCCGTATATTCTTGAAGAGTTTTGGTGCTCTGTTTTCGAGCTGTGACATCGCGCAAAAAGATCCAGATATCTTCATCGTGAGGCATCACGAGAATTTCTAGAACGACACCACAAGGCTCGTATGCTTTCTCAAATCTAAGCTCTCTAGATTGGGCGATCGCCTGCTGACATTCAGCTCGAAACGAGAGGGAAAATAAACCGGGTAAGGCATCCCACAAAAAACAATGCAGCACCTCTTGCCGATTGCAGCAAAGACTCTGAGCCGCACGGGCATTGATAAACGCAATGTGCAAGTTTGCATCTAGGGCAATAAAGCCATCTGGCAAATGTTCAAACTCTTGCATCATGGTGAACGCATGTTCCGTGGGTGTGCAAAATAAAGATGACGCGCTTATCGTTCCCTCATATGATGAATTGCGAAGATTCAACAGAATGGATAATACTCAATTTAAAGTCGGCAGTTAATTTTCAATCTTCAGAGCCTTGACACATTACTCAGCACCATTGTTCATTTCATTACATATTGAGTCACAAAAAAGAGTTAAATCCGCTTCGTGAAAAGTTTTTATACAGAAGAATGTGTGTAAGCGATTGTTTTTGTTAAAGACTCACTGTGTTCAATGTTCAATCGTGCTGTAAAAAGGTGTTGAATTCTGGGTACTATACAGGCGTCTTTTGCTCAAGCTTAAGACTCATCATTTGCTGATCTATTGCTATTTACTGCTATTTACGAGTATGGGCTACGCATGACATCAGGGACATATACCGTCGGCATGATGAGTTCTTATGTAGGGCTGAATCCCTGTCCGGTCGATTGGCTCTGGCATCAGACTCCCAATCCATTTGGGCAGTGGAAGAACATCCAGCTTCAGGCGCGATCGCCCCAGCCTGATATGTTGCTGATGTACAACTTTACGTCATTTCCAGTTCCTCCTCCGCATCGACTCAATTGGTTTCGCTACCGTAAGCAACAGGCTCAGTATCAGGCAGGTTTGACTGCCATGCCGCAAAAACTTCGCGGGGTGCCCAAAGAAAGGATATTGTTTTTGCTGCGAGAGCCTCCTTTAGATGAGGTGGTTGCCAAGAATCGCTGGTTTTATCAGCAAGCAGAGAATTACTGTGCCTACGTCTCAGGGCCAGACAACGATGCTCCGACTCCTGACTACATGCCTGCGATTTGGTATGTGAAAGCCTCATTTCAAGACCTGAATGAAATGCCTCCCCCTTCCAAGCAGCGCTCGTGTAGTTGGATTACGTCGGGGATTGCCCGCACTGAAAATCATCGCAAGCGACTGGCGTTTCTGCATCAGCTCCGAGACTCGCATCTAGATTTCGATCTGTATGGACGAGGGTTGCCTGACTCCGCCCAACCCCAAGGTGAGTTATCCAACAAACTTCGTGGCATGGCTCCCTACTACTACAACTTGTCCATTGAAAACTACGCGGACAATGAGTGGTATGTCAGCGAAAAGTTGTGGGATGCTCTATTAGCTTGGTGTTTGCCGATTTACTATGGAGGAACGGCTGCAGATAAGCTGTTGCCGCCGGGTAGTTTTCTAAGGTTGCCGAGTCTGGATGAAAAAGGCATTCAGTTTATCCAAGAAGTGACGGCCTCTGCTGATGCTTGGTATGACGCGAAAGAGGCGATCGCCGAAGCCCGTCAAATCATTTTGCACAAGCTAAATTTGATGGAGTGGCTTTCGTCCTACACCCAGAACTTTGCGTGATTTGTTGCTCGGAAGCATTTTATGGCAGACGGTATTTATATTTTGGCGAATGACGTGGTGGCTGATCAGCTGATTGCTCTGGTCAACAGCATTCGCGCTAATGCGGGCGAGATTCCTATTTGCATTTTGCCGTACGACAACAATATTGATGAGGTGCGATCGCTCCTGAGGACTTGGCGCGATGTGACTCTGTTCGAAGACATTCAGTGCATTCAGAAATGGGAAGACTTTTCGATTCAGATTTGGCAATCTCATCCAACTTTGCGAGAGGCATGGACAACAGAAGCAGGGTTTGTGGTGAATCGGCTGGGAATGCACCGTCGCTTTTGCGGGTTTGAGGGGCCATTCGAGCGCTTTATTTACCTCGATGCTGATACCCTGGTGCTTGACTCCTTAGAGCCAATTTTTCAAAGTTTGGCTGATCATGATTTCGTCGTCTACGACTTTCAGCATAAAGATTTGACTCATGTGTTTCAGCACGACTCGCCTAAGCTCCGAGAAGTGTTTTCGCCAGAACGATTAGAGAAAGAAATCTTCTGTGCAGGAATGTTTGCTTCTAAACGTGGGTTGTTCAGTGATGCTCAACTGGAGGACTTGCTGGAGAGGCTGTGTCAAGGAGAAGCCGCGTTGCTTTATGGAAATGCTCCCGATCAGTCGATTTTGAATTATATGGTGATGCGATCGCACATTGCTAGTCTCAATCTGGCTCTGCACTGGTCTGGCGACCGTCGTACGGGCAATTCGGTTACGTCGTCTCACTTTGAAGAGCGCGATCGCCAAGTTTATGACCACGGCAAGCCCTTGATGTACCTACACTATATTGGTCTGCCCTCAACAATCTTTCGCCAAGTCTCGGCAGGATCAAATGTTACATTTCCCTATCGGGATACCTTTCTCCTCTATCGGTTTTTGCACGCGCCTGAGCAACAGCCTCAATACAGGTATCGATCCAAGCCCTATGATGCACCACCTCGTTTGACCACAAAATTAATGCGGAAGCTGCGTCAAGTTCTTGATTTTCTTGCTACAAAAAGTTTCAGGCATCGTCAGCTATGACTCGCGGAATCTACATCACAGCGAATGACCGAGTGATCGACCAGGCGATCGCCCTACTCAACAGCATTCGGTTAAGAGATTCGGAAACACCAATTGTTCTGATTCCCTACGATGAGTCTTATCATCACGCGGCTCAGGTTCTCAATCAGCGGTTTGGGGTTACGGTTTATGAGGATCTTGAGTTCATCCAGCGGCTGTCGGTGAACTTGCAGCAGACCTTTGGCGATCGCTTCTTCGCCCGTCCCAATCAGTTTCGTAAGCAAGCCTGCTGGTTTGGGCCGTTTGAGGAATTTGTCTATATCGATACTGATATTGTTGTTTTCGAAAAAATTATCGACAATCTCGACTATTTTTCACGCTACGACTTTATCTGTGGCGACTATCAGCATAAAGGAGGCATCACCAATGTCTTCACTCCAGCGGTGATTGAGCAAGGTGTTTTTTCAGAGTTAGAGCTTCAAGATATCTTTAACGGCGGATTTTGGGGAGCGAAGCGGGGGCTGATTTCTGAAGCTGATCTGTATGAGACCTTTCAGGAATGTGCGGCTCACCCCGAATACTTCGACTTTTCCCAGAAAACTTCCGACCAGCCCATCATCAACTACATGCTTTTGAAGCGAGTTCCTCGCCGATTCAACGTGGTGCGTCGTCCTGGCGGTGCTCCCGGCAGTTGGGGGGGGAGTCCTCAGTTTGTCCGTCGGGGCGATCGCTTGTTTGACCCAATCCACAATCAGCCCTTGCAATACATCCACTGGGCGGGGATTCGAATTCAACCCGGTTGCCCCTATTGGGACATTTGGGAACATTACCGCTACCTTCGTGAGGAAACGCCGAAACAGTCACCCCCCGAAACTCCTTCGTCGCGGTCGATTTGGCAGCGCCTGCGAGATTTCGTGCCGCTTCTCAATCGCTCATGATGGGGGTCGAAGGTTGAGTAGTGGTCGTTAGAGGTCAGTTGACAGCGGGCGATCGCCCCAAAGCTGCTATAAAATCTTGGGGTGAGCCTGGTTTGCTTGTGCAGTACTACGGTGTTGGACTGATTCCGTGCAAAGGATTCCCTGGATTTCGTTTGGGCTGTTGCTAGCAGCCTACAGCACATTTAGCTGGTTCTTATATTCTCTAACTCTGAACTGGACTGTTTGGGCGTTAATCATTGTGTTGGCATTGTTTGAAGCCTTATTGCTTACAGCTTTTGCCGATTCGCTAAAGTCCATCATTGACAAATGGTTGCGCTCTGATCTGGGCTACTTTACGTCAGTCGTCATTGCAGCCTTGCTTGTCGCGGTTGCATTTGTTTGGATTCGAGTTTTCAGCTACATTTTGGTTGTGGTCGCAGCGGAAATGTTAGCAAGACTTGACCTGCAAAATGCAGGGTTCAACCGTGTCCATTCTCTGTTTTTTTTGACGGTGATTTCTTTAGCTGGATTGGCCTTGGGGCAAGCTGCGAGTCGCCTGATTATTGCTTAACGACTAGCAGCAGGGACAAGCTTTGCAGTACCTTTCTGAACTAAAGACTTAAGAAAATCGGTACGCTGGTTTTGCTGGAAAACAGCTTTGAGATACGGTGCAAAAGACTCTAGCGAAAAGCTCGACGCAGATATCTCTTCATCTTTGAAAGCTTGCTGCTCTAGGAATTCGATCAGGCTTAATCCGGCAATTCGCGTTAGGTAGGCGGCGCTGATTCCCTGAATCATGCCCCCAGCGGCAAAGGTTAGCAAATGGCTTTTCAGTAGAGGACTGAGAGCTTGACTCGCAAGTTCGACCAATCCAAGTTTGATCATGACCTCAGCCAACGTTCCAGCGATCGCCTTTGCCTGAGCCGCCGAAAACTCAAGGTTGTAAAACTGTCCTAAATCGATGACCATCTGAGCGTTGATTGCTGCGATCGCCATCAAATCGAGTGTTGGCACTGGATTTGCAAAGGCAGCAGCGGCTGAAATCCACTGATATTCTTCGATGACGGGCAGGGCACGAGCGCGACGGACTTCATTGATCTGGTGCTGAATTTCGTGAGTCAACTCGTGAGATTGACGCAGAGCTGTCATCAGACATAGCTGCTGGCGCTCTTGAGTAAGAAGGGCTTCTAAACGCTGGGTGAGCGCTGCGCCTTCAGGTTGCACCTCTTCCATCCGCTCTTGCACGGAACCGTCTTCGTGATGTTGGCGCACCTTGATTGGCGCAGGGGCGATCGCTGCTGATACAACATCTTGGGGCTGTACCAGACCGTCTAGACGCTGACGCAGATGCTGCACAAGCTGATCTCGCTCATCGGGCAAGTAGCGATCCTGCTGATTTAGCACCAACAAAACTCGGTGGCGCTGTTGCACTAAGGACTGAATGCGACGAAAGACTGTATCAGTCAAGTCACCAGATGTCACCATAACGACTAAATCAGAGCTTTTTAGTGCTTCAGCTTGAACTTCGCTGGTGGAGTCTGATTTATTTGAGTCGGATTGGCTGTTTATGTCAGCTAGAGTAACGCCTGACCAAGCTGTATCTGCATCGGTCTGGAAATTGCTGAGCCAGCGATAGAGGGTACTTTTGCCCACTTTGCGATCGCCCATGATCGTGAGGTGAAGATCGGAGCGAACCGTGCGATCGCGAATCTGGTCAATGCTGTTCTGTAGCTGTGCAACGACAGTGTCTATCTGCTCGGCATCCTGCTGCGCTGCTTCTGCTTCGGTGACAAACTGCTCAACTAGCGTCTTTGCCTTGCCTAGTATTTTCTCAATCTGTTCTGTTGAAACGGGCTTAATCGAGGGAATCGGCTTGATGTCAGGCTGATCTGATGAGAGCCGCTTCACCCACCACAGCCCAGAACCGACGGCGATCGCTCCCCATAGGCTAGTTCCAGCGATGTCAAAGACTGAAGGAGACATCTCGCTCCACAACCAGGCTCCACAGGTTAACCCAATTCCTCCAACCAAAACAGGACGCTTTAGCTTCATCGCCATGAATCTTTCCTCTCTGGACATGTTGGGCTGTTGCATGGCGTATCTGGCGGGATGGTTTTGGAAAAACTCGGTAAATGAGCCTATGCATTCCCAGGTCGATTAGAACTACGCCTTGCTCAGACTTCCCTCTCTATCTTACCGACCCTTGTGGGCATTCGGTTTGAGTGGGAACCGTCCTTCAGCAATTCACAAGGGCAAACCGCTTCATCACTAGAATTCAGCGTCCTGCTTGTAGAGTTGATTGGAGGATAACCCCCATAAAAAAACAAGAGAACCAAAGACATTCCTTGATTCCCTTGAAAAGCATATTGTTTTTTTTGAAGGTGGCGGGGAGCGGATTTGAACCACTGACCTTCGGGTTATGAGCCCGACGAGCTACCAGACTGCTCTACCCCGCGTCGCCTTTCCAAGTATAGGTCAATATCGACAAAGTTGCACAGAGATTACGACTGAGATTCAAAACTGATCGGGAAACGGGCGGCGAAATATGGACGAAATGGAAGAGCTGAGTCTCGTTGCTACTGACACCTCTTGATTCGATCGAGCGATCGCTTTGGAGTAAAATGCGGCGATACGTTCCAACCCAGGCAGGTTCAGAATGTCCAAGTTGAGATTGAAGGTCGTAGATGTCTTGCCCCAATACCGATTGAGTTCCAATCGAGCGCCCCTTTGGCACAACATGATTTGCCGAGCGATCGCTACAGGTACTCTCGCGGGCGGTCTTGTCTGCTTTGGGTTGGTTGGATTCAGCTGGTTTGAGACGGGGGCGATCGCCCAGTCCTCTACATCCACGAGTTCGGAGGCATCAGACGAATCTACTTCTGAAACGCCAGAAACTTCTCAGCGTCCCGACCAGCCTCTCCTTCAGCTCGGCAGCACGGGCTCGGCGGTGGTAGAAGTGCAGGCCATGCTGAGGCTGCTGGGATTTTATTCTGATCCGGTGGACGGTCAGTTTGGGGCTAGCACGGCGATCGCTGTGACTGAGTTTCAAACCGCTGCGGGACTATTGGCAGATGGCATTGTCGGGCCTGGAACTTGGAGTCGTCTTTTGCCTACTCCAGAACGCGTAGCTGAGACCCATACAGAATCTATGGAGTCAGCAGCATCTGCGGAAGAGGAATCGACTTCTACCCCTGATCCATTGGGCTCTGCTTTCCCGGTTCCTGAGTCGTTGACCGGACAGAATATCCCTGAACTGGAGCCTCAAGACTCGGACAACGCAACAGAGTCGTCATCTTCCACTGGTTCACCTCAAGCTTCAGAAGGCGATCGCTCTTCGACTTCAACCGAATCATCTCCACCATCTGATGAATCTGCTAATGTGGGATTACCGATTTTGAGGCAGGGAATGCGGGGCTCAGCCGTTGTAGCTCTGCAAGAAAGATTGCAAGTCTTGGGGCTGTTTTCTGGGGGAGTTGATGGGATTTTTGGCCCTCAAACAGAAGCTGCTGTCAAGGCTGCTCAGCGTCAGTTTGGACTGAGTCCAGATGGCGTAGTTGGCACCGAAACTTGGACTGCTCTTTTGGGCTCGTAAGCGGGCATTGGTATCGTTTTTTTCTGGGGTTCACATCCGGGGGCGATCGCAAATTTGCA
>JGI12048J13642_10170487_pt1 | contig 10249 bp, 9 predicted proteins | sample ElkSlonscriptome_16_FD_13642 | JGI IMG/M metagenome (IMG submission 13642)
CGGGTTTAGACGCTAACGCAACAACATCAACCCCCAACGCCTCAACAAAACCCGCCCTCACCACCGCAACCAACCCAAAAAACACCCTCAACCCGCCAACCCCAAATAATGTAGGGGCGGGTTTAGACGCTACCTCAACACCATCAACCGCCAACGCCTCAACAAAACCCGCCCTCACCACCGCAACCAACCCAAAAAACACCCTCAACCCGCCAACCCCAAATAATGTAGGGGCGGGTTTAGACGCTACCTCAACACCATCAACCGCCAACGCCCCAACAAAACCCGCCCTCACCACCCCACAAACTCGACTAATTACCAATCAAGGATTCCCCACAATCCCCGTTTGGCAAGGGCGCGATGAACTTCTCACCCGATTAACCGCCAAACTCCGCCAACCGAATACTCCCTTAAAAGTATTAGCATTAATCGGACAAGGGGGAATCGGCAAAACCAGTTTAGCCGTGAAACTGCTGGAAACATTAGGAATTGAATTATCTAGCCGCACTCCAGCCACCAATTGTCCCTATCCCTTGGTGATATATTTTCAGGTACAACCAGGAACCAGTTTTGATGACATCACCGAATTTCTGTTACGGGATGGATTCGGGATTGAGACAAGGGAAGGGTTACAGCGTACCGAAGAAAAGATTGCCAAAATTATTCAGGGATTCGCCCAACAACCCTGTTTATTCCTACTAGATAACCTGGAAACTATCTTACATCCCGCCAACCATCCCCAAGCCAGACAAGCCATGTCCCCAGAGTGGGGTCAATTCCTCAACGCTTTAGTCTATCAACAGCATCAATGCCAAACCATTATAACCAGTCGAGACATCCCCGCTGATTTCACTGATCCGCGTTATGACAATGCAGAACCGGATTCAGAATTAGTGCATATCGAAACAGTGACAGGTGTGGCGACAAAGGCGGGGGTAGAAATTCTGCGCCAGCGTCATTTACGGGATAAAATAGCCGATTTGCAGTGGGTGTCAGCAAAAGTTGAGGGACATGTTTTTCTATTAACCCAACTGGCGGCGGTAGGGAAGGGGAAACCGGGATATCTGCGGAAGCATCCGGAGTTGGTGACGAAAAAGGCTGAACCGATTCTGCGAGAACAATTGATGCGACAAAATGAAGCAGCGCGAGATTTACTGCGTCGAATGTGTGTGTTGCGGGTGAGGATTGATTGTCAGGGGTTAACTTTTTTGCGGTTATATCAAGAGAATGATTCCCGGTTTGATTATGCCACAGTCATGGAAGAACCCGTGGAGTTTACTGAGGAGGAGATTGGCGAAACTGAGGCGATTATTGGGCAATTAGTGGATAGTAGTTTAGTCCAGAGTCGCTATGATGAGGAGAACTGCAAAGTCTTGTATGATTTACATCGGGTGATTGTCGAGTTTCTGCAAGTGGACTATCAGCAGGAACTGCCAAAGCTATGGAAAATAGCCTATAACTTCTATTCCCTTGTCAAAAAGCCAGATAATCCTCAAACAATAGAAGATTTACGTCCTGTTTTAGAGTATCAACACTTCGCTTTCAAGCTAGGAAACTACGGCGAAGCATATAATTTACTCGATAATCACCTAAAAAAACACCTGAGACGGTGGGGGTATTGGGATTTGTTTAAGAACCTATATGAACAGTTACAGCCTCATGTTGATGAAGATACGAAAGCCTACTGCTTGATGGGGATAGGAGAAATGTATCGCGATTATGGCAAGCTTGATCAAGCCCAAATATATTTACAGGATGCTTTATCTATTTCTCAAAAGCAACAGAATAAAAGTAATATTGCTAAATCATTAAGTATGTTAGGAGATCTTGAATGTCTTCGGTATAATTCGGAAGAAGCAGAGCGTCTTTATCAAAACAGCTTAGAGATACAGCAGTTTGCTCTGCTATGCGGTACATTGTCGATCCCCCTAAATCCCCCTTAAAAAGGGGGACTTTGATCTACTTCCTGTACTTCATGACAGCGCGAAGCGCTGTATATAGAGAATTAGGTGATCAACAAGGTAAAGCAATTTCCTATGGTCAGTTAGGAAACATCCATAAAAACCGAAGTAACTGGGAGCAAGCAGAGCAACTGTATCGACAGTATTTGCAAATCATGGAAGAGTTGGATCAGTGTGATGAAATAGCAACGGGTTACGGTTGTTTGGCAGATATCGAGAGCAATCGTGGCAATTTATATGAAGCCGTTCGCCTGTATCAGCAATCGTTGAAATTAAGGATAGAATCAAATAATAAACTGGGAATAGCCGAGTCTTTTGGCTGTATGGGACATATACAACATGATTATGGCAACTATGATGAAGCCGAACAACTTTATCAGCAAGCACTCCAAATAATGACAGAATTAGGCAAGGGCGATGGTATTGCGTTAGGAATTTATTGTCTTGGAGCAAATGAACTGGCAAAAGGAAATTTGCCGAAAGCAGAATCACTATTAAAAGACGCTTTAACCAAAATGGAGAAATTGGAAATAAAACATTATATTGCCAGGGTCAACTATGAGTTCGCAAAACTTGAACGTCAACGCAGTAAGATTGACATTGCCAAAAAATATTACAACACAGCCCATAAACTCTTTGAGCAATTAGGAGCAGGAGCAGTTCAAGATTTGGATGAAATGGAGCGGGAGTGGTTTAATCTTCTCTAGCTTAAGCTGTTCGGCATTTAAACCTTAATATCAATAATGGCGAAATCCTTGTAGTGCGTTTAGCGAAGCCATGCCGCAGGCTTTGCATCTTGCTCGCTACCCATTCCCAATTTAAATGCATGACAGCTTAAGCCCTGAACGAAAGGACTCTACTTTTCGAGAACCGCTATCGCGCAAGCGTCATGCGAACGGGTTGAAAGACTTGAATGTAGTAAGCTTTAGCTTACTTTAGCTTTAAGCCGGAAATTTATTTCCCGGCTATACTTCGGTTAGGGCGCACGTCTATGCGCCCCTACGGGATTGTGGTATTGTTATCCTCCTCAACGGGATGCGATCGCGCTGAAGCGCAACTACGAACGGAACGGTGATAGTGTTATCCTCCTCAACGGGATGCGATCGCGCTGAAGCGCAACTACAAACGGACAACGAGGCTACACCGGTTCCCAACACTCGCTCCGCAGTAGGCGAATTTGGGCTAATGCTAAGATAGTGGGGATAATCCGACCGTAATTTGTCGCGATCGCACGCCAGCCTAAGTCGGCAAAAAAATAGCCCCACAATACGGGTCCAACGAAGGCGAATAAGGTGCGAGTTGCCCCATAACGCGCTGCATTCGCTGCCATTCCCCGCTTCGCGGTTTGCAGCACCAGGTAATTCTGAAACTGAGTCGCCGCTGCTGCACCTCCCTGAACCGCTGCTTGTTTTGCCACTTGATAGCGGGCAAAATGGATGGCAAACTGACGCGCTACCTGTTTAAGAATAATTGGCTTAACAATGGAAGACACGGCTAACGCCGAACCCCCCTTAATCAACAAATCCATCGGATTGTGCTGGAGATGTGCAGGTAACGGTTGGGATTGATTCGACTGGGCTAATGAGCGCTGTACCCGCACAGTAATCGATTTTTGTTCCGCCTGGGGTAATTTTTTCCAGGCGCGACTCATCAGGTTAAGAAATATTTCTGCTTCCAGATCCGTGGTTGATAGTTTTTTAGAATAAGGAATCTTCAGGTAACGGCAAACCTGAATCAGCGCTTGTCGGTAAGTGAAATCATTCGTGCGCCCCTTAAGCACAGTCATCCCATCGGCGGCTAAAAAGCGAAACCGTTGCTCTAGAGTATCCAACCACACCTGCCGATCTTGACTTTGAACGTCGATGGGTTCAGGGGTTTGCAGATAGTCTAGGGGATTAAACTGACGACGGAACAAAATTTGTGTCAGTTGTTGTAATTCGTCTTCCGTTGCCAGTTCTAAGGCGCTTCTGAGTTCATCCAATGGTATTCCCTCCAACCCCTAAGCCACTACTGTTCTCTATTCTACCTGTATACTTAGCATCAACCGGACAGGAGAATCTGTAGTGTTTGATATTGCGATTATCGGTGCAGGTATGGCAGGACTAACCTGCGCTCAACAATTGTACCAAGCTGGGTATCGAGTCGTTGTCTTAGAAAAGTCTCGTGGCGTTGGTGGGCGAGTGGCAACTCGGCGGATTCAGGGAACCCCTGTGGATCATGGTGTGCCGTTTCTAGAGGCGAAGGGCAAGTTATCCCAGCAACTGATTGAGATATTGTGCGATCGCGGCATTCTTCACCGTTGGATGGATAATCAAGATCAGGCTGAATGTTCCTCTCCTCGATATATCGCTCCTACTGGCATGACAGCCATTGCCAAATATTTGGCTCAGGGATTGGATATCCGGTTCTCCTGTCGCGTCTGTGCGATCGCGCCTACCCCTGAACAAACGTGGCAGATTACCTATCATACACCTGAGCAGACTAACAACAACTTAACCGCTGCTGCTGTGGTTATGGCGATTCCCGCCCCCCAAGCCTTATCAGTGCTGGAACCCCTAGAAAAAGAGTTCTCCTCTAATTTATTAGAGAGTCTACGGGCAGTGGAATTTAACCCTTGTTTGAGTGTCATGGCAGGTTATTCGAGCTCCCAGCAACCGCCATTAACATCAGGCTCGATCAACTGTTCACCCGATGATACTTTAGCTTGGATTGGTGTAGATAGCAGCAAACGGTCTGATTCGACTTCATTAATATGTGTGTTTCATAGTACGGCTGAGTTTGCTCAACATTATCTAGAGGCTGCCGATTTACAGGAAGCGGCTCAACAGTTACTCACTCATGCGGCTCAAATCCTCGTTCCTTGGCTCAAGACTCCGGATTGGTTCCAAATCCATCGCTGGCGCTATGCCTTTCCCAGAACTCCCGCCGATAAAGATTGTCTGGTGACAACTACACCCTTACCCCTTGTGTGTTGTGGCGATTGGTGTGGGCATAATTTAATTGAAAGTGCAATCAAGTCGGGATTAGCCGCCGCCGTTAAGATAAATCAACAATTGCGGCAACTTTCCTTGCCCGATCAAGTCATAAGTGTTGTCGGGGTGGGTTTGATTACTATCCTTTCTTGCTGCACCCAGATATGACTAAACCTGCCCAGTTAGGGAAGGGCGGGTTTCAGAAAAAACATCATGAAATTTTCTCTCTGTGAAAATAAATTCATTGGGTATTTATACTCTGAATAAATTCTTCATAAAAGCTTTATATACAATTAGCGAAATTTATATTAAATTAAGTAAAAGAGAGAGCAAACTCAACTCAAGTACATTAAGCCTTCATCTATCCGATGAACTTTAAACGGCTCCAATGAATTGCTCTTTAAAATCAGGTGCGCTACAACTTCATACTCCTTTCGGGGTGGGAGCCGTTAATTCATAAACAGGGGTAATCTGCAAAACCGTTGAACACGGCTGATACACCTTGAGTATCACCACAAACGCAGGTAACTTTTAGAGGGAACTACCAATGACAACCAGTGCAACTGCCATCAAATTCATTCTTACACCCGTAGCACTTTCAGCAGCCGTATTTGCAACCTTGACTCTACCCCTAAATCTATTCGGTTCCAAACCCGTGACGGTTCAAGTTCAAGAAGAGCCGCTTTTTTTTGGCGAATTGAAAGACTTTGCACCTCTGTATCTAGGGGTGGCGGGCTTACTGAGCGCAGGTGTGGGACTCACAAGTGTAGCCATGATGGGGTGGCAACAGTCAAATCGGAAATCGGCTGTCGTTGAACAAAAACTTGCCCAATTAACCCAGACGTTAGACGAAAAGCAAAAACTGCTCGATAACATCAGAAGCTCACAATCTCAGTTAGATGCTTCTGGGCTACAAAACTGGTTGGATAAACAGGCGACAGAATTAACCAGTACCACAGTAAATCAAGACACTCAGACGCCTGCACCCGCAAACGCGATGGAGCAAGACACTTCAGAGATAGAAGAAGTATCGTTGCAAACTGCATTAGAGCAACAAGTATCGTCTCCAGCGAATTCAGCACCAGTAGATGTGATTGAGGCGCAGCCGCAGATGGAACCGCAGGTTATTAGTGAGCAACCGATTACCTCGGCTCAAGTGAACTCGATGCAAGCACTCGCAGCATCTTTAGCATCAGCTCAAGCTGTCTTCGGTAATCCGCCAGCCCAAGAGACACAACCGTCATCGTCAACAACCTCAGAAGTTGAGAGAATAGACCATCAACTCGAACAAATGATGGCACAGATTATCTCCATGCGACAGGCGCTACAGTCAAATCAGTATACTGTTCAAAATACGGTTGAGGAAGATAGCGAACGGCATCATGGTTTAAAGTTAGTCAGTTAGGAAAAAAGGGTTAGGACGCATCGTATGGTAGAGACGTTGCATGCAACGTCTCTACCACTCAACCCCTCTTCGTGGTGCTATAGAAGTCGCTGTTTGGCAAATGCTAACGCCGAGCCACGAGTCGAAACTTTGCCTTCAATCCTAGCAATTTGAATCTCTGTGAGTAACTCGCCAATTTGAGGACTCGGTGGTAACTTTAACTGTTGCATCAAATCATGACCCTTGACTAAGGGAGTCGGATGAGCTACTTGATCCTCTGGGTTTAAATAACGATTCATTAAGGGAGTGATTTGCTCAACCGATACCCCTTCGGCAACCGCTAAAACGGCTAAAGCGGGGAAAACTGACCCGACAGCTTGAAAGAAAAAATACTGCTCTCTTAAGCTCATGGGTGAGGTGACATGAGATAAAAGTTGGGGTAAGTATTGAATCATAATCAACACTGCCCGAATTTCGGCGCGGCTGTATTTTAACTGTAAAAGTTGGGCTTCTGCTGGTTGAACCTCAGAGGGTAATAAGTTCGCCAATTTTGCTAAACTCAACCACGATAAGGATTTGCCACTGACTGGAGTTTTCAGTTGGCTGGCTAATGTCTGCCAGGTTTGAGCCAGTAGAATCGCGGCGTTATCCGTTGCCGCGATTTGGGTGAAGTTATCAGCCTTCGTATCCGGAAACCAATGGTAAAGTAATTGATCCTGCCAAGCAGCGGTAAGCCAAGGTGTTCCTTGCGGCGATTGTAGTAGGTAGTTTAATTCAACTTGTACTCGTTCGGCTGCCATGTTTGCCAGTAAGGGAGCCAATTGGCGAATTGTGGATTGAGTCGTGGGTTCTATCGTAAAACCCAGTTGAGCGGCTTGGCGATAAGCCCGCAGTAATCGTAAGGGATCATCCTGGAGGTTAGTGGAAGATACCATGCGGATAATTCCAGCACGACAATCGGCTACACCCTGCAACGGATCAATAATTTGCTGGGTCTGGGGATTGTACGCGATCGCATTAATGGTAAAATCACGTCGATACAGGTCAGTCTCTAGGCTTTCCCCTTCCTGTTGAGCAATATCAACAGTGGCGGTATCAAAAACAACTCTGGCAATCTGTCGCGCTTCATCCAGCACCACAAACCCAGCTTGGTAATGACTTGCCAGCTTGCGGGCGGCTTTCACCGCGTCATGGGGAACCACAAAGTCCAAATCCAAATAGTCAGCCTGTCGTCCCAGCAAGGCATCTCGTACCGCCCCACCGACTAAGCAGGCTTGAGGCGGTAGCCACTCTAGACTGAAGGGAAACCTTTGAGGAGACAGAACAGATAAGTCAGAATTCATCGTGATTAACGAATACTGGGGGACAAAGGACGAATGACATCGGACAAATCAAAAAATCCATCTAAATAGTGGTCAATCTAGGGCTTGTCTAAGTTAGGCTAACAAAAAGGACTTGGAGTTTAGGCAATGTGTATTTGCGTTAACTGCCACTATGTAGACCGATGCACCACCTATAATGCGGTGGAAACCCAGCATCAGCAACCCCATCTGACGGAAACGCCAGATTTTGAGCCGATTGAACCAACCATCAATGTCAACATCCGTCCTCAAGCGGATTTTGTCGAGATGGAATGGGATGTCGTGGGATGTAACAGCTTTAAGGAAGAAATGGGCAAATGGGCAAAACTGCGTCCAGGTGAGTTGGTGCCAACTTAAGCAGTTGTATCCGCAAAGTAGTCCCAGATGCTTTTGGCAACGGGATAGAAGGTGTAGTAGTTCACCCAGTTAAGATTACTCTTACAAACTAATTTCCGTGTTTTTCCGTGAAATTAGGAACTATCAAAACAACTTCTTTTGAGTAGGGTGCGTTACGCTTTGCTAACGCACCTGCCAAGGCTACACCTCACACCTACACCACACCCGTCTCAACCGATAACTGTAGGGCGTAAGTTCTGTTCTGGTTGACACAATTTGCCGAAATACGTGAAAATGTGATCGGTGATAAATTTTTGTAAAGGGTTTACTGGATGTCTTTTGAGCTGTTATCACTGGAGACAATCCAGGAACTGGCACATCAGTACGGCTATTGGGTTATTTTCTCTGGGATTGCTTTGGAAAATACTGGAGTTCCCCTCCCTGGCGAAACCATTACCCTAGTGGGTGGTTTCTTAGCCGGAAGTGGTGAACTCAATTATTGGTTTGTGCTGGCAAGTGCCATTACTGGAGCTGTCCTGGGTGATAATTGTGGATATTGGATTGGCAAAGTAGGCGGTTGGTCATTCTTATTGCGATTAGGACAGTTCTTTCGCATTCCAGAACCCCAACTTGTAGAAGTCAAACGGCAGTTTAGTGAAAATGCCGCTAGAGCGGTGTTTTTTGGGCGATTTGTGGCACTCCTACGCATCTTTGCTGGACCGATGGCAGGAATTGCAGAAATGCCCTACTCTCAATTTTTCTTGTGTAACCTAGCGGGGGCTGCTGTGTGGGCATCCGTTATGGTCAGTTTATCCTTCTTTGTGGGACGGATTATTCCCCTAGAAACCTTAGTCTCTTGGATGGCGAAATTTGGCATCGTGGCACTACTGTTGGTGATTGCTTGGATAGGCGTTTCAATGTGGTTGGAGTCCCGTAAAATTAAAGATGTATCAATTAGCGATCAACCATCAGAGTAACGATTACCGTTAAGCTGCCAACTCTCTGCTTATTGATGTGATTAGAAAAAATTATTAATCAGTCTAATACTTGAGTTTGGCGCTTAAGCGGGTTTACTTATCCTTAAGATTTCATTAATTAAAAATTCTCCTCTTCAGCCACTCAATTCCCCTAGATTCAAAATATTCAGCAATTTTACTGAAGCCATTTGCGACAAATGGCTGATGAAATATAGCCCTAGGGATGAATAACAATTAAAGACAAGACCGTATAACAAAATAAGGGAAACGCCTGTGAATATTAATCTAAGTGGAAAAGATCTCAGTGGTAAGGATCTAACGGGTGCTAACCTGCGGGGTGCTATCCTCGAAAGGACTGACCTGAATGGCGCTGATTTAAGTGAAGCAGACTTACGGGGCGCTAATCTCAATGGTGCTGACCTCAGCTTAGCCAACCTCAGCTACACGAAATTGACCCGTGCCCAACTCAGGGGTGCTGAATTGCTAGCGGCTGATTTAATCGGTGCTGATCTCAGGGGTGCAGATTTGAGAAATGCAGACCTTAAGGGTGCCGATTTAACGGATGCTGATTTAAGAGGTACTGATTTGAGGGGGGTCAAATTGAGCCGAGTTAACCTCAGAGGTGCTGATTTGAGGGGGGCAAAGTTGAGTAAGGTCTATTTAATGGACGCTAATGTAAGAGGGATAAAGCTGGTAAGCTAACGGCTCTTTGAACAAAGATTTTAGATTTTAGTAAATTCAAAATGCTAAAATCTAAAATTTGACATTATTAAAGTTGATGGAAGATGGGACATACCAATGGTTGTACCAAAAGTGGTTTGGCATGTCCACACAGTAGTTTCAACGCTGAACTTCAATGGGTTCTTGTTATTCCAGATTACGGCAAGTGATAAAATATACGGATTAAGAACGGCGAACTCACCAGTATCGCAATCTCTAAAACAGCGATTGTCCACCAGCGGATTTCTTGATAACTCATTCGCATTTTCTCAATTCAATTTACCCAATGCCCCTCAGGGAAATAGTCTTAACCTAATCAGAGTTTGTTGAGAAAGACTATCAATTTATTTGGGTATGTTCCTTTTTACAGAGGCTACGACTGGTTTCAGTAGCCTGTGTGTGAAGAGTGCGTGAGAAATCCGTAAAGATACAGTGAAAAGGAGTTTGGGGGAGATGGGGTGAGGGGAAGATGGGGAAGCAGAGGGAGCAGAGGGAGCAGAGGGAGCAGAGGGAGCTGGGGGAGCAGAGGGAGCTGGGG
>JGI12048J13642_10253811_pt1 | contig 10248 bp, 7 predicted proteins | sample ElkSlonscriptome_16_FD_13642 | JGI IMG/M metagenome (IMG submission 13642)
TGCAATTCAGCCCGGATAGCACGCGCTTCGCGTATATTGACTTTGCAGACAATGCGCAGACCGATCCCGTAGCACAGGGGATTATGTTTGTGCGTGAAACCGATGATGATCAGAATGAATTATTCACCTTTGATAATGTTGCCGCCTTCGATATTGCTGATACACAGGTTGCCTATGTTGGTGTGTTCAGCGATTATACGGAAGCCGCGCTCACGATCTGGGAAGATGGCGATACTGACGAGATCGGCACATTTTTCGCGGACGATGGCTGTACCTTCACCGGCGCACAGGTAGCGCTGATGGGCGGTAGTGGTGTGTCGATTTTGCTTGGGGAACGCTGTAATGGTTCTGGCACACAATGGTCAATTTACACCGGCGATGTCACAGGTGGTGGCGTGGCGCGGGTGCTCAGTGGTGATGCTACCGGATCATTTTTCAGTGAATCACGGACAGCGTCATTGTTTGCATCCCCCGAAGGCGAGGTGATTACCTATGCCATCCCGAACGGAATTGCCCGTAATCTTGTCAATATTCGCACCACCACCATCACTGATCCCGACGCAGGCGATGATATTGCAGAAAGCGCCATTATGCCTCGCTTGACCTCACGGTTATATAATCCAGACGATCAATCGTTGCCGGTTGTCTCGCCGGATGGACGTTGGGTCACGATTGTCAGTAATTCAGTGAATAATGATGTCGCGGTCAATATCTTCGACTTGCTCAATCCAGATAACCCGCCCCTGATCTTAAACCCCATCGCGCGGGGTGACATTATCTCATCGGTTGCCTACACGCCGGATAGTAGTTTACTGTTGTTTGTGGGTGGTGGCACAGATGGTGAAGACAACTCGCTCTTCTCCGTTGAACTTGAATCAGCAGAAGACAGCCGCTTAGAGCGTGGACGCTATGATAATGTCGTGCTAGCCGCAGATGGGCTGTTCGCCGTAATCGCCGAATGGCGCGTGGTGACTGACCCGCGTGAACCGTCGTATTTGAATCTTGTCATGATGGATTTAGTTGATACTGACAATGTGGACACACTGTTTGAAGGTGCGGAAATTGTTGATGACACTGTAACCAACCAACGCTTCATTTATCCGTTGGGCTGGCGGGGTTAATAAGGGCGATCTGACAGGTCGCACCACACAATAAATCGTATTTGAAGGGCATGAAACGATGCCCTTTTTGTTTATCGTTTCCTTTTGATGGTGTGGAAGACAACGTTTGTTCTCCGCCAAATTCACGATCTCCCAAACTGTTGATTGACCATTAGAGTCCAAATTGGTACACTTGGTATATACCATGTGTTTCCTGTCCCTTTCTGACCTTCAAAAACCTCTAAAAGCAAGTTATGATAAGATACTCATATGGTGACCCAAAACATAATACATGCGATAAAGCAGATATTTGGAGCGCAAACTCATGTTAGATGCACCCGATTTATCGATCACACTGGATCGCGACGGTGAAGAACCAATCTATAGGCAACTGATCCGGCATATTCGTGTACAGATCGAAAGCGGGGATTTATCCGCAGGGACACGCCTCCCTGCTAGTCGTGATCTTGCCCGTCAGTTGAGCATTAGCCGGATTAGTGTGGTGAATGCCTATGCAGAATTGCGTTCGGAAGGGTTTTTGAGCGCCCATGCCGGACGAGGCACATTCGTTGCAAAAGATAATCAAGGCATGAACGGCATCCACACCAACGACAATGGCGATAATGGCGGGTCACAACCGATTGACGACCTTGGTCCAAATCGCTCTCTGCGCGACATGATGCGGATGGGACGTAAACCGGGTGTGATTAGCTTCGCGGGTGGATCACCACCGCCGGAATTCGTGCCGTTGAACGCGATTAAACTTGCGATCAACACTGTGGTGGAGCGTGACGGAGTGCGGGCTTTCGGTTATGAAATGCCAGAAGGATTTGGACCATTACGCAATGCTGTGCGCGATTATGTGAGTGCGCTGGGGATTAATTGTAGCCCTTCTGATGTGCTGATTACCGGTGGTACGCAACAGGGGCTTGACCTTGTCATTCAAGCCTTATTAAGTGAGGGGGACACGATTGTTACCGAAAACCCGACCTATATCGGCATGATCGACATTGCGCGCACCCGTCGCGTGAACATACACGGTATCAAGAGTGATGAAGACGGCATCCGTTTGGATTGTCTGGAAAATTATGTGATGGAGAACAAACCGAAACTTATCTACGTCATGCCCTCCTTCCAGAATCCGACGGGTCATGTAATGCCCTTACATCGTCGCCGTCAATTGCTCAATTTAGCCAATGATTATGGGATTACGGTACTGGAAGATGGGATTTATCATGAATTTCGCTTTGAAGGCGATCCTCATCCCCCCCTCAAAGCGCTCGACGAGTATGGCGTTGTTATCCATGCCAGTGGATTTACCAAAATGCTGGCACCGGGGATGCGAATCGGTTATGTAATCGCCAATTCGCGCTATTATCAGCGCTTGGTCTATGTGAAACGCACCGCAGATATTTCGACATCCGGTTTGAACCAGCGTGTGTTACATATGATGTTGGAGCGTGGCACCCTTTCCGGTCAGTTGGCACGCAACAATAGCGAATTATTGCGTCGCCGTGATGTTGCCCTTGCCGCCGCCAAACGCTTTTTACCACCCGGCACCCGCGTCAACATGCCACAGGGCGGGATCACGCTCTGGGCAGAATTACCCCATAGCGGACCGACTGCGGCTGAACTTTATATCTCCGCTGTACATGCAGGTGTGGCTTATGCCATTGGTAATGTCTTCTATACCAATAACGGGGGAGCATACAAAATACGGCTGAACTTTGGCGCAAATACCAATGATCAAATTGAAGAGGGCTTCCGGCGGTTAGGGCGTGCCTGGCGCGAATTGGTCTATGATTACGCTGATATGGAAAAATCGCACTTGCTATAAACCGCATCGGCACAATTTCTGCGACGTGGGTGTTGGGTTTCCATCATCCACGTCGTCATGATATGAGATTCACTCTCCATCAATTGCCCAATAAGATCACGAAATTGTAACAATTTGGTATGTATTTCGTATGCAATGTATAGATTTGTTACAAAAGGTTGTTTTTCAGTTGAAAAATAGTAGGTGGACTGCGTAAAATAGGGACACTTAAATCTTAGAGATGTGTGAGAGCATGAAAAAAATACGTTTCTTCCCATTCATTATGGTCGGCATTTTTTTGCTGCTAACTTTTCAACCTATTTTCGCGTTTGAAATCCCACCGGCTGGTAGCGTAGCCTTTATTCAAACTAGTGGTCCTAACGCAGGACTGAATATCGGCGATTTTTATACCAATGTGGCTGGGGCAAATACAAATCATGAAATTCAGCTGTATGTGCCCTGCACATGGAACCCGGTGTTGCCGATTACGGTTGCCCTCTTCGACCCGGAATCTTCTGCGGGTGGTGCCGCAATTGATGAAGTGAGAGGTGCAGCCGATTCAACGACATTCGCGCTAAATGCACCGGGTGGTGCCACTGTAGGACCTATTCTCTTCAATAGCGCGGCTACGAATGACCTATGGGTGGAATTGGCAACATTTGACATCACCAATCCGACGTTTGGCTGTGGTGAGTATACAATTACAACGACAGCCAGCGATGATGATGATAATGCGTGGCGCTTTAAAGCGAATCATGATCCAGATTGTACGGTATCGCCGGGTACATGCTCTGTAATCGGCGCGGCGAGTTCAACATTGATGGATAACGGCAATGAAAACGATGATGCTGATGGCGTGGTCGGAAGTGGTGACGAATTGTTTACCAGTTTCACTCGTTTGAGCCTGCAACATTCTGCTAACGGATGCGTTCCATTCTTCTTCTTCGTTGATGGTAGCCAGCCCACAATCGCCCTTAATAATTTTGACATGGATAATAGCCAGACCGTTACCTATAATCCACCTACGGGATCACAGCATCTGGCTGGAACAGCAGGTACTTTATCAACAAATAGCACCTGGAATAATTCTGCTAATGCGACACGTGTTGGTGATACATTTGCAATTGCACAACAGGATGTGGGCTGGTGGAATGCAGAAATCTGTGTGGGCACTAATAATCAGTATATCTTTGAAGGACAGGAAAACGAACCATTGTTCTTCGACCAACCACCATTCCCTGCAATGACAATTGCCAAAGATAATGGTGTGACGCAAGTCTCCGGTAATGGTGAACAGGTGACGTATACCATTAACTATGCCAATACGAACCCGATTGGTGCGCCCAATTTTGGGGGTGCGGCGCTGAACGCTACGATTGTTGATACCTTACCCGCGGGTGCAACCTTTGTCGGGTGTAGTAATGCCTGTGCATTTAATGCAGGAGCGGGCACCGCTACATGGAATATTGGCACCGTGCCAGCACCGCCCAATGCTGGAAATTCCGGCTCGGTGACGTTGACGGTTAACCTTCCACCGGCGGCGGCAGGGTCTACGCACACCAATAACGTCAGCCTTGATTTCACGGATATTGTCGGTCTTGATTATCCTGCAGTCACTGCATCAGATGTGGACAATGTGGTGGGTGGTACGGGTAACACAGGTAATACAGGTAACACAGGTAATACGGGCAACACAGTCGGGAATGCACAAACTGCAACTGCTAATTTGGACGGATTAACGATCCGTAAATCCGTGACACCGCCATTTGCACAACCCGGCGATAGTGTGAGCTATAGCATTGTGGTTACTAACACAGGCACAGCAACCGCCTCCAATGTCAGCATCACGGATACGTTACCTGCGAGCATTACGCCGATTTCTGCGACATCACCAAGTGGCACAACGGCGATTAGTGGGCAACAGGTCACGCTCTCCGGTGCGACGGTTAATGTCGGTGAAAGCATCACCATCACCGTTAATGCTAGCATCAGCGCGACTGCATCATCCCCGTTTGTACTGGTCAACGAAGCCTGCTTTACGGGCACATCTCAGTGTGCACAGGCAACGGTGTTGAGCGTGAGCACATTGCCACAAACGGGTGAGTCACCCTATAGCCCATTGCGCTATTTGTTATTCGGGATGATCTTTAGCATCATCATGAGTGGGAGCTATGAATTAGTGTTCCGCCCGCGCAAAAGCTAACGGTTTATCCTGTTCGGATACCTCGTTTTAACTTATGATTTGAAGGCACATCGTTCGGGTGTGCCTTTTTCATTGTCATAAACTATGTATTGAGACTCTATGACTACTGTCATTCAACTTGATAACGTTACCAAACACTATGGCACCCTGCGCGCCGTTGATCAGGTATCATTGACCGCCGAGGATGGCGAAATTCTGGTGTTGCTCGGCGCGAGTGGATGTGGCAAGACCACCACGTTACGCTTACTCGCTGGTCTGGAACAACCGGATACAGGTAGCATCTTCCTCAACGGGGGTGAAGTCGCCGGTAAAAAATGGGTACCGCCCGAAGATCGACAAATCGGGATGGTGTTTCAGGATTATGCACTGTTCCCCCATTTGAGTGTGCAAGCGAATGTCGCCTTTCCGTTGAACAAGCTACCGAATGCGGTACGCAAAACACGCATCAAAGAATTATTGCACCTCGTCGGGTTGGAGCATTTAGGGGAGCGTTATCCCCATGAGCTTTCCGGTGGGCAACAACAGCGCGTTGCACTTGCCCGCGCCCTCGCGCCTAATCCAGCAGTGATTTTGCTTGATGAGCCGTTCTCTAACCTTGATGCCGCGCTCCGTAAGCAAATGCGCGAAGATGTCCATAAGATCATCAAAAATGCGGGGGCAACCGCAGTATTTGTCACCCATGATCAGGAAGAAGCCCTGAGCATTGCTGACCGAATCGCGGTGATGTACGGCGGGAAAGTGTTACAAATCGGCTCCCCGCGTGAGGTCTATTTACGTCCAACAGATCGCACGGTGGCGGCATTTTTGGGAGATGTGAATTTTGTACCAGCACATGCCGACGGCAACACGGCGCGCACCATTCTGGGCGATTTATCCTTAACTACCCCGGCTAGTGGTCCCGTGACCGTCATCCTACGCCCTGAAATGCTGACACTTTCGCCTAGTGAGGCTGATTCCGCAACCGGCACGGTGGATCAAGTGCGCTATTATGGACACTATCAGATGATTTATGTGCGCTTACGCAAGGATACAGATCGTTTTTTGCGGGTGCGTAAACACGGTATTGAAGTCTTTGCTGTAGGCGACACTGTCACCGTTCACCCACCAGAGAGTGTGGTTGTGTTGCCGGAATTAGCCGAACTTGAGCGTGATTAATCGCCAGTATGTATCATGCGCTGAACAGATTAGTCTAGGAATGCTGAGGGTGAATGGCTGTAGGCAAGCTCACGCCCATACGGTACACTCATAGCGTGTAATAAATCGACGTGTGAGGGTGTCTAATAAGTAGGATTGTCGTTATTACATCCCCCACGATAGATCAACGTTATGAGCCATCTTTTTAACAATTGGCTGGCTTAAATAAACTAAATAAGGAGTAAACCCTTTATGGCACAGGAATATGATGTTGTTGTCGTTGGCGCAGGTCCCGGTGGGTATGTCGCCGCCATCCGCGCCGCACAACTCGGCTTAAAAGTCGCAATTATCGAAAAGCAATATTGGGGTGGCGTGTGTTTGAACATCGGGTGTATTCCCTCCAAAGCCCTGCTTCGGAACGCAGAACTTGCCCATATCGTCCACACTCAGGCGGATGAATTCGGTATTCAGATCGAAGGCAGTGTGAAATTTGATTATGGCGCGGCGTTTAATCGTAGCCGTCAGGTGAGCGACCGTTTGACCAAAGGCGTGCGCTTCTTGATGAAAAAGAATAAGATTGATAGCTATGATGCGTGGGCAACCTTTAAAGATGCCCAGACTATCACCCTCGCGCTGAATGACGGTGGAGAAGAAACCCTGAGCTTTAAACATGCCATCATCGCAACCGGCGCGACCACCCGTCTCATTCCCGGCACTGAACTCAGCGAGAACGTGGTCACCTATGAAGAACAGATCATGGAAGACAATGTGCCGGAGAGCATCATCATCGCCGGTGCGGGCGCAATCGGCATGGAATTCGCTTACATTCATCACAACTATGGTGTAGACGTGACTGTGGTCGAATTTATGGATCGTGTGTTGCCGTTGGAAGACGAAGAAGTTTCCAAAGAATTACGCAAAGCCTATAAAAAGTTGGGCGTAAACGTCATGCTCAGTACCCGTGTCGAGGGTATTGACGATCAGGGTGATAAGGTGGTGGTGACCGTCACCGATAAAGATGGCAATGAGCAAAAACTTGAAGCCGAACGCGTCATGCAAGCCATCGGTTTTGCCCCGCGTACCGAAGGATATGGTTTGGAGAACACAGGCGTAAAATTGACGGATCGTGGCGCGATTGACATCAACGGCAAGATGCAGACTAGCGTCCCGCATATTTATGCGATTGGCGATGTGACCTCCAAGTTGATGCTGGCACACGTCGCGGAGACGATGGGTATTGTCGCGGCGGAGGCTATCGCCGGTGAACCCACACAGGAACTCGATTTCCGCATGATGCCCCGTGCCACCTATTGCCAGCCACAGGTCGCCAGCTTTGGTTATACCGAAAAAGAAGCCCGCGAAGCTGGTTACGACATCAACGTAGCCAAGTTCCCATTCCAGGCGAACGGGAAATCACTTGGACTGGGCGAGACTGCCGGATTTGTCAAGCTCATCAGCGATAAGCAATATGGTGAGATGCTCGGCGCACACTTGATCGGTCCAGATGTGACTGAACTGTTGCCGGAACTCACACTTGCCCGTAGCGCGGAACTCACACCGGACGAAATCGCCCGCAACGTCCACGCACACCCGACCCTGAGCGAAGCCATCAAAGAGGCGGCGCATGGGCTGGAAGGGCACATGATTAACTTCTAAGGTTGATTATGTGTTGACGGCTATCGACGCGTACGAAAATCGAAATCCCCTTACCAAGCGGTAGGGGGATTTTTGTATTTATAAAATTGATCTTTGTGATATTGAGCAATGTGGACGTTAGTATACACGCGCTGGCCGGGCGGATTTTGCTACTAAGGCTTGTTTGCGTGGATGAATTTCGCCGGTTTCCACATAGTAGTTCAGTTCTTCGGTGGCGTTGTCTAGCAGGCGGGTCAATTGCATCTTCATGGGAATTGCCATGAGGCTCGCGATCACAGGCAGTAGCATCATGTTCCCCTGAAAGGTCACGTCGGTAATGGCACGGATAACCCATGAATTATGCGCTTGCTTGACGAAAAAAGGCAATCCTGTCGCTTCATAGGTGAAGGTCTTGCCCGCTTCATCATAGGCGACAAAGGTGTCTTGAATTTGACCAATGCCCGGTACATCACACACACGCCCACTCACCGATTTTTGCGAAGTCATGCGCGAAGACTGCCCACACTTGATCTGCGGGGGGCATTGATGGTCAGTTGGCTTGCAATCTTCATGAGAAGCACTCCTAGCTATAGGATTCGAGGGTTAACCGAGCACAATGTTGGATTGGTTGGTCTTTTCCAGCTGAACGGAGTCTCGAGATGTTGCATACGACAGGGGGTGATATGGTAAAATCACGGGCGTAAATCGAATCACTATTAGATTTTTGGAGACTTATTGTGATTGATAAAAGTGCGCTGTATTGTGTGGTGGGCGCGGGGTCATCGGGCATTGCGGCAGGCAAGGCGCTGAAACAGTATGGTATCCCGTTTGAGATCATTGAACGTGAGGACGACATTGGCGGGAACTGGTATTTTGGTCGTCCGAACAGCAGTGTTTATAAATCTACACATCTCATTTCATCCAAAAGCATGACCGAATATACCGATTATCCAATGCCGGAGGATTATCCAGATTACCCGTCGCATGAGCAGGTGTGCGCCTATTTACGTGATTATGCGCGTCATTTTGGTTTGTACGAGCACATCGAATTCAACACGTCTGTTGATGAAATTGTGCGTGCAGAAAGCGGTGAATGGGATGTCACGTTGGATAATGGTGAAACACGGCGTTATGGTGGGTTGATTATCGCCAATGGGCATAACTGGGACCCGAAATACCCAGAATTCCCCGGTGAGTTCCATGGTGAGATTGTGCATAGTGCCAATTACAAAACGCCGGACAGCATGCACGGTAAGCGAGTGTTGGTGGTTGGTGCGGGCAACTCCGGTTGTGATATTGTGGTGGAGGCGGCGCAAAATGCGGATAAAGCCTTCCATAGCACCCGTCGCGGGTATCATTATGTGCCGAAATATGCCTTTGGTAAACCCGCTGATGTCATCAACGAATTACCGCTTAAGCTCGGTTTTCCCGTGTGGTTACGGCGCTTTATCAATGGGTTGATCCTCAAAGTACTGGTTGGTGATCTCCGTCGTTATGGTCTGCGTAAACCGGATCATAAATTATTAGAAACCCACCCCATCATCAATCAACATCTTACATACTACATGGGTCACGGCATGATTACGCCGAAAGATGACATTGCGGAATTATGTGGGGATAGTGTCCGGTTCAAAGATGGCTCCACAGAGCAGATTGATTTGATTATATACGCGACGGGTTATAACATCCGTTTTCCGTTCATTGACGTGAAATATCTTGATTGGGATGGCAAACGTCCCGATCTTTACATCAATGCTTTTCATCGCACGCATGATAATTTGTTCGTGGTCGGGTTAGTTCAGCCGGATAGTGGACAATTCTGGATTGCGGATTTGCAGTCACAATTGGTCGCTAAGTTCATCAAAGCACAGGCGCTCAATTTACCCACTGTAGCTGAATTTAAGCAGATCAAAGCCACAGAACGCCCTGACTTAAGCGGTGGGATCGAATACCTTGAATCCACCCGGCATTATGTGGAAATTGAACATCATAGTTATCGACAACGCCTAAAGCGTCACTTGCAGTTGTTCGACGCAGTGCCAGAAGGTGGCGGGGTACGGGTTTAGCGTTGATGGCTTTGGTGTGAACACGACGATTTCCTTTCGTTTGATATACGATCTGTGTCTTGTGGAGATAAAATTGCATATGATGTATTCGATAGATGTAAAGATTGGATACTTGAAATGCAACGACTGCTCTTGTTATTGGTTTTGTTTTGCGTTAGTCCGGTTACACAGGCGCAAAATCAAGTACACATCGAAAGATATGGTCGTGGGTCTGCCGATTGTGTGAGATGGCATCCATCGAATGATGATTTGCTAGCTGTATCTGGAAATGCGGGTGTTTGGTTATATGACAGT
>JGI12048J13642_10408482_pt1 | contig 10246 bp, 9 predicted proteins | sample ElkSlonscriptome_16_FD_13642 | JGI IMG/M metagenome (IMG submission 13642)
CGCACCTCACAGGTGTACTTGCTGCGTTGTTCGATCGCGAAATACAGCGTGCAATCGCCGTCAACAAGCGAGATATCGCGGTCCGCGCGCTGTTCGAGGCCCTCAACAAGCTGAGCGAGCTTGATAAAATTGGCCTCGTAAAGCGCCATCAGGCCACCGAAACTTCCGGGCCGCGCAATGCACTCTGGCAAGATGTAGCTGTCGGCTAACATGTTGGCGAATATAGCATAGAGCACTCACTGCACAGCAACGCGAATCACAGAACTACAGGGAAAGCCTATCGTGAAGATCACCGAATTATCCTGCGAGCCGTTCGCAGACCAGCGGCCCGGTACTGCGGGCTTGCGCAAGAAAGTCGCGGTCTTCAGGCAGCCGCATTACCTGGAATGTTTTGTTCAGGCTGTGTTTGACACGCTGCAGTTGCCGGCAGGTGCAACGCTGGTGGTCGGGGGCGACGGGCGTTATTACAACCGTGAGGCTATCGCGACCATCATTGCCATGGCCGCGGCCGCGGGCATCACGCGCATTGTCGTCGGTCGCGACGGGCTGCTGTCTACCCCGGCTGCGTCACACCTGATCTGTCACGAGCGGGCGGCAGCGGGCCTGATACTGACGGCGAGCCACAACCCCGGTGGTCCTGAGGGCGATTTTGGGTTGAAGTTCAACACCGCCACCGGCGGGCAGGCCCCGGAGTCTGTCACCGAGGCCGTGTATGCGCGCAGCCAGGCGCTCACGGGCTACCGCATCGCCGCCGTCGACGTGCCGGACATCGGCGAACTCGGTCGACACAGCGTCGGCCCGCTGCAGCTCGATGTGGTCGACCCGGTCGATGCATATGCCGAGCTTATGCAGCGGCTGTTTGACTTCCCGGCGATCCGGGCCATGCTTAACAACGGTCGGAGACTGCATTTCGATGCGCTCAACGCTGTAACCGGGCCCTATGCAAAACGGCTACTGTGCGAGGAGCTGGGCGCAGCGCCCGACAGCCTTGCCCATACCCAACCGCTGGAAGATTTCGGCGGTTTGCACCCCGACCCCAATCCCGCCGACGCACCCCATTTGCTCGAACTGGCGATGAGCGATGTGTCGCCGGACCTGATTGCCGCGTCGGACGGCGACGGCGATCGCAACATGATTCTCGGGCCCGGATTGATGGTGTCGCCGGGTGACAGCCTGGCCATTTTGCTCGAACACTGCAGGCTTGTTCCCGGCTACGCTGACGGCGTGCCCGGCGTGGCACGCTCAATGCCCACCAGCCGGGCCGTTGACGCTGTGGCCGCTGCGCACAACATACCCTGCTATGAGACCCCCACCGGCTGGCGCTTTTTCAGCAACCTGCTCACAGCGGACAAGATCGGCCTGTGCGGCGAGGAAAGCTTCGGCACCAGTTCATCGCACGCCGGCGAAAAAGACGGGCTATGGGCCGTACTGTTCTGGCTGAACCTGATGGCCGTGCTGGATCGCTCCGTCGATCAGATCGTAGCGGAACAGTGGAACAAGTACGGTCGCTGCTTCTTCCAGCGCCGTGATTACTTTGTTGCGGATGCGAGCCAGGCACAGAGACTCATGCAGGATCTCGGCAAACGTATAGACGGCCTGGCGGCAAGCGAACACAGCGGGTACCGCGTCGAGTCGGCGGACAATTTCACCTACACCGATCCGGTTGACGGCAGCGTCTCTCGCGATCAGGGGCTGCGCATTTTTCTCGACGGCGGGGCGCGGATTGTCTTCCGACTGTCGGGGACGGGCACCTCCGGGGCAACGCTGCGGATATATCTCGATCAGTTTGAGAACGACCCCGCTCGCATACGGCTGCCGGCCGACACGGTGCTGGGACCGCTGGGTGAGGCGGCGGCGAGCATCGCGCGGATCGCGGAGCACACGGGTATGACGGCGCCCACCGCCATTATCTAGGCCTCACAGCAAGCGGAGCGGCACGGCTAGGGGCGGATCCGCCGCTCCACGCCCGTGTTCAGCAGGATGGTGCTTGCAAGTTCCTCGATCGATTTCTGGGTCGCGTCGATGTACGGAATTCTGTAGCGCTCGTACATTGCTTCGGCGGCCCGCAGCTCAAAACTGACCTGCGGCATCGTCGCGTAGCTGCCAACCGCACGCCGCTCGCGGCGAATTTGCTGCAGCCGCTCCGGCTCGATCGTCAGTCCATAGAGCTTGTGCCGATACTCCTGTACCGCTCGCGGCAGGCGCCCGGACTCGAGTTCATCCTCCGACAGCGGATAATTCGCCGCGTACACTCCGTAGCTGAGCGCGAGATACAGGCAGGTGGGTGTCTTGCCTGAACGCGACACGCCGACCAGTATCAGGTCGGCCTTATCGTACTCGTCTACGCGCGCACCGTCGTCGTTATTCAGCGCAAAGTTAGTGGCCCCGATCCGCTGGTCATAACGACCGGCATTGTTCACGCCGTGCGCCCGGCCTGCAATATGTGAAGACTTGGAGCGGAGCTCGTGCTCCAGCGGCGGCAGATAGGTATCAAAAAAATCGATCAGCAAGCCAACATCCGGCGTAAACCGCAGCCGCAAATCATCCTGTACTAGCGTACTGAAAATAATGGGCGGCACACCCTGCTCCGCTGCCCGGTCGCGAATCTGCACCAACGCCGCGTCTACCTTGTCAACGGTATCCAGAAATGGCAGAGTCACAAGGTCAAACTCATGACCCTCGAACTGGGTCAGGAGGCTGTGACCCAGCGTCTCGGCAGTGACCCCGGTCTGATCAGAAACAAAAAAAACGGTGCGGCGCATCTTGGGAATGTACTCGATTCAGCGTTTGCCCTCGGATCGTCAGACAGTACTACATTTGCTGCACGAATCCCTACCAGGAACACAAGGAAGTCACCGTTGGAACCGTATGTAATACCTTTCGAGCAGGTTGGCCTGGACGACATCGACAAGGTGGGAGGCAAGAACGCCTCGCTGGGAGAAATGATCAACAATCTGTCGCAGGCGGATGTCCTCGTCCCGGGAGGATTTGCGACGACGGCGGAAGCCTACCGTCAGTTTCTGCAACAGGACGGTCTCGCGGATCGTATCGACAGGCTGCTGAGTGAGCTTGACGCTGACGACCTCGACCAGCTGGCCGAAACCGGCAATCAGATTCGCCAGTGGGTTCTTGAAGCACCGTTGCCGCCCGGCATGCGCGATGCCATAGCCGAGCACTGGAAGCGGCTGGGCGAAGGTCAAAATACCGACTTTTCGGTGGCGGTGCGCAGTTCGGCAACAGCGGAAGATCTGCCGGACGCATCATTTGCCGGCCAGCAGGAAAGCCTGCTCAACGTCCGCGGTCTCGATGCCGTGTTTGCAGCCGTGCACCAGGTGTTTGCTTCGCTGTACACCGACCGTGCGATATCGTACCGCGTGCATCAGGGTTTCAACCATCGCGATGTTGCACTGTCCGTGGGCATTCAGCGAATGGCACGCAGCGATCTCGCTTGCAGCGGCGTGATGTTCACGCTCGATACCGACTCGGGCTTTAGAAACGTGGTGTTTATTACGGCATCATGGGGCCTCGGCGAAGCCATCGTGCAGGGCTCGGTGAACCCGGACGAGTACTACGTATACAAACCCGCACTTCGCGCTGGCAAGCAGTCCATTATCCGCCGCAACCTGGGCAGCAAGGCCATCAAAATGGTGTACGCAGCGCCCGGCAGCGACGGCGAATCGGTCGAAACGGTGGATGTCGGACCCGAAGACGCCGCCCGCTTCTGCCTGGACGATGATGACATCGAGACGCTGGCCCGCTACGCGCTCAGCGTAGAGGACCATTATTGCCGACCCATGGATATTGAATGGGCCAAAGACGGCGAGGACGGCAAACTCTATTTGCTCCAAGCCCGGCCCGAGACGGTGCAGAGCCGCGCGGCGCAGTCCGTGCAGCGCTACACCCTGCGCGACAAAGGCCCCATCGTGACCCAGGGCCGGGCGATCGGCCAGAAGATCGGCTCGGGTTCCGCCAAAATTATTCGCAACGCCGGCGAAATGAACCGCATTGTGGCCGGTGATGTGCTGGTCGCCGACATGACCGACCCCGACTGGGAGCCGGTAATGAAACGGGCGTCTGCCATTGTGACCAACCGTGGTGGCCGTACCTGCCATGCGGCCATCATCGCCCGGGAGCTTGGCATACCGGCCGTGGTCGGCTGCAACACGGCCACCAAAGACATCAAGGACGGACAGCCCATTACCGTGTCGTGCGCCGAGGGTGACGACGGTTTCGTGTACGCCGGCCAGCTGGATTTCGAGCACACCGAAATCAAGCTCGACGAGCTGCCGGAGATTCCGGTCAAAATCATGATGAACGTGGGCAACCCGGACCGGGCAATGGATTTCGCCAACATTCCGAATCGCGGTGTTGGCCTTGCCCGCCTGGAGTTCATTATCAATCGCATGATCGGCGTGCATCCGCGAGCGCTGCTCGAATTCGAATCGCTGGACAAGAAGCTGCAGGCAACCATCCGCGGGCAAATGGCCGGCTACGATGACCCCATCGAGTTTTTCGTCGAAAAACTCGCCGAGGGCATCGCCACGATAGCGGCCGCGTTTGCTCCGGAACCGGTGATTGTGCGGCTCTCCGACTTTAAATCGAACGAATATGCCAACCTGATCGGCGGTCAGCGCTATGAACCCCATGAGGAAAACCCGATGCTGGGCTTCCGTGGCGCGTCCCGCTATATCTCGCCCGATTTTCAGCCGTGCTTCGAACTGGAGTGCCGGGCGCTGAAGCGGGTACGCGACGGCATGGGCCTCAGCAACGTGCAGATCATGGTGCCGTTCGTGCGCACGCTCGACGAGGCCCGGCAGGTCACCGAACTTTTGGCCAGCCTTGGCCTCGAGCGCGGCCGCGACGGGCTGCGCGTCATCATGATGTGCGAGCTGCCCACCAATGCTCTGCTGGCGGAGCAGTACCTTGAATACTTCGACGGCATGTCGATCGGGTCGAACGACATGACACAGCTCACCTTGGGGCTTGATCGCGACTCCGCCATGATGGCCGATCAGTTCGACGAGCGCGATGCCGCGGTCAAGGCGCTGCTGAAAATGGCCATTGATGCCTGCCAGGCTCAGGGCAAATACGTCGGAATATGCGGTCAGGGGCCTTCAGATCACCCCGAGCTGGCCCAGTGGCTACTGGACGAGGGTATTGAAAGCATGTCACTGAACCCAGACAGCGTCATCGAAACCTGGATGCATCTGGCCGGAAAGAGCATTTAAAGGCCGGCTAGAAGTCGCTCCAAGACGATTTCTTGCGCCAGCTGATACGGGGCAGAATAAGGCCCATCAGCAGCCCGAACGTCAGTACGCCGCCCCCGATCAGAAACCACTGCTGATTCGCCCGCCCGGCGAGCTGGCCGTTTTCGATTTCGAGCGTATCGACCTGCTGCTGCGCTTCGGCCAGCCGCTGCTTAAGCTGAGCGTTTTGCTGATCGATCTGGATCGTATCGGCCGACAGCTGGGTTATGCGGTCAAGCTGCCCCTGCAGCGACGAATTCTGTGACTGCAGCTCGGCCACTTGCCGGTCAAGCGACTGCCGCGTGTCTTTGAGCTCATCAAGCTCGGCCCGCAGTTCAGCCTGACGCGCCTGACTGCGTTCGAGCCTGGACTCGACTTCCGGCAGCCGCAGACGCGCGGTCGGCGCGCTGCGCAGATAGCGCGTCAGCACCCACCCCTGGGTACCGGACGGCAACTGCACGCGGCTGTAGCCGGCCTCGGCGTCCGTCTCCAGCACCTCCACACGAGTGCCGCTGCGGAGCTGCCGAACAATGCTCTGCTTCGTGCTTTTGCCGGACCGCATCATGACCTCGAACTCGTCGGTCACCCAGCGATTTTCGGCACTGACCGCACCGCTGGCAAAAACCAGAAAATACAAGAATATAATCCTATAAACCATTGATTTTAAAACCTTTTAATTTGCTGCTTTCGCGCGCTTGCGGCCCGCCTTCCGGCGCTATTCAAGCGCCTGAGATTAACATATTACGCGCGGCGCCCGGCGGCTTCGCCGAGACCGGAGCCAAGCCAGTTGGCGCGATAATGCCGCAGTTCCGCGATGGAATCGCGGATGTCCTCCAATGCCAGGTGAGCCGATGACTTGGTAAAGCCGGCGGCCACAGCAGGTGCCCAAAGCCCGGCCAGAATCTTCAGCGTGCTGACGTCGAGGTTGCGGTAGTGGAAAAAAGCCTCCAGCTCAGGCATTTCCCGCGCCATGAAACGGCGGTCCTGACAAATGCTGTTGCCGCACATCGGCGATGTACCGGCCGCCACCCAGCGTTGCAGGAATTCCAGCGTTTGCTGCTCGGCCTGCCTCACGCTGAGCTGGCTCGCCCTGACTCGCTCAACCAGGCCGGACTGGCCGTGCTGACGCGTGTTCCATTCATCCATGCCGTCCAGCGTTGCGGCCGGCTGATGAATAGCCAGCACCGGCCCTTCCGCCAGCACCTCAAGCTCGGCGTCCGTCACGATGGTTGCAATCTCAATGATAGAATCGCGTTGGGTATCCAGCCCGGTCATCTCGAGGTCAACCCAGATGAGCCGGTTTTCCTGTGCGTTCATAGTAGCGGACCCGTCGCTGGCGCAAGACGCCGGTATTCTAGCATCGCGGCCACGGGCACAGCCGCCTGACAGGCACAAGCCATGACTCGCGCAGACACGGATAAAGACAGCGATAAACCTGCACAACTGCACGGCCGGATTGCGGCAAGTCACGGGCAGCGAGGACACGTTGAGCTGGCGGACGGTGAGCTCTCGCGATTCGTGCTGAAAGGGCGTGAGCTGCGCGTGGTGTGCGGCGACGCCGTTATATGCGAGCCGCAGGCGGACAGTCCCGAGCTGCTGGTGACGCGCCGCCAGCCGCGCCGCAACGCGCTCGAGCGGCCCAGCGGACGAGGCCGCACCGAGGTGCTGGCGGCCAACCTGGATACACTGGTCGTGGTAACGGCGCCGCGGCCGGCACCCGACTGCTTTCTGCTTGATCGCTTCCTGTGCGCCGCCGAGCTTATCGGGGCCGGCGCGGTCCTGGTTATCAACAAGGCTGACCTTGATGGAATGGAGGATCACCCGGACATTGCCGAATACCGGCGGCTTGGCTACCCGCTGCTGCACACATCGGCGGTCACCGGCGATGGCATGACCGAGCTGGCAGACCAACTAAACGAGGGCACCAGTGTACTGGTGGGCCAGTCAGGTGTCGGAAAATCCTCGCTGATCAACTACCTGGTGCCGAATGCCGCCGCGCTTACCGGCGAGCTAAGCCGAGCCAGCGGCGACGGGCGCCATACAACGACCGCGTCCTGCATGTTTGAGCTGCCGGGTGGCGGACGCCTGATCGATTCGCCCGGCGTACGCGAGTACGCCCCTGCGATCAACACCGAGGCCGGCGTGCAGGCGGGGTTCCGTGAAATCCTTCGCAAGGCAGACAACTGCCGCTTCGCCAACTGTCAGCATACTCGTGAACCCGACTGCGCCGTCAAGGCGGCGGTCGACGACGGCGTGATTGCCGAAAGGCGCTACGCCAGCTACAAGCGCCTGCGGAATATGCACGCGGCCGTCAGCCGGCCGACCCGTCACTAGCCGTCGTCCTGTACGCGCCGCCTGCCGGTAATAGCCCGGGACAGCGTGCTGCGATCGACATACTCGAGCTCACCTCCGATCGGCACGCCCTGCGCAATGCGGCTGACACCGACGCCATGAGTCTGGGCAAGGGATGCGAGATAGCCTGCGGTAGCCTCGCCCTCCACGGTCGACCCGGTGGCCACTATCAGTTCAGTGACACCCCCGGCCGTAACCCGGGCCTCAAACAGGTCGAGCCCCAGTTCGTCGGGACCGATACCGTCCAGCGGCGACAGACGCCCATGCAGCACGAAATAGCGCCCGCCGAATACCCCCGACTCTTCGATGGCCATTACATCTGCCGGGCTTTCGACAACACACAGCTGGCCGTTGCCTCGATCCGCTGACCGACAGAGTCGACACACGGCCTCTTCCGCCAGCATGCGGCACTGCTCGCACTGGCCGATTTGCTCGAGCGCCGCGCTCAGCGTCGCCACCAGCTCCCGTGCGCCGTCGCGGTCCTGCTGCAGCAAATGGAACGCCATCCGCTGAGCCGTGCGGGCACCGACGCCGGGCAGACAGCGAAGCGCCTGCAGCAACTGCTGAAGCAACGGTGAATAGGCCAAGGCCGGCTCCTAGAACGGCAGCTTCATGCCGGGTGGCAGCCCCATGCCGGAAGTCATGCCGGCGTACTTCTCCTGCACGGTCTGTTCAACCTTGCGCAGCGCATCGTTGAAAGCGGCCGCGACAATATCCTCAAGCATGTCCTTGTCATCGCCCACCAGGCTGTCATCGATATGAATGCGCTTCACTTCGTGACGGCAGCTCATGGTGAGCGAAACCAGCCCACCGCCAGCCTCACCCTGTACTTCGAGACTGGCCAGCTCTTCCTGCATGCGCTGCATGTCTTCCTGCATCTGCTGCGCCTGTTTCATCAGATTGCCGAGTGGGTTTTTCATGATGCGTGGTAATCTCCCGTGAATACCAAGGGCTAGCCCGAACGTCCGGCAGGACGACGCACGGACCGAACCGAGTCCTCGTCGAGCCGGGCGTCGAAAGTGTCGATGATCGCGCCGACATTCGGGTCGTTGCGAATGGCGGCTACGGCCGCGTCTTCCTGCTGGTCGGTACGCTGTTTTTCCTCGCCCGCGACGCTGCTGACCGGCGCATCCACCACGTCAAAGATCACCTGCAGATCTGCGCCATTCGCTTGCTGCAGCGCTTCTGTCAGGCGGGTCCGCAACGCCGGAGTCAGCAGCACCGAGTCGGCGCGACTGACGCGCAGCTGAACCGCGTCGGTGCTAAAACCGACTAACTCGCAGTGGCGTGCCGCCTCCAGCGTAGCGCCCGACAAGTCCAGCCCGGCCAGCATTTCGGTCCAGGACGCTGTCGGATCGACCGCCGGGCTGCGGCGCGACCGGGCGACCGGTGCGCGACGCTGAGCCGCCTTGCGGCCGGCCGACCTCGTCGGCGCGCTGTCGTTGTCACTGTCGCCGGCGTGCGAGTCGGCAGGCGCAAAAGCCAGCATTCTGAGCAGCGCCATTTCAAAGCCCACCAGCGGATCGGGCGCAAGCGCCAGGTCACGCTTCGCCGTGATGGCGATTTGATAAAACAGCTGAACGGTTTCAGGGTCGATGGCTGCCGCGAAATCTTCGACATGGGTCTCACCGGTGTCCGCGTCAAGCGCGTCCGCACCGGCCATCTGCACCACAGCTATGTGCTGCAGCAGCACGGCCAGTTCCGCCAGCAACGCTTCGAAATCAGGGGCATACTCGTGCAGCCTGCGCACCGACGCGATCAGCCCGGCAGCATCGCCGGCGCTAACGAGCCGCAGCAACTCGGTAGTTTGCGCGCTGTCGACGCTGCCCAGCATCTCGGCCACATCGGCATCCTGCAGACGGCCGCCGCCGAACGCCAGCGCCTGATCCAGCAGGCTGAGACCGTCGCGCACACTGCCGTCTGCGGCCCTGCCCAGTCGCAGCATGGCAGCGGGCTCGAAGTCGATACCCTCGGCCGAGCAAATTTCGGTCATGCGCTCTGCAATAAGGCGAGCCGGCAGGCGTTTCAGGTTGAATTGCAGGCAGCGGGACAGGACAGTAACCGGGATTTTCTGCGGGTCGGTGGTGGCCAGCACGAATTTGACGTGCGGCGGCGGCTCTTCAAGCGTCTTCAGCAGCGCGTTGAAAGACGCACCTGACAGCATGTGGACCTCGTCGATCAGGTAGATCTTGTAGCGACCCGCGCTCGGTGAGTACTGCACGTTCTCCAGAAGCTCGCGGGTCTGGTCAACTTTGGTATTGGACGCCGCATCGACTTCCAGCAGGTCCACAAACCGGCCTTCGTCGATACTGACGCATGGCGAGCACTCGCCGCAGGGTTCGCCCTCGGCCGGGTTCTCGCAGTTCAGCACCTTGGCCAGCAGCCGCGCGATCGTCGTTTTGCCCACGCCGCGCGTACCGGTCAGCAAAAAAGCGTGGTGCAGACGTCCGGACTCAACCCCGTTGAGAAGCGCCCGGATGACGTGATCCTGGCCCGCAACATCGCGGAAGAAGCGGGGACGCCACTTGCGGGCCAGCGCGAGATAACTCATTGATTAGGCACCGCACTAACAACTTAAAAAAGGCCCGCGCCAGCCACACCTCGGCGCCCGGCACCACCGTTACCGCTGCTCCCTTCCGGGCCTGACG
>JGI12048J13642_10592780_pt1 | contig 10246 bp, 7 predicted proteins | sample ElkSlonscriptome_16_FD_13642 | JGI IMG/M metagenome (IMG submission 13642)
CGGTGGCGAAGGCGTGCACATGTTTAGCGACACCGGGGGCGAATAATGGACGACACGACGCACACCAGGTTACATAAGGTCGCGACGTTTCTGATTGGCACTCGTTACGCCCTGGTCGGTCTGTTCGTTTTGATCACAATCTTCATGCTGTTTCAGATGGCGCAGCTGCAAATCGAAACGGGGTTCAAGAAGCAGCTGCCACTCAAACATGAATACATGGTCACCTTCGAAGAGTATGAAGCGGACTTTGGCGGCGCTAACCGGATTCTCGTGGCACTGGTGGCACGCGATGGCAATATTTTCACGCCGGAGTATTTCGAGGCCTTTGAAAACATCACCAACCAGGTGTTTTTTATTCCCGGTGTTGACCGGGCCAGCGTGCGCTCAATATTTACGCCCAATGTTCGTTTCGTGGAAATTGTTGAGGATGGTTTCGCCGGCGGAAATGTAATCCCTTCTGATTTCTCGCCTTCAGAGGAAGACTTCGCCAGGGTTCGCGGCAATATTGTTAAGTCGGGCGAGGTCGGCCGGCTGGTATCTGCCGATTTCACCGGGGCAATGGTCTGGGCCAACCTGCTGGAGGAAAACCCGACCACCGGCGAACAACTTGATTACCGCGAGGTTGCTGCACAGCTCGAGGCCATTCGAACCGAGTATGAGGGCGAGGACTTCACTGTTCATATTATTGGTTTCGCCAAGATTGTTGGTGATATTTCTGACGGCGCGCAAGGCGTAATCTGGTTCTTTTTTATCGCCTTCGTGGTGACGGCGATATTACTCTACCTGTACACCCGCTCGGTGTGGCTCACCGTGTTGCCACTGGGCTGCTCACTGGCTGCGGTGATCTGGCAAATGGGTACACTCAGCCTGCTGGGCTTTAGCCTGGACCCCATGAATATTCTGACCCCGTTCCTGGTCTTTTCGATCGGGGTCAGTCATAGCGTGCAAAAGATCAGCGCGTGGGTGGTGGAAAAAGAGTTTGGCGGACGAACGCCGGATCAGTGGGCCAAGGACGGCGTCACCGATGTGAGCCAGATCCCGCGCCGCTCGGCCATGCATGGGTCTCGCGAGACGATCAAGAAACTGCTCGCGCCGGGCCTGATTGCCCTGATTTCCGACACCATCGGTTTCCTGACCATTCTTTTCATTCAGATCCGCATCATCCAGGAGCTCGCAATCACCGCAAGCGTGGGCGTCGCGGTCATTATCTTTACCAACCTGGTGCTGCTGCCGGTACTGCTCAGCTGGGTCCAGTTAAAAAATCCCCAGGCATATCGAAGCCGGCTGCTGGCCAAGGCCCACGAGAAATCAGTTTTTTGGGAAACAACAGCCCGTTTTACCGAGCCCAAGCGAGCCATGGTCACCATCGTTGTTGCAGTGCTGCTGTTTATCGGCGGCGCGTGGATCGCACAAGGCATGAAAATCGGTGATTCAGAAGTCGGTGTACCCGAGCTGCGGCCTGAAGCACGCTACAACCAGGATGCCCTGGTCATTACTGAGAAGTTTTCGCTCGGCTCGGATGTGATCACCGTGGTTGCCGAAACGTTGCCCAATGCCTGTACCGAAATTTACGAGGTAATGGAGCGAATGGACCGCTTTGCCTGGCACATGGAAAATGTTGAGGGTGTGCAAAAAGTGATCACCCTGCCGAAGGTGGCCAAGATGGTCAACAGTGGCTGGAACGAGGGTAATGTGCGCTGGAAAGTGCTCCCCACAGACCGTTATGTCATGCGCCAGGCACTGAGTGGTATCGAGACCGATACGGGACTGTTGAACCGCGACTGCAGCGCGATGCCGGTAATGATTTTCACCTCTGACCACCGGGCCGAAACCATTACGCGCGTGGTTGAGCGGGTCAAGGAACTGCGTAAAGAACTGGACATCCCGGGTACCGAGTTCGTGGCGGGTACCGAGTACATGGAGCAAATGGAATCCGAGGGCCGCGAGGTCGAGGGTGACACGCTCAAGCTGCGCCTTGCGACCGGCAATGTGGGTGTCATGGCAGCAACCAATGAAGATATCGCTGCGGCCGAGAAGCCCATGCTCGCCCTGGTTTTTGCCAGCATCATCATTCTTTGCATGATCACCTATCGCACCTTCCTGGGCACCATGTGCATCGTACTGCCACTGATTCTGGTGGCCACGCTGACCGAGGCTTTGATGGCCCTGTACGGTATCGGCCTGAAAGTGAATACCTTACCGGTGGTGGCCCTGGGCGTGGGGATTGGCGTGGACTACGGCATCTATATTTACAACCGGCTGGACATTCTGCTCAAGGAAGGATTCACCTTACAAGAGGCCTACTACCAGACTCTGCGTCTGACTGGCCGCGCGGTGATCTTTACCGGCTTCACCCTTGCCGCGGGCGTGGGTACCTGGATTTTCTCGGACCTCCAGTTCCAGGCTGATATGGGTATTCTGCTGAGCTTTATCTTCCTGGCCAATATGGTGGGCGCAATTATCCTGATGCCCGCACTGGTGCGCTGGCTGATGCGCCGCCACGAAACGACGGAGCCCAGGGAAGTTACCGCAGCCGGTACGGGTTGATTGCCAGACTTCCGGTGATGACGCCAGGTGCGGTGAGCGGCCAGGAAACAGGCCATGAATGTTCACAAGAAGCAGCCTGGGGCTCGCCCGGCTTGCATTTCGGGGCCCCTCCGTTTAACTTCTCGGCATGAATGCGGCAATCTTCCAGCCAGACCTGACCATCCGACGCGAGCGACGCGCGCCGCGACGGGAATCGGCCGGGTGTTTGTTCGCATAATTCCTTCGGGAAAAAGTTCGAATAAAAACCCAGCCCCCAGGCTGGGTTTTTCCATTTAGGGACGGGGGCGAAAACACGGTGAAACATTTTCTCAATACTCAGGACTGGTCCTTCGAGGCGCTTGACGGCCTGCTGAATCTGGCCGCTGAGCTGAAGGCGGATCCGATCAATGACCGGCTCGCGGGCAAGTCGGTTGCGCTCCTGTTCATGAACCCTTCAATGCGCACCCGTACTTCCTTTCAGCTCGGTATGCAGCAGATGGGCGGTATCGCCATTGTGCTTGAACCCGGCAAGGATGCCTGGGGGGTGGAATTCAACCCTGGCGTCGTGATGGACGGTGAGGCAGAGGAACACATCGCCGAGGTTGCCGGCGTGTTGTCCCGCTACGTGGACCTGATTGGCATCCGCGCTTTCCCCAGGTTTATCGACTGGTCCCTCGACCGCACGGATTTCGTGATCAAGGCCCTGGCCGAGCATTCGAGCGTGCCGGTTATCAATATGGAAACCATCGTGCACCCTTGCCAGGAGATGGCCCTGATGCAAACGCTGCGTGAGCATCTGGGCGAGGTTCGCAAGCGCAAAATGGTGCTTACCTGGACGTGGCACCCCAAGCCACTCAATACCGCCGTTGCCAACTCGGCCCTGCTGATTGGCACCAAGTTTGGTATGGATGTGACTTTGCTGATTCCTGACGAGGCCTACCTGCTTGACGAGCAGTTTATGGACGGCGCCCGGGCGAATGTTGAACACAGTGGTGGCAGCCTTCAGGTCAGCACGGACATTGAAAGCAGTTACGCAGAGGCCGACGTGGTCTACGCCAAGAGCTGGGGCGCCCTGCCGTTTTATGGAAAACCCGAAGATGAGTGGTCACTGCGTAAGCACTACCGGCACTTTATGGTCGATGAGGCCAAGATGGCGATGACCAATAACGCCTTGTTCAGCCACTGCCTGCCCTTGCGGCGTAATATCAAGGCCTCCGATGCCGTGATGGACGCGGATTACTGTGTGGCCATTGATGAGGCAGAAAATCGCCTGCACGTGCAGAAGGCCATCATGCTCGAATTACTCGGCGCCACCTAGTTCCGTGGCCATATTGAATTTAACCCGGGCACTTCAAACCAACCCTGGCCTTGTTCCGCCCCTTGCCCTGCAGTGAGATTTTGAATGACTGACAACCAGAAAATTGTGCTCGCCTTCTCCGGCGGGCTGGATACCAGCTACTGCGTCATGGCACTGCGCGAGCAGGGCTTTGATGTGCACACCGTGTTTGTTGATACCGGCGGCGTGCCGCAGGCAGAGATTGACTGGATCGAGCAACGCGCGCGTTCCCTGGGCAGCGCACAGCATCACCTGGTTGATGTGAGTGATGCGATCTGGGACGAGTTTGTTGTGCCGCTGGTTTGGAGTCATGCGCGCATGCTCGGCGAATACCCGCTGCTGTGCTCAGACCGTTACCTGATTGTGCGCCGTTGCCTCGCGCTGGCTGATGAACTGGGTACGCGTCATTTTGCGCACGGCTGTACGGGCATGGGCAACGATCAGCTGCGTTTCGACCAGACGGTCCGTAGCGTGGGCGACTATGTCATTCATGCGCCCGTGCGTGAACTGCAGAAGGTCGCGACCGACATCCGCCAGCACGAAATTGATTTACTCGAAGCAGCCGGTGTGGAGGTGCCTGCCAGGTCAGGTCAGTACTCCATTAACGAGAATCTGCTGGGTGTGACCGTTTCCGGCAGCGAGATTGACCGATTTGAGTCGCCCGGGCCGGATACGTGGACGCTGGTGCGGCCGCGGGCGGAATGGCCTGCAGAACCGCTGGAGCTGGAGATTGAATTTGAAAAAGGTGTTGCAACACACCTCAACGGCAAAGCCCTTGGCGGGCCGGAATTGCTTAAGCAACTGAACGCAGCGCTGGGCCCTTACGGTATCGGCCGGCACATCTACACCGGCGATGTCAGCATCGGCCTGAAAGGACATATTGTTTTTGAGTGTCCCGGCATCGATGCCCTGCTGATGGCGCATCAGGCACTGGAGGATACGGTTAATACCAAGCTGCAGAATCAGTTCCGGCATAACATCGCCCAGCGTTGGGCCGAGCTGGTTTACACGGGCTTTTTCTATGAGCCGCACAAGGCGGATCTCGAGGCCTACCTGGCCTCCTCGCAATCTTTTGTCAGCGGTACCGTGACGCTGCGTACCGAGGGGGGCAGCCTGTTGCCAGTGGCCGTTCATTCGCCCTATATCCTGCAGGACGAAGGCGCGGTCTATGCCCAGAGTGCGAGCTGGACGCCGGAAGAAGCCGAAGGATTTATCAAACTGCTGGGTCAGAGTTCGACCATTGCGGCACGGATACGCAAGGGCGATTCATGAGCGCTGTGGAAAACCATACTGAGGCGCTGCAGCGCACGTTGGGGCATCTGCAGGCATTGGTGGCCTGCGATACGCAGAATCCGCCGCGGATCATAGCGGAAGACGCGCCGATTTTTATATATCTGCGCGAGCAACTAAGCGATTTCAAAATCCGCCTGTTTGACCATGGTAAAGGGCGGGTGAGTTTTTTTGCGTGTCGCGGAACACCCGATCTGTTGTTCAATGTACATCTTGATACGGTGCCGGCGCTGGAGGGTAGTGACTACCCGCCGCTGGAGCTGACCCTCGTTGACGGCCGGGCCTTTGGCCGCGGCGCCTGCGATATCAAGGGTGCAGCCGCATGCCTGCTGACCCTTGCGCGGGAAGGCGACGCGCCCATGGCATTGCTGTTCACCACAGATGAAGAGGGCGGTGAAGGCTGCTGCGTGAATGAGTTCATCAAAGACGGACATGCGGCTGGTTTCAGCCAGGTGGTGGTGGCTGAGCCCACCCAATGCGTGGCGGAGTTTCGCCACCGGGGCTTTTTGTCTGCCCGTGGGCACTTCAAGGGCTGCGGCGGGCATTCTTCAGAACCACGCGCCCTGCGCGACAACGCGATTCACGACCTGGCCCGCTGGAGCAGCGCCGCGCTGAATGTTGCCGAGTCCGCGGAAGCTGAGGGCCGGCGGACCTGCTTTAATATTGGCACGGTGGAAGGGGGTGTTAAGTCCAACGTCATTGCCGATCATGCGTATATTTTCTGGAGCGCGCGGCTGGCTCCGGGTGACAGCAACGAGGACTTTATTGCGCAAAGTCAGGGCTGGGACGGTGCTGCAGCCGCAGAGTGGACCGTGTCCTTTTCCGGGCCGCCGCTGCCGACCGGTGAATATGATGATGTGGCGGCCCGTGAGTTTGCCGCGCGTCACAAGCTAAACACCGGCGACGGACTGGACTTCTGGACCGAGGCCTCATTGTTCGGGGCGGCGGGTATTCCTGCACTGGTGCTGGGCCCGGGTTCGATTGAGCAGGCCCACGTTCTCAACGAATGGGTTGCCGTGGAGCAACTGGAGCGCTGTCTGAAGATTTATGCCGGATTGGTAGGTGACCATGTCTGAAGTCCGCGAAACCGTTCTTGAGCTTCTTGCCCAGCTGGGTTCCAGTCGCGAGGCACGTCAGTACCTGAAGGAGTTTTCCTCGGTCGAGGAATCGCGTTTTGCCGTGGTCAAGGTAGGCGGGGGTATTCTGCGCGATAACCTGGATGAGCTCGCTTCTGCGCTGGCTTTCCTGCATCGCCTTGGTTTGCGGCCGGTCGTTTTGCATGGTGCCGGTCCCCAGGTCGACAGCGCGCTGGAGGATGCCGGAATCAAAAGTGAGCGCATCGATAACCTGAGGGTCACGACCGAGGAGGTGATGCAGATCGCCCGGCCGGTGATTTACGAACAGAACCTGCGCCTGGTGGAGGCCCTGGAGTCCCGCGGTATCCGGGCCAGGGGCTTGCAGCATGGCACGTTTTTGGCCCGTTACCTCGACGAAGAACGTTTTGGGCTGGTCGGGGAAATCACCGGGGTAAATCTCGATGGTCTGCGCCGCGCCGTGGCTGCCGGGGCGCTGCCGGTCCTGACTTTTCTGGGTGAATCCGCGTCCGGCCAGGTACTCAATATCAATGCGGATACGGCAGCCAGGGAACTGGTCTGGGCGATCCGTCCTCACAAGATTATTTTTCTGACGCCGAGCGGGGGACTATTGGACCGCAATGGCCGGATTATCTCGGCAGTAACGCTGAACAATGATTACGAGGCCTTGATGCAGGAAGACTGGGTGCATTCCGGTATGCGTCTGAAGCTTCAGCAGATTAATGAAATGCTGCAGGAGCTGGATGAGAGCACATCGGTGTCGATAACTTCCGCAGATCAGCTGACCCGCGAGCTGTTTACCTATCGCGGTGCGGGCACCCTGGTACGCAAGGGTGAGGGCATCACGGTTGTTGAAAATCCGGATGCTGCAACGCTGGCTGACGTGGCGCAAAGGGTCGAGGCTTCTTTCGGTCGAACGCTTCGTCCGGGCTGGGCGGACACCCTCAGGAATCCGGTGATTTTGTTATCGGATACGCGCCGTGCTGCGGCCATCGTTGTGCGCGGGCTCGAAGACGTGCCTTATCTGGAGAAGTTTATCGTGACCCCTGAGGCACAGGGCGAAGGTCTTGGTGCCGCCATGTGGCAGGTGTTGCGCGCCCGTTACCCGCAGCTTTACTGGCGCTCGCGAAACCAGAATCCAATCACACCCTGGTACTTTCTGCAGGCCGACACCAGCGAGCGGCATGGGCCATGGGTGGTCTTCTGCAACAGTATCGAGGACCCGGTTGTTCGTGACCGGGTAGTCAAAGAGGCGCTGGACCGTGATCCGGGCTGGGTCCCAGTGCCATGAAACCAAAGCCATGAAAAAGCTGGCGCTTATTGGTGGGCGGGGTTACACCGGCGCGGAACTGCTTGGCCTGCTGGCCCGTCATGGCGGGCTTGAGCTGGCATTTGCAAGCTCCGGCAGCCAGGCTGGCACCGCGATTCAGGCGGTATGTTCCGCCTGGCCCAACGCCACAGATCAGTTTGTCGCGCTGGCGCAGGAAGAGGTTGTCCGGCGGCACGCTGATGTCTGGGTGCTTGCCGTGCCCAATGGCGTGGCCCGTGAATGGGCGCTGGCGATTCGCGCCGCGCACCCCCTGGCTGTGATCCTTGATCTTAGTGCTGATCACCGATTCGACCCGGCCTGGACCTATGGTTTGCCGGAGCGGTTTCGCAGTGAGCTGAAGACTGCGCGGCTGATCGCCAACCCTGGCTGTTACGCGACCGGCATGCAACTTGGCTTGCTGCCCCTGGTCGGTGAACTCGCCGGGCCACCCGTCGTGTTTGGCGTTTCCGGCTACAGCGGGGCAGGCAAGAAGCCTTCGCCCAATAACGACCCTGAGCGTCTCCGCGACAACCTGGTGCCCTATAAACTGGCCGGCCATGTGCACGAGCGTGAGGTCAGTTTTCAGCTGGATCACGAGGTGCGTTTCATGCCGCATGTTGCCTCCTTCTTCCGCGGTATCAGCCTGACCCTCTCGCTGCGTTTACAGTCGCCGGTGGAGGTCGCCGAAGTGGCGGAACAATACCGGCAGTTTTACACCAACGAGCCGCTGGTGCGCGTTCAGGATGCGATACCCGAGGTGCGCGAAGTTCAAGGTGCTCCATATTGTCTGATCGGCGGGTTCACGGTCGATGCGCGGGACGCACGTCGTGTGTGCCTGGTGGTGGTGCTGGATAACCTGCTCAAGGGCGCGGCCAGCCAGGCGCTGCAGAACATCAACCTTGCCCTGGGTCTGGACGAACATGAGGGAGTGAGCCAATGAGTGAACCGATCTGGAAGAAGCAGGGCCAGGGGCAGGGTCCGGATGAGGCGGTGATGCGTTTTCTTGCCGGCGAGGATGTGCTGCTGGACTGCCAATTGATCGAATTTGATATTCGGGCCAGTCAGGCCCACGTCCGCGGCCTGGGAATGATCGGCCTGCTGACCGACGCCGAGGTACACAAACTGGTTGAGGGCCTCGGTACGATTGCTGCAGACCTTGCGGCGGGCGAGCTGACGCTGGATGCGCGCTTTGAGGATTGTCACTCGGCGCTCGAGGCCTGGCTTACCGAACGGCTAGGGCCGCTTGGCGGCAAAGTACATACCGGCCGGAGTCGCAATGACCAGGTGGCGGTTGCCTTGCGCTTATACATGAAGGATCGCCTGGCGCAGCTCAGGGTCGTCTGCCTGGAAATCGCCCGGGTCCTGCTTGAGCGTGCCCGTGCTGAGGGTGATCAGCCCATGCCAGGATATACACACCTGCAGCGGGCCATGCCGTCCAGCCTCGGGCTCTGGTCCGCCGGGCATGCGGAGGCCTTCATTGACAATGCGGCCCTGGCTGCAAGCACCTGTGATTGGCTGGACGCCTCCCCGCTGGGCACGGCTTCCGGCTTTGGCATCAACCTGCCGCTGGCTCGCGACGAAGTCGCCGCAGATCTGGGCTTTGCCCGTCTGGTGGTGAACCCGCAATATGCACAGAACAGTCGCGGCAAAGTCGAGCTTCAGGCGCTGGCCGCCCTATCCGCCGCTACCCTGGACCTGCGCCGCCTGGCCTGGGACCTGAGCCTGTTCACAACCAGCGAATTTAACTTTCTGAGTTTGCCGGATAACTGGTGCACGGGTTCTTCCATCATGCCCAACAAACGAAATCCGGATGTTGTGGAGTTGCTCCGTGCGTCCCATGCAACGGTCGCCGGCGCCCGGGTCGAACTGGAATCGGTACTGAGCTTGCCTTCCGGATACCAGCGCGACCTGCAGGCAACCAAACCACCCCTGTTACGTGCTTTTGAGAATGGTCTGGCAGCAATGGCGCTGGTTCCGGACCTGCTGGGCGCCATGCAGTGGAACCTGGACGTGCTTCGTGAGGCCAATTCTCCGGAAATGTTCGCGACCGATCTGTCGGTCGACATGGCGCGTGAAGGTGTACCCTTTCGGGAAGCCTATCAGCAGGTCGGATCACGGCTGGCGGATCTCAAGCCTGAAGATCTGCACACGAATCTTCGAAACCGAGTCTCAACGGGCGCTTGCGGGGCGCTGGAACTTGAACGCCTGACAGCCCGCCTGGAACTCGTGAAGAATAATTAAAAAAAGATTGAAGGGAAGTGTTGACAGGGGGAATTAGCTCCCTATAATGCGCCCTTCGTTCGACGGGTGCTGCACGAATTGCCCCCGCCGGGTTCAGAGAAAAACTGAAATATGTATTGACGTTTTTCCCCGCCCCGGATTATAATGGACGGCCCGCTCAGCACCGGGCGGATTCATGAAAATGAGTCTACTGGCGCGGCAAACCCCCCAGAATTTCAAAGGTGGGTGAACCGTGACGATTTTGTGCCGACGCCGATTAGCGAAATGCCTCGGCGGCAAGAAAACGATCTTTAACAATTTACAGGTAACTTGTGTGGGCGCTCGCGTCATGGTGAAGCCATGAAGAGAGCGACCAAGCCCGATTGATCAATTTGATTTATCAAGTTGTGATATCACACGATCGACGCCCAACTTGTTGGGTTAGATCAAAACAGGGTTAGGTCAAGTTCT